>Ga0210406_10002431_pt1 | contig 21273 bp, 18 predicted proteins | sample IncBWC30MmetaG_FD_155454 | JGI IMG/M metagenome (GOLD analysis project Ga0210406, IMG submission 155454) | Forest soil microbial communities from Barre Woods Harvard Forest LTER site, Petersham, Massachusetts, United States - Inc-BW-C-30-M | ecosystem: Environmental > Terrestrial > Soil >... | reverse complement strand
ACTTTGCGCCATGCGTCGTCCCTCCCGATATGGCCCTCATTGAAGGCGTGATTGAGCGCGGCTTTGAGGATGGTTAGGACGCGATTCGCGGTCGATCGGCGACGGCGGACTTCATCGCCGTCGTTATGGTCGAAGTCGCGGGTCGCTTGCGACGTGGCGAACTTGCCCGTCCGCAGTCGGCGGGGCGAAATGGCCAGATCGAGGAGCCACGCATCGAGCCGGCGCTTGGTTAGCTTCTCGGCTTCGATCGCGCCCAGCGCCGGGATAATACGGGCGTTTGCCTGAGTCTCGTCGGCTGCGACGCCTTTGGAGCCACGCTTCCGACGATCGACCAGATAACCCTTGACGGTCTCCCCGACCGTGAGCGGACCGGCCCGCTCCTCGATATGCCCAGCCAGCTCACGCCGCTTGCGATCGAAGAACGCCCTCGCCTGATCCTGCGCTTGGCCGAACGCGAAGACGTTGACGCCATCGGCGACGAGCGTGTCGTCGGCCGATCCGAGCGCTTGATAATGCTGCTTGCCGTCGTCGCTGCGGAGCCGCGCGATCCATGTGCCATTCCCGGACGCAAGACGCCGGTAGCCGATGAAGGCTCCAGCGTCCATCCGAGCCCAATGCGGTTCGCGCCGGACGTCGCACTTCGAACGAGCCGAGCGGGTGTCAAGTTTGGCGTTCCTGACCGAGCGAGCCATGGCCGGTTTTCCGTATACGGCGACTGTACGGAAAAGATGTACGCGAACGCGGGTGGACACGCAAGGACAAAATATCGCATATTCCCAGGCATTTCGCGGGCTCAGACCTGTTTCTCGATGTGCGTAGTTGTCTCCGTTGTCCCCCTCTCACGGCCGAAAACATGGTTCGAGTCCCCTTGGGAGCGCCAAGCTCAAAGCAAACGGTCACTCCTCAACGGCCATCAGAAAATCTGGCGGCGATTCTGTGACGCGCTTCCGTTGCGTATTAGACTTGTTCGTGATCTGCTTGACGAGAAAGCTTTAATCGGCTCCCGATTCGCGAAACATCGCCTCGTTGGAATCGATCCAAACCGCGGATGGAGATATCGTTCGTGCGGCCGTCCATCGCGATCAGAGCTTGGAACGCGTGCTTCGGTAGATGCAAGGGCGCAAGGGTGATCGGCGCATGGCCGCGTCGGCGAATCCTTTTCGGTTTGCGAGCCGAGTCCTAGTGCAGGGCAATCCGGGACCGAGGCAGGAAAAGCCAAGCCTCACGTCCGGGTACAGTGGCCTCTGGGGGCAATCGTGGAGATACCCGGGTCCGTTGGTTCAGTCAAAAGGATCGTCCGCAACAGCCAGCAGCGCGTCGCAGGCTTCCATGAGCTGATCGAAATGTGAGATCACCCGGTCGGGTCCGAGTTCCTCTACCGGAACATCGGCATAGCCAAAGTCAACCGCGATCATGGGCACGCCGGCGGCGCGGGCCGTCTTGATGTCAGTCTCCGAATCCCCGACCATGATCGCGCGTTCCTTTGCGCCGCCGGAAGCGATGATTGTCTTGAGGAGCGGCGTGGCGTCCGGCTTGCCGATTCCGAACGTGTCCTGGCCGCAGATGAAGGCGAATCGCTCGGCGATCCCGAGCTCTGCGATCAGGAGCTTGGCTAAGCCTTCGATCTTGTTCGTGCAGACCGCTTGCCGCCAGCCAGCGCGCGCGAATGTCGCGAGCGCCTTGTCGACGCCTGGATAAAGCCGGGTATGAACGACGATATGGGCGCTGTAATAGGCAAGATAGTCGGCGAACAAGGTCTCGGTGGCTTCCGGATCAAGGGTTTTGCCCGAAGCGGCGAAGCCGCGCTTGATCAGCGCCCGCGCGCCGGCCCCGAGCAGCGAACCGGCGGTTTCTACCTTGAGTGCCGCAAGGCCTTCTCTTCCCAGTAGCCAATTGAGGGTGGCCACCAAATCCTCGGCGGTGTCAGCGAGCGTGCCGTCGAGGTCATAGACAATGGTGGGAGCGACCATCGCCATCAGGCCCAGAAACCGGGCTCGGCGGGCTCTAGAAGACCACCGATCCTGACCGGCGCGATGGCTTTCGTTAAGCCATCCGGGCCGATCTCGGCGGCGATGGCGCACAGCGTCGCCGGACCCAAAGCCGGTTCGAAGCGACCGGAGGGGATCTTGCTCGTGAAACGGCGCAACGGCTCTTCCTTGTCCATGCCGATCACCGAATCGTAGTCGCCGGTCATGCCAACGTCAGTGATGAAACCGGTTCCGCCGGCCAGGATGCGATGATCGGCGCTGGGCGTATGCGTATGCGTGCCAACCATGAGGCTCGCCTTGCCGTCGACGAAATGGCCGAACGCCCACTTCTCGCTCGACGCTTCGGCGTGGAAGTCGACGATCGAGGCGTTGCACGCCTCGCAAAGCGGATAGAGGCAGAGTTCGCGTTTGACGGCGGCGAACGGATCGTCGAGCGCGTCCATGAAGATACGGCCCATTACGTTCACGATGAGCAGCCGCGCGCCCTTCGCATTCTGGACAACCGTGGCACCCCGCCCCGGCGTGCCTGGGGGGAAATTGACTGGGCGGACTAGGCGCGGCTGGCGCTCAATGAACACGAGCGCCTCGCGCTGATCGAAGGCGTGATTGCCGAGCGTCACCGCGTCGACGCCGACGGAAAGGAACTCCTCGAACAGGTTCTCGGTGAGGCCGAAGCCCCCCGCCGCGTTCTCGCCATTGACGACGACGAAATCGAGGCCCCAGCGGGCGCGCAGAATGGGAACCTGCTCAAGCACGACGGCGCGCCCCGACCGCCCGACGATGTCGCCGATGAACAGGAGACGGATCATTGCTCGCTGAAGAGAATGGTTTCCTGGTCGGTCACAACGGCGTCCAGGCTCTGGTCATGCGTTTCATAAGGCACAGCGTCGACTTCGCATACCCCATAGGCGACACCAACTGCGTGAACGGGCTTCATATCGCGTAAGTTGGTCAGGGTCCGGTCGTAATAGCCGGCGCCATAGCCGATGCGGTGGCCGCGCCGGTCGAAGCATGCAAGCGGGACGAACAAGAGGTCCGGATCAACGACGGGCGCCTCCTCGAGGGGTTCGCGAATCGACATTGCGCCTGCGCGAGTAGGTTCCCCGGGTCGCCAGAGGCGAAAGGTTAGCGGCGATCCCCGGCCAACGACTGCCGGCAGGGCGGTCGCGAATCCTTCGTCGGCAAGCGTGGTCAAAAGCGGGAGCGTATCCGGCTCGCCCCGCAGCGGATGAAAGGCCGAAACAATGTAAGGACGCCAAAGGCGCGCGAGGCCCAGTCCCTCCCAGGATAGGCGGCTGTTGAGAGCGAGGGTCGCGGCCGGTTCGACCGCTGCTCGCCGGGCGAGAGCGGCGCGGCGCAGAACCGCCTTCGGATTGGCGTTGGTCGAGTTCAAGGCGTCGCCAATCCGAAAACCCATCAAGCATAAAGCGCGGAGCCGAGACGGCCGTTGGACGGTGATCCCGGGCGCCTACGTAAGTAGGTGGGAGCCGTATGCCGAGGCCCACGAGCCTCGACAGGGACAGCCCCCATAGGGATCGTACGGCCCCGAGGAATGTTGTCCTGACGCGCCACCCAGCTCCGCTTAGGTTATTTAGGCGCTTCCCCGGCAAATGGCTAGGGCGCGGGGCGGGCCGTTTCGGCTTTCCCCACGCGGAAAGGTTCTATCGCCAGGGCGCAGCCGGCCCCTATGATTGCCGACCATGACAGAGCTTACTCGATTTGCGGTCGCCGAGCTGGCGCCGCTCGGATCTTCCGACGTATTCAAAACTCAGGCAGAGCGTCGCGCGGAATTGCGCCGGATGCGCACGATCGCCACGCTGCTGCTCCTCCTGATGGCGGCGATCTATCTCGCCATGCGTCGCGCCCCGGCGGACTGGGTCTGGGCGGCCTATCTCAGCGCGTTCGCGGAAGCTGGCATGGTGGGGGCCTGCGCCGATTGGTTCGCCGTGGTCGCGCTTTTCGCCGTCCTCTCGGACTGCCAATTCCTCACACGGCTGTCGTTCCCGAAAACAAAAGTCGCATAGGCGCGGCGATGGGCCGGTTCATCACCAACAACTTTCTCTCCCCCGCGTGGCCGTCGCGCGCCTGTCGTCGGTCGATTTTGTCGGTCTCGCGGCGCGGTGGCTCGAGGACGAGCGCAACGCGCGGGCGGTCGCAGCCGCCGCGGGACGCGCCATTCCCTGCGCGCTCGATATCATGCCGAAGGGGGCGATCGACGAATGGGTCGCTCTTGCCGCGCGGCGTGGGATCGAGGCGGTCCCCGCGGCGCCGCTCGCCTCCCGCGGACTCTCGATCCTGTGGGCGCAGGGAGCGGGCCAGACGCTGCTCGATCAGGGCCTCGATTTTGTCGAGACGACGCTCGAGCGACACAAGGCGACCATCGTCAGGCGTGTGGCGCAAAAATCCTGGCGCTGGATCCCAAAATGGGTCGACGACATGATCGCCGCCAAGGTGATCAATGGGCTCACCGAAACCTTGAGGGAAATGCGCGACCCCGACCATCCGTGGCGCGAGCAGGCCAACGCATTGATCGAAAACTTGATCGACAACCTCGCGCACGGCCCCGAGATGCGTGCGCAAGGCTCGGCTGGTTGGCAACCTCCGCCCGCGCCCTCGGCCGATGGCTCGAAGAGGACCCTTTGCGTCGGGCGAGGATCAATCGGCGGCTCAGGCTCCTGGCGCTGCGCACTGTCCTGCCTCGCCGAGCCGAAATCGGCGCCTATATCGCCGCGGTGGTCGACAACTGGGACACCGCGACGCTCGTCAACCGCCTGGAACTGCAAGTCGGCAAGGACCTGCAATATATCCGCATCAACGGGACGCTGGTCGGGCTCCTGATCTTCACGATATTGCGCGCGTTTGGCGGGTGAGGACGACCTCTTTTCAGGCTGCTCGCCGCGCGACCGCCAGGATGGCGTAGCCCCGAAACCAGTTCTCAATCTGGCATGTCATGCCGCGCTCGGTGGCCAACTCCTCGAGCGCGCGGGCCAGATCGTCACGCGGGCTTACGTCGAAGGCGGCGAGCCAGCGCCTGAGCCCCACCTTGAACGGGCGGGGCAACCCGGCGCAATCACCGAAATCGGCGATCTCTAGCGACCCGCCGGGCGCGACAAGGTCAAGCGCTTGGGCGAGCGCTTTGCGCCAGGGCGGGATCATCGACAAGGCATATGAGATCATCACGCGCTCGAAACATGCGAAGCCGAACAGCCCCCGTGGGTCGAACGCCTTGGCGTCCGCCTGGGACAAGGCAATGCGTGAGGCGAGCCCGGCCCGCGCGGTCGATGCGGCCGCAGTCGCCAGCATTTCCTGCGATACGTCCACGCCGAACAGCCGCACTTCGGGATAGGCTTGGGCCAGTTTGACAAGATTGCGCCCGGTGCCGCAACCGATTTCCAGGACCTTGTCGCCGGGTGCGGGGCGAAGGCGAGTGATCGCCTCGTCGCGGCCGAGGAGATAGAATTTGCGGCTCAAGTCGTAGATGTGGCGCTGACGCCGATACATCCGGTCCATCAGCGCCGCGGCGTCACTCATGCCTCAGGCGCCCTCGAGCGTGTAAAGGTGGAAGGCCCCGTAGATCGACGACCGATCCTGCCGGCTGAGTTCACGGCTCAGTTCGTCTTCGTAGCGCCACGCGCCGAGCACGTCGTCGGGCACGCGCCCCGGCAACAACCGCTCGTCGGCGGCAGTGCGGAAGATGACCCGCGCCCCCGGCCGCGCGGTGCGCGTGATCTCGGTCCACAGCGCGGTGAGCTCGGCACCGTTCATCCAGTCTTGCGCATCGAGCAGCGCGTAGCGATCGAAGCTCGTCGCGGGCGAATCGCGCAAAATGTCGGTGAACGATCGCTGGACGTAGCGGACACGGCTTGAGCGGCCGCGGACGGCGTCGAAGTTCTCCCTCTTCAGATAGGGCGGGAGCGCGGGGTTCGGCCCAGGCGCGTAACGTCGTCCAAAGGCTTGCCAGGCGAAATAATTCTCCGTGATGTCGAAGTCGCAGGCCAGCCGCTCAAGCCGTTCACTCAAGACGACGCGAATTCCTTGCGGCGAATCGGCGGCGAGCGCCCTGTACTGGGCCGGCGGAATCCCCAGCCCATAGAGGGACGCGGGCTGCTTCAGGAGCCAGCGGACGAGCGGCTTGTCGAAGATCGGCGCAAGGCGCTTCTCGTAGAGCGCGCGCTGCTCGTCGAGCGTCCTCGCCTTGAGCACGATCGACGGGTCGAGGCCATGCAGGCGCGCAAGCGTATGGCCCACGCCGAGGACATGCCCGAGCAGGCCGTGACGGTAGAAATTGCGGGCGAAGAGGCCGATGCGGCGCCGCCCGAACGTCGTGCGCTTGTCCCAGTAGGCGCGCGCGGCAGGGTCTAGTTCAGCGCGCAGTCGGCGATCATAGGCGGCGACGTTGGCGCGCGCGTCGGCGCGGCCGAAAAAGCGAAAGAAGCTGTCGTAGTTGGGCAGGTTCTGAGCCGCGCAGATCTTGAGCCGGCCGAGCGCGATATGGGCACCGTTGAGATCGACCGCGGTGACCCCGGCCGGATCGCCCATGAGGTAGGAGAGCACGTTGCAACCGCCGGAGGCGATCGCGATCACCTGATGTCCCGGGCCGATGTCGAGCGCCTTCATGTCGACGACTGGATCCTCCCAGATCTGAGGATAGACTAGGCGCTTGAACGCAAGCGTGAAGAGGCGCTCGAGCATACCCGCGCGCGAGAGCGGCTTCGAACGATGGACCGCAGCCTTGAGTCCTGCGATGGTCGCGCGACGCGCAATGTTACCTGATTGCCGCACGGGGTCTTTTCCTAATCGTACGTCGATCACAGCGCGCTAATCGAGTCGCATGACGAGGGCGTGACGGGCAGGCTTGGGATGGTGTCATTCAGCGCCAACGTGTGGCGCCGGGCTTAATAATCCGTCGATTCGCGAGAGAAAAGTGTCCAAATCGGGGAGCCGTTGGCCTTGCAGTAGCCGATCATAAGGTCGACGGATGGCTGATCACCCTTGAGGCGCTGGCGATTCCGGCAGCGCTGGCAGGTCTCGAGAAGTCACTTCTAGATATCCTTTGAGCATATACGCCGGGTCGGTGATGCGACGATCCCTATTACCTACACGAAAGGTGCGGACCCGCGGCGGTGTCGGTCGTTAGGGCAATCCAGGACTCGGCGACAAGGTGATTGCTCTACTGACGGACGCGAGGGTCGACCGTGTCGAGGTCGTCATCGACAAGACAGGCGCTTTGGGTATGTTGACGTGTTCATCAACAACGTTGGAGCAGCGATCCCAGAAATCGAGGAGACAGGCGTCCAGGAACTCGCCGCATGATCGACATCGACCCCCGCGGCGCGTTCGTCGCGACGTAGGCTGGCGTTCGAGCATATGAACGAGGGTGGACGCATCGTTGGCCGCTGTTGCGTTGGCGAACGCGCGATGGCGCCGATCCAAAGGCGCGATCAAAATGTTCGGGCGGGTGTTGCCGAGAGAGGTGGAGCGTCGACGCACTAGGGTGAAGAACTTCCAGCCCCGCCCCGATCGGTATGGATCTCAATCCCGCCTCGGCGATGGGCGTCCGGCAGAAGGCCGATACGACGCTTAACCATTGTGCCGACGTGAACCGTGTCGCCGCGCTGGTCGCTTTCGTCGCCGGTCCGCAAGCTTCCTCCTATCCAAACCACCCCTGAACCGCGATGCCCGCAAACAGGATAAGCCCGGCGTCGCGATTAGAGCGAAAAAGCCTCAACGCCGTTGCCGGATCGGCGCCTTCGACTTGCGACGTTTGCCAGGCCAGATGGGCACAAAAACCCAGCCATCCGAGCAACGCGATGGCCCCCCCGCCCGCGGATTCAATGGCCGCCACCGCCAACGCGGCGGTCGCGATATAGAACGCCCCAACGCCGAGCTTCACCCGGGTTCCGAACAATCGTGCTGTCGACCGGATGCCGACGATGGCGTCATCGCGCGCATCCTGCAGCGCATAGATTGTGTCGTAGCCGATCGTCCACGCGAAGGCGGACGCATAAAGCAAGATGGGCGCGACCGAGAGGCTCGCGAAGGTTGCGCTCCAGCCCATCAGCGCTCCCCACGAGAAACCAAGGCCCAGCGCCGCCTGCGGCCAAGAGGTCACGCGCTTCATCAACGGGTAGACGGCGACAACGCCAAGCGAGGCGATCCCGAGCCTGATCGAGAACTTGTTGAAGCTCAACAGCACCGCGAGACCGATCAGGGCCAGGACGACAAGGAACGCCACGGCCGCGCCAATCGTGACTCGTCCGGACGGTAATGGACGGTTGCGCGTACGCTCGACTCCGGCGTCGAGCTTGCGGTCCAGAATGTCGTTGTAGGTGCAGCCGGCGCCGCGCATGGCGACCGCGCCGATCAGAAAGAGAGCGAGATGCCAGAGGTTGGGTCCGCGATGGAAGGCAAGGCCCGCGAGCGCCGTCGCCTCCCAACACGGGGCGAGCAGCAGCTGCCATCCGGCAGGCCGGTCGAGACGCGCAAGCTGAACGAAGGGGAGCGCGAAGTCCGGCGTCAGCCGCAGCACCAAGCTCGCCGGTCGCGCGTCAGGCAAGCCGGACGCCCGCTTGGGCGCGAAAGTCAAAGAGGTCCGGCGGGCAACGGCTGCGCCTGTGGACCGCTCCCGCCACCTTGAGCCGCTTGCTCCTTCATCTTTTTCATCTGCGCCGCGACGGTGCAGGCCTTCGCACTGAAGGCGGCATTTTTGGCGTGATGCTCCTTGAGTTGGGCGATCGCCTCGTCCGGGAACGAGCACCAGTCCTTGTTCTTTTCCATATACGCGATTAGCGCGTTCTCAGCACGGACCAACCCTCCCGATTTCCCGCAAAACGCTTCTGGATCTAGCGGCTTACCGTGAAAAGATTTGGCGAAGTTGTTGACGATTTCCAGTTGCGCGTTGCGGGCCTCGGCAAGCTTTTGCATGTCGGAGCCGCAGTCGGCATAGGCTGATCCGCCCAGTCCGACCGCCAAAACTAGCCCCGCGCCCACCGCGTAAAATCGTCTTCCTACCACCGCGTCAACCTCAAGTCGCGCTGCCCCCGATTCGGCCGCACAAACCTCAAAAAAAAGGCAAAAGCGCGGCTTGACGCTCTATTGTGAGTTCGTCCAAAGAGCGGACAACCCCGAGTCCGGGCGCCCCCTGAGGTCGACGCCTAAACCCAAGCGCGGGATCCGTAGTCGATACCGTAGCGGTCTGGCGTCGAGGCGATCGCCGCCATTCCAACCAACACCGCGTCCTCCCGCGTGACAAGCCGGGTTGGAATGCGCTTGGCGAGGCCGTCGACCGGCGCCTTGGCCTCGAACGCCTTGCGAAACGCAGCCTCGTCGAGAAAATCGACCACTCTCGGTAGGACACCACCGGACAGCGTCACCCCGCCGGTCGCCACGAAGGTCACCGCCATGTCGCCTGCGAAACGGGCGACGATGTGCCAATAAAGCCTGACACTCGCCGCTTCTTCGCCCTTCGAGTCGGTCACCGCCGCTCCGGTGACGGCTGGCGGATCAACATGCGGATCGGGTGCCCCTTTCGCCATCATGCGCGCGCGGTGGACGCGCGCGAGGCCCGCGCCGGAAATGACGCTTTCACTGGTCACGCGCCCGTGCGCGCGTTCGAGATGCGGCCAGAGGGCGAACTCTTCCGGTGTGACCGGGCCAAAATCAATATGGCAGGCCTCCGACGATACTGGGGTGAACCGTCCGTCCGCCTCGACCAGCGCGGCGACGCCGAGTCCGGTGCCTGGCCCCAGAATCACTTGCGGTCCGTCGGCCCCGAACTTGAGCGGGCCGATGCGCCGTTCCCAAACCTCCGGAATCGTGGGCAACGACAGCGCCTGGGCCTCGAAATCGTTGAGCAGCAACCCTTGGGCGAGGCCGGTGCGCCGCGCGGCCTCGGGGCCGTCCATCACCCAGGGGGCGTTGGTGAGCTTGAGCGTCCGGCCGATGACCGGCCCTGCGCCGCAAGCGATGACAGAGCGAGGCCTCGCCCCCAGCTTGGGGACCGCCGCCTCGATCGCCTCCGCCAGCCCCGGAAAATCGCCGGTGCGCGAGTGGACAATGTCGGCCAAGGATGCTCCGGGCTCGCTGACGAGCGCGAAACGCACGTTGGTGCCGCCGGTGTCGCAGACGAGAGCGGGAAAGGGGAAGACGAAATTGGTCATGCGGAGCCATAACGCAGAACGTCGTGGCCTTGGTCAAGCGGAAGAGCCGGAAGGCGCGGTTTGAACTTGAAATCTTCTGAAATAGGAACAGAAAGGGAACTAACGAGGCGAAATCATCCACAGAAGAATGTCCCCTCGCAAGCAAACTCGCGTTTCGAATGCACATGGTCCGCTTTAAGTTTTCGGCGAGCGAATGAGTCTTCGGCATGAGTAGATTTACTTTCTACGAATTCTTCGCCGGCGGCGGTATGGCGCGCGCCGGCCTGGGAGAATCCTGGCACTGTCTGTTCGCCAATGATTTCGACCAGATGAAAGTCGAGACCTATGAGGCGAACTGGGGCACGGGAGACATCAGGCACAAGGACGTTGCAAGTCTCACGCTATCGGACTTGCCTGCGCGGGCGGTCGATCTCGTATGGGCGTCGTTTCCATGCCAGGACCTTTCGCTCGCCGGAAGCTATCACGGGCTTGGTCGGGAACGCGACAAGGTCGCGACCCGGTCTGGCACATTTTGGCCCTTCTGGAAGCTGATGCGGGGCCTGACGAAAGACGGGCGTGCCCCTCGCGCGATCGTCCTTGAGAACGTTTACGGCTGTTTGACCTCGCGCGAAGGAAAGGACTTCGCATCCATTGCTTCAGCGCTAGCCGATTTGGACTACAGGTTCGGAGCGGCGGTGGTTGACGCTGTGCATTTCGTGCCGCAGTCGCGACCGCGCGTCTTTTTTATCGCTTTCCGCGGGGACCAATGGATTCCGACTTCACTGATCGCCGAGGGCCCGCAGGAAAGCTGGCATCCCGCAGCGATCATCGAGGCTTACGCGGGCATCGACACGGCGGGGAAACGAAATTGGATCTGGTGGAGCATGTTGCGCCCACTGGCCCGAAACTCCACCTTCGCTGACCTCATCGAAGACGCGCCGACTGCGGTGAAGTGGCACGCGGCCGCGCATACGACCTACATTCTCAACCTCATGTCGCCCCTGAATCGTAAGAAGGTGTCCGACGCGATCAGAACCGGCCTTAGAGTGGTAGGCGCCGTGTATAGACGCACCCGCCCCGACGATAACGGGATCAAGCGCCAGCGCGCCGAGGTTCGTTTCGACGATGTAGCCGGCTGTCTTCGCACGCCGGCGGGCGACTCGTCGCGTCAGGTAATCTTGGTGATTGAAGGGAAGACCGTGAGGTCGCGCCTGCTGTCGCCTCGCGAAGCGGCGAGGCTCATGGGATTGAACGACAACTACATGCTTCCCGAGCGCTATAACCGCGCCTACCACGTCTGCGGTGATGGCGTTTGCGTGCCAGTCGTGCGGTATATCGCCGACCACATTCTTGAGCCTGTGCTTTTGAACCGCAAGACGTCAGAACTCATCGCCGCGGAGTGATAGGTGGCGATCGACCTGCCCTTCTGACGCCGGGCCGTTCGCACGCTAAGCAATGAAATCTGCTGCTACTTGCTCCTGCGACCTCGATCAGGTTCCCATCTACGTTGGTCAATCGGTCGATAGCATCCGTTCGCGCGCGAACCACCGTTTGACCTAGGCTAGGAGCGAGATTATCGCCAATCGTCAAACTGACCTCTGGGAGATCGCATAGGTCTGGGCCTATCCCGTCACCAACTAGGCAGAGATTAGCTTCCTCGAAGACGCGTTATTTCACGAGTTTCACGGACGGTCCGCATTGATGAACGGCAAGGTGCCGAGGCCGCCGAAGACCAATTGGGCGAAAGCACCGGAACCATTCCAAAGAGTCCAGGTGGTGCTGGACGCTGAAATCGCGGAAGAAGGGACCCTGCGCTTCGTTTGCCGCGCCAAGCTGGTCACTACAGTCAGATGGTCAGTCAGTCCTTGCGGTCAAGAACTCGAGAGAAATCGCGGGAGCTATCCAGGCCCACTTCGAGCGGTTCCAGAAGTGCCAGCGGCAGCTTCTTGGGCTAGCAGTCGAGGTTGAGGGAGACAGCGGACAGGATCGACCGGAATCTCAGCATGACCGCCTCGGAGAGAAAGCGGCGAGTCTACAGCACCGCCTCGGCAGCGCAATGATCAGAAGAATACAAACAGTTCTGGACGGAGCGTACGACCGCTCAGCGGTTATGCGCGCGGTCAAATCGCGCAACACAAGTCCAGAGCTTGTGGTGCGCGCGCTTCTGCGCCCGATCGCGCCGGGCTACCGGCTTCATCGCGGCGATCTGCCGGGAAAGCCCGACGTCGTCTACGCCTCCCGCAAACTCGCGATTTTCGTCCATGGCTGCTTTTGGCATGGACATGACTGCGCACGCGGCGCGCGGGCGCCAAAGACCAACGCCGCCTATTGGCGCGCCAAGATCGCGCTCAACCGGGCGCGGGACGAAAAGACCCTGGCCGCCTATGCCGCAATGGGCTGGCGCACGCTCGTTGTCTTCGAATGCGAACTCAAGGACAAGGCGGCGCTCGCCGTGCGCCTGGCGGAAACTCTAGCGGGCGGGGTCGGTCGGCCGCCGTCAGTGCGAGCGCAACAATCCAAGCCATGAAGTGCGGTCGCCTGCGTCGCCGCTGACGCCTCACGCACGAAGGCGCGTTTCGAGCGATCGGCAGGCCATCCGCTTCCTGTAGTTCCCGGCAGATCGGAGGTTTGACCGGAACTCAGGTGTCGAAGGCGCCCATGGTCGGCCGTGGACAAGGACATTCAGGAATCGACGCACTGCGTCCCCCAGGCGGCGCACAAGCTAATCCGGGTCGTAGTCCACCCCTCAATGGGGCGCGGCTCGGTGCCCAAAAGTCAGCATCGCCTTCCAATCATCGCCAGGCGCTCCGATGGCGCGAAACTTGCGACCCGAACTGCGCCCGGCGCCTCCATGAGGCAGCCGGCCTTGCGCCGGTATTTGCCGCAGTGCAACATCGATCTTCTTTCCAGCCGACGGATGCGCCGATGGCCATGACCGCCAAAATCCAAAAGCTGACCCCTCGCTCTTCGGACGAGAAGGACGTTCCGCTGCGCGAAGACATTCGGCTGCTCGGCCGAATCCTCGGCGACACCGTGCGCGAGCAGGAAGGCGAAGAGGTTTTCAAGCTGGTCGAGCAGATCCGCCAGGCCTCGATTCGCTTCCATCGCGACAACGAGATCGGCGCGCGGCGCGAGCTCGAGGCGACGCTCGACAGCCTCAACGCTGACCAGACTCTCGCGATCGTTCGCGCCTACAGTTATTTTTCGCATCTCGCCAACATCGCCGAGGATCAGCATCACATCCGCCGCAACCGCGCCCATGCCATCGCGGGCTCCGCGCCGCGTCCGGGCTCGCTCGCTTACGCCTTTCAGCGCACGCGCGAGATGGGCGTCGAGCCGAGCGCGCTCACCGATTTCTTCGATCGCGCGCTGGTAAGCCCAGTCCTGACTGCCCATCCGACCGAAGTGCGGCGCAAAAGCACGCTGACACGCGAGCTTGAGATCGCGAAATTGCTCGATGAGCGCGAAGGCGCAGGCGGCAACGAGGAGGAGCTTGCGCTCAACGAGGAACGGCTTCGGCGGGCCGTGCTCGTTCTCTGGCGCACGAACCTCCTGCGCCAAACGAAGCTCAAGGTCATCGACGAGGTGGCCAACGCCCTCTCGTTCTACGACTATACGTTCTTCCATGAGTTGCCTCGCCTCTACGGCGCGATCGAAGACAGACTCGACGCCATTTCCGGCGAGCCGCGGACGAAGCCGATCGGCTCGTTCCTGTGCGTCGGGTCGTGGATCGGCGGCGACCGCGACGGCAATCCGTTCGTCACCGCCGACGTGCTGAACGAGTCGATGCGGCTGCAGAGCGCCCGGGCGATAGGCCACTATCTAGACGAATTGCACGAGCTCGGCGCCGAGTTGTCCATTGCCTCGAATCTCGCCGCGATGAGTCCGGAACTTGCCGAGCTCGCCGACACCTCAGACGATTCCGCCGCCGCCCGACGCAAGGAGCCGTACCGTCGCGCCATCACCGGAATGTATTCGCGCCTCGCCAAGACAGCGCGCGAGCTTGACCATGTGATCGCGCTACGTCAGCCGATCGTCGACCGGGCGCCCTATGCGTCGGCGGCGGAATTCAGCGCCGACCTCGCGACCATCGCGCTCTCGCTGAGGCACACCAACGCCGGCATCGTCGCTCGCGGGCGCCTGCGCGCCTTGCAGCGCGCTGTCGACGTGTTCGGCTTTCATCTGGCGCCGATCGACCTCAGGCAGAACTCGGATGTCCACGAGCGCACGATCGCCGAGCTTTTTGCAGCCGCGTCGCCGGGCCTCGACTACAAGGCGCTGAGCGAGGCGGAGCGGGTGGAGCTCCTGCGCCACGAACTTGTGTCGCCCCGCCCCCTGTTCTCGCCTTTCATTGCTTACAGCGAGGAGACGGCGAGCGAACTCGCGCTCTTTCGCGCCGCTGCCGAAATTCGGACCAAATATGGCCCGGGCGCGATCCGAACCTCGATCATTTCCAAGACGGACAACGTCTCCGACATGCTGGAGCTCGCGCTGATTCTGAAGGAAGTTGGGCTTGTCACCGCCGAGGGGGCGTCGGTGCTCGCGCTCGTGCCGCTGTTCGAGACGATCGAGGATCTGCGCAATTGCGTCGGCGTGATGGATCAGCTCCTTTCACTCCCCGAGTACCGCAGGCTGGTCGACTCGCGCGACCGCGAGCAGGAGGTGATGCTCGGTTATTCCGATTCGAACAAGGACGGCGGCTTCGTCACCTCGGGCTGGGAGCTTTACAAGGCGGAGATCGGCCTTGTCGAAGTGTTCCGCAAGCACGGCGTGCGCATCCGCCTTTTCCATGGGCGCGGCGGCTCTGTCGGGCGCGGCGGCGGTCCGAGCTATGAGGCGATCCTGGCGCAGCCGGGAGGCGCGGTGCAGGGGCAGATCCGCATCACCGAACAAGGGGAGATCATATCGAGCAAGTACTCCAACCCCGAGGTCGGGCGACGCAATCTGGAGACGCTCGCCTCGGCGACGCTCGAAGCCACGCTATTGCAGGACGAGAGCCCCGCGCCCGACCCATCCTTTCTCGAGACAATGGAGGAATTGTCGCTTTCCGCCTACAAGGCCTATCGCGGCCTTGTCTATGAGACCGAGGGCTTCGTGCGCTATTTCTGGGCATCGACCGTCATCACCGAGATCGCAAGCCTCAACATCGGGTCGCGCCCCGCCTCGCGCAAGAAGACGCAGGCGATTGAGGATTTGCGTGCGATTCCCTGGGTCTTCTCATGGGCGCAGTGCCGGCTCATGCTGCCCGGCTGGTTCGGCTTCGGCTCGGCGGTGAAGGCCTATATCGACGCCCATCCCAAGCACAGCCTTCAGACGCTCAAGGAAATGTACGTCCGCTGGCCCTTCTTCCGCACCCAGCTTTCCAACATGGACATGGTGATGGCGAAGTCCAGCCTCGCCATCGCCTCGCGCTATGCGCGGCTGGTGGAAGACGTCAGTCTGCGGGAGACGATCTTCGCCCGGATCTCAGGTGAGTGGCGCGATTCAGTCGATGCGCTCAACGCGATTATGGAGCAAGCGAAGCTGCTCGAGAGCAATCCGCTGCTGGATCGCTCGATCCGCAATCGTTTCCCTTATCTCGACCCGCTCAACCACGTACAAGTCGAGCTTCTGAAACTGTACCGTTCGCACGCGTCGAGCGAGAAGGTGTTGACCGGGATCCAGCTCACCATCAACGGCGTCTCGGCGGGGTTGCGGAATAGCGGATAATGATGCGGGCGGCTGGTGGAATCCATTCAGCCTCCGCCCAGCACCCCCTTCATTGCGCGATTGGTCTCCTGCGCGTAGCGCCGCGCGGCATAGGCTTCGCCGAGCGTGCCGAGGACCTGCTCCGATCCGCGCGCGGTGACGACGAGCGTGTCGGCCTGGGAAGCGCCGAAGACGTCGAGCGCACGACGGACATTGTCATCCGGATGCAAGACGGTCGCCGGCAGACGGACGACGTCAGTGATCGGCCCCCCATCGCCGCCGTTCTCGAGGACAAGCGCATGCGCCTCGGCGACATGGATCAGCCCTTGATATCGTCCTTCTTCGCCAACAGCGACAACGACATTGGCGCTGCCAAGCGGATAGGCTTCGCGGAAAGCGCGGACCGACTGATCGGCGGGAAACCTCGGCGGCGTAGGCGCCATCATACGCCCGACAGTCAACTCGCGCAGCCACCCGACGTCCTGGCCGCCGCGGATCGTCTCGCCGCGCAGATGCAGGCGCCAAGTCGTGAACGAATAGCCGAAGGTCGCCCGCACTGCGAGCGTGGTCGCAATCGAAGCCGCAAGAGCCCCGCCGGCGACGCCGAGATTTCCCGTGCTCTCCAGCACTAGAAAGGTCATGGTCAACGGGCCCCCGACGATCGCGGCACTAAGCGCGCCCATGCCGACCAGCACACAAGCCGTCATCTCGAGCCCCATCGACGGCGCCAACGCGTCGACGCCGATCCAATAGAGCTTGCCAACCAGCGAGCCGACGAACAACGAGGCGAAGAACATTCCGCCGCGAAAGCCGGACGCCAGCGAAACCAGGGAGGCGAACAGCTTGAGCACGATGAGCGTGGCCAACTCCGTCGCCGTCATCGGCCAATAAAAGTCGAGCCCGAGCGCGCCGTGGCCTGCCCCCAGCACCTGCGGGCTGTAGACCGCCATAGAACCGACCATCAATCCGCCAACGACCGGACGGAAGAGACGCGACGGGATCGCCCGACGGAATGCCCGCTCGATCAGCGCAGCCACCCGCATCGCGCCGACGCCCACTGCTGCCGCGACCACGCCAAGCCCGATCAGCGCGCCATAGTCGACGAACGTCAGCGGGGCGACCGTGGGCGCTGTGATGTCGTAAGGCGCGCCGATGATCGCCTGGGTGGTGAGCGACGCGGCGAGGGTGGCGGCGAAGACGGGAATTGCATTAGCGAGCGAATAGGCGCCGATGATAAGCTCAAAAGCGTAAAAGGCGCCCGTGAGCGGCGCGCCGAACGCCGCCGCAATCGCGCCGCCCGCCCCGCAGCCGACGAGCACGCGCAGATCCTGCCGGCGCAAGCGCGATCTTACGCCGAGATACGAGGCGACGCCTGCGCCAATCTGCGCATAGCCCGCCTCGAGCCCGACTGATGCGCCACAGCCATTCGAGATCACGGTCTGCGTCGCCACCAAAAGGCTTTGGCGGAGCGACATGCGTCCGCCGCGCAAAGCGTTGGCCTCGACCGGATCGACCGCGGGCGGCGCCTTCCTGCGAGCGAGCCAAAGGTCGATCGCGCCGAGCAGAAGGCCGCCCAGCATCGGCGCGCCAAAGGCGGCAAGCGGCGCGATGCGCTCGGCGGCGCTCAGGTGAACATCGAAGGGAATGCCGTAGATCCGCACATGCGCAACGTTGACGACGCTGGTCATTGCGGCAACGCACAAGCCAGCGAGGACGCCTACGCCGATTGCAAGCGCCGTCATGCCAAACTCGCTCGCGCGCAATCTCGTGCGCACGGTCGCGAGCATGATCAGCGCCGGGCGCGGCACAGAGATCAGCCGAGCGCGACGTCGAACGGGGGGGCCCATGTCCAAACTTATGCGCGGCGGGCGTTGCCCTGCCAAGGCCGCAGGCCGACCTCCCAGCATCATGCCTCAGAGCGCCGAAAGCGCCATGTCGTCGCGATGGATCATTTCAGCGCGCCCGGCCGTCCCCAGGATATGTGCGATATCGCGCGAATTGCGGCCGCGGATGCGCTCCGCATGCAGCGCATCATAGGCAATGAGCCCCCGCCCGATCTCGGCCCCGCGCTCGTCGCGGATGGCGACGCAGTCGCCGCGCGCAAACACCCCTTCGACCCGTGTAATCCCAGCCGGCAGCAGGCTTTTGCCGCGGGCGAGCGCCGCCACAGCGCCAGCATCGACAAACACGGCTCCTTTAAGTTCCAGCGACCCGCCGATCCAGACCTTGCGCGCCGCGACCGGGTTCGACGGAGTCAGGAACCAGGTGCAGCCGCCGCCTTCGGCGATCCGTGTGATCGGATGCGGAATGCGCCCGTCAGTGATCACCATGTGCGCGCCGGCCGACGTGGCGATGCGAGCGGCTTCGATCTTGGTGCGCATGCCGCCCCGCGACAACTCGGACGTCGAGCCGCCGGCCATGGCTTCGATCTCGGGCGTCACGCGCTCGACGACGGGAAGCAATCGCGCGTGCGCATTGCCATGAGGCGGCGAATCATAAAGCCCCGCGACATCGGAGAGGAGAATTAAAAGGTCCGCACTCGTCATAGTGGCGACTCGCGCCGCGAGGCGATCGTTGTCGCCGTAACGAATCTCGCTAGTTGCGACGGTGTCGTTCTCGTTGATGATTGGTATCGAGTGCATCGCGAAGAGGCGGCCGAGGGTTGCGCGCGCATTGAGATAGCGGCGACGTTCTTCCGTGTCCTGCAAGGTCAAGAGCACCTGGCCCGCGACAATGCCGTATTTAGCGAGGGCGCGAGACCACTCGCTGGCGAGCGCAATCTGCCCAATCGCCGCCGAGGCTTGGCTGTCTTCGAGCTTGAGCGCTCCCTTCGGCAGCCCGGCGATCGTGCGACCAAGCGCGATGGCCCCCGAGGACACGACAATGACGCTCGCGCCACGCTCGTGCAGCGCAGCGATGTCTGACGCGAGTGCTTCGAGCCATTCGCGTCTGACGGCGCCGAGGGCACCGTCGACCAGGAGCGATGAGCCGACCTTGACGACGACGCGGTTGAATTGATCGAGAGAGGGAAGCTTAACCACGATCGCCGGTGAGAAGGAAAGGCTTGACCGCCCGAAACCTTCGGCGGGCGAGCGTTTTTCGTCTAGTGCAGCGAGGCGGGGATGGCAAGGCGAGGGGTCGGGATAGGTCCGACCGCTTTCCCTAACGCAACGATGATCGGGTTCATGCGAAGGCCCGACAAGGCGGCGCAGAGCGAACGCGATTTCAAGATTTTGGCTTCGAGGACAAGCGCGGGCAACTCGGCAAATATTCGATCGAGGAGTCGATTCAAGACTAGCCCACGGCGCCGAACCTTCTGGCGCGTAGGTGTGGCCGCTCCGGTTGGATTCTATGACGCGCACAGACGCTCGCGTGATGGCGCCGCCCGAGTAGCGCACACTCCCTCCACCGTTTCCGCTAGCGCTCCGAACTCGACCGGCTTGATGAGAATGGCGTCGAACCCAGCGGCCGACGGGGAGACTCTCCACTCCTCGAAAGCATTGGCGGTCAGGGCGATAATGGGCGTCGGCGACCAGCCGCAGGAAGCCTCGAGCCTCCGCAAACGGCGCGTGGCCTCGTAGCCGTCGAGACCTGGCATCTTAAGGTCCATCAAGATGACGTCGAAGGGTCGAGATTCTAGAGGCGCGATCGGCGAGGCCAGACGCAGGCCTCTTCGCCGTCGAATACGCGAACAACCTCGAAGCCCAAGCGGCGCATGGCCTTTTGAGTAATGAGAGCATTGATGTCGTTGTCTTCGGCGACAAGGGCGCGGCGGACTAACGGGAGCGATGAGAGGCGCGAGGCAGGGCCGGGGGTGGGTTCAACATCCCATGCCACGCGCTCGAAAAGCGAGCGCGCGCGAACCGGCTTGACCAGCCAGCCGTCGAAACCCTTGAGCGCCATTTGCCCGAACGCGTGGCGTTCAAAGGACGAAAACAGCACCAGGCTGCGTCGGATCGCCGCTTCTCGCGCGGCTTGCGCCAGCCGCTTGGTGGCTTCAGATCCGAGCGCGCAATCGACGATGACGACATCGGGCTTGTGCGGGGCGTTCAACGCCTCGAGGCCGGAGTCCAGGCCCTCGGCCCGATCTACTTCGACGCCCGCCTCTATGAGGCGCGCTTCGATAGCCGGCGCCTCGAATGGAGAATTGGCGATGATGAGAGCGCGCGTTCCACTGGGGACGCGGCGCATCGTCTCCGGTGTGGCCAGCGGCTCGACTGAGGCGCATTTCGGCAACCGGACGGCGAAGGCGAAAATCGACCCTCCGCCTGGATTGTCAGAAAGCGAAAGCTCACCGCCCATGAGGCGGACAAGCTCGCGCGAGATGGCGAGCCCCAACCCCGCGCCCTCGAAGCGGCGCGCGTGCGAGCTGTCGCCTTGCTCGAAACTGTCGAAAACCGCCTTCCGGCGATCCGCCGGCACGCCGGGCCCAGTATCGATCACCGAGAACCGCGCCGCGCCCATTTCGCCGCGCTCGACCGTCACGCAGACGCCGCCCCGATCGGTGAATTTGACCGCGTTGCCGGCAAGGTTCATGAGGATTTGGCGCAGGCGGGGGCCGTCCGCGCGGACGAAGCGCGGTGCGCCGGCGCTGAATGAGGCCGCGATCTCAATGCCTTTGCTCTGGGCGCGCGGCGCGAGCAGTTCGACTACGCCCTCGGTAAGCCGACGAAGATCGACCCTCTCGACAACGAGATCGAAACGGCCCGCCTCTATCTTGGCCAGATCGAGGATTTCGTCGATCAGCGCGATGAGCGCGCTCCCGGAGCTGCGGATCGCCTCAACATAGCTTGTGTTTTCGGGATCGAGGGAAGCCTCCCGCAACAGATCGGCCATGCCGAGAATGCCGCTGATCGGAGTGCGGATTTCGTGGCTCATCGTCGTCAGAAAGCGCGATTTGGCCTCGCTCGCCGCCTCCGCTCGGTCGCGCGCGCCCATCGCTTCCTTGAGTCGCCAAAGTTCATCGCGCAACCCGTCGCTTTCGGCGGCGACCCGCGCCCCGCGCGCTTCCGCTTGACACCGGGCGAAGGCGGTGGCGCCGGCGAGCGCGGCCGCCACAGCGAATACCGCGCCAGCCTGAAGCCACAGCGCATGAACCGCGAAATCCGCCAACCCGGCGCCCAGATCCATTTCCAATCCCGCTAAGCCCGGCGTCGCACCGATCAGCTCGGAGATCCATGGTCTCAGGCGGCAGTTGTGAACCCCTTGCGGAATTCGGCCGAATTGTAGGGTTTGCGCCGATTGCGACTGTCTATGCCGCCGCGACCGCACGGTCTGGCGCGCCGCGGTAGGAGAGCGCCTCGGCGAGATGCACGCGACGGGTCGGGCCGCCCCCGTCCAGGTCAGCAAGCGTGCGAGCAAGCTTAAGCACGCGATGATAGCCGCGCGCCGAAAGACGCAGACGCTCGGCGGCGTCGCGCAACAGCGCTAGACCCGATGTGTCCGCCTCCGCAATCTCC
>Ga0210406_10002430_pt1 | contig 21277 bp, 23 predicted proteins | sample IncBWC30MmetaG_FD_155454 | JGI IMG/M metagenome (GOLD analysis project Ga0210406, IMG submission 155454) | Forest soil microbial communities from Barre Woods Harvard Forest LTER site, Petersham, Massachusetts, United States - Inc-BW-C-30-M | ecosystem: Environmental > Terrestrial > Soil >... | reverse complement strand
CTGGTACCCGACATCGGTCTCGGTGGGAGCGAACGGTTCCACTCTCTACGTATCGACGTTCAAGAGCAACTCGGGCCCCAATCCGGGAAACGCGGCTGCTAATCCTGAATTTCGCACGCAGCGCTCGTATCCTCTGGAAAAGGCGCAACTCAACACCATTCCCGTTCCGAGCCGTGGCAAGCTCGAGGAACTTACGGAGCAGGTGAATCGCAACAATGGCGTGGTCAACCGTCGCAATGATCCCACCATGGCCTACCTGCAGCACAAGATCAACCACATCATCTACATCATCAAAGAGAACAAGACGTACGACCAGATGCTCGGCGATCTGGAACGCGGCAATGGCGACCCTTCGCTCAATCAATGGCCACAGCCTGTATCGCCCAACCACCACAGCCTTGCCCTTACCTTCGGTCTTCTCGATAACTTCTATGCCACCGGCGAAGTCAGCGGAACAGGCTGGGACTGGTCTACCTACGCTCACTCAACCGACTATAACGAGAAGACTGTTGCTGTGAATTACGGAAACGGCGGCGGCGGAGTCACCACCGACTCCGAAGGTTCAAATCGCTTTATAGGTGTCGGCCTGCCGGAGTTCGCCAAGGATCCCTCGCCTTTGAATGAACGCCTGCTCACCCTTCTCGATCCTACCGGCAGCTCGAACATCCTTCCCGGGACAAAGAACGTTGACAGCCCAGAAGGCGCTAACGATGATCTCGACGCGGAAAAAGTGGGCGGCTATCTGTGGGATTCGGCGTTACGCGCTCACAAGACCGTGCACAATTATGGCTTCTTCCTTGATCAGTCGTATTACATCAGCAGCGGCGGCGATCCGACAAAGCCCGATTCCAAAGTTCCCACCTACATCCCGATTTCGCCTACCCCTTTTGACACGAAGATTCCGCAGGCCATCGAAGAACAGCCTGCATTGCTCGGTTTGACGGACATTTACTACCGCGGATTCGACCAGAACAACGCTGATACCTACCTCGTCAACGAGTGGCAACGGGATATGGGAGTGAACGGCTTGCCCAACCTTACGTTGCTTCGTTTGCCCCACGATCACAATGGCAGCTTCGGGACGGCTATTGCAGGGCTGGGAAGCGCGGAGCTCCAGATCTCGGATAACGACTACGCCATCGGCCGCGTGACAGACATTATCAGCCACTCCCCGTACTGGCGCGATACGGCAATCTTTATCCTTGAAGACGACGCCCAGAACGGTTCGGATCACGTCGACTCGCATCGCTCCTTTGCTTACGTTATCTCGCCCTACAGCAAGCGCGGCGTTACGATTTCGACGAACTACAACACGGTCAACGTCCTGCGCACCATCGAAGACCTGATGGGCATCAACCACCTCAATTTCCGTGATGCGGATGCCGCGCCCATGGCAGACGTATTCACACAAAAGCCAGACTTCACTCCATATTCGGCAATCATTCCAGGGGATCTCTGCACAGCGCCGGTAGATCCCAATCTGGTTCCCGCATGTAGCACACCCGGAGTCCAGATCAGCGCAGCTGTACCACCTCTGCATGATGCGGCATGGTGGGCTGCCAAAACCAAGGGCTTTGATTTCTCCGATGCGGATCGAATCGATGCAGACGCATTCAACCGTGTGTTGTGGCAGGGAACGATGGGCGACAACCTACCTTACCCAACAGTACGCAGCCGTCAGGACCTGCGACAGAACCGCTCCGAGCTTATCAAACGCTGGCAAGAGAGCAAGACACAGTCAAAGCAGGCATCGATAGCGTCACCGGGCGGTCAGTGAATAGAAGAGCTTTGCTGACTCTCGAAGCCTTAGATGATCGAAGAATGTATATGGCGCAAGGAGAGATCCCAAACTCTCCTTGCGCCATCTCATTGCTTCATCTGAGAACTGTCGTTTTGTCCTTCAGCACTTTCTTCGATGTATATCTCAAAGGGGCACAAGCATCGGTGCCCAGAAGCCAACCAGAGTATCCGGAGATCGAATACGTCCCGTGAGTACCTCGTGCCGATGGTTCAAAACAAAGAGAGAGAGGCGGAGTGGAGCGAACTGACCGGTATTCTGTGCGTTTGTTTCCGGGTGGTCGGCAATCCGGAAACAATGCTGTCGAACGACGATTCGCACTCGGCGTCGAATTGCACAAAAACGGGGCTTAAGGCGAGTTCGGAATAGCTAGAGCTAGACTTTTCGAACGAAGTGCTGTTCGAAGAGTTCTTGCGCCCTTTGCACGCCTGCCTCCGTCATTCTTACGGACTTTGCCTTGCTCTGAGGGTCGGAAATGTATCCTCTTTTGTAAAGGCGCTCCATGGCGCTCCAGTGATGTCCTTTCCAGGCGCGCATGCCCATACCATCCTTGAAGGTTGTCAAGTGTAGGAGCGCGAGAATCATTTCGTCGACCTTGTCTTCGTCATATTCCATAGAGACCTCGCCCTGATCGCGGCATCGTGACCTGCGCATTATGCCAGTGGAACAAACCCCCAGTCCAAGCCACCATGAAGACTGCCGAAGGTATCAGTCGCAGATGGCTGGTGACGAACTTTCCGAAAATCCCGACCTTGCAGGCTATCCGCAGGAGCACTTCCAGATAGCGCGTGATCAGAAATTATGGGTTCTTGACCGAGTTGAACCAATCAGGATTCGATGGGGAAGGAATCATGTTGAACAAGCAGTGCTTCGGCTCAAGGTTAATCAACGCTCTTTTCGCAGCCAGTTAGCTCTTAGCAATAAAGCGATGCCCACTGCAACGGCTATAGCACCATAAACCGCCCACCTCGTCTGTCCGGTCATAAAACTACCAGGAAGTACATTGATCCCTTGCAGGAACCAAGTCACGCCGGCTAGAACCAAAAGACTGGCAACGATATTCAGTGTGATTCTCATCATTCCTCCCCTGCCCGAACTTCGGAACACAAGCCGGCTCTGGCCATCGCGGCCGCACAGCTGTTACATATTACAGGTAGGGCAATTTAGGCTCTGCGATAATCGCTTGGGAAATCTTGGATGCAGTTAACGAAGTGCTATTTTCCGGAACTTCGACCGGTGTCGTAACCGAACTTGCCACAAAGCTGACATCGCAGGCAGTTCACTTTCGTTGGCGGCGGGCTATTTTGCGTTTAGGAGATTGGGTCACGATACTTGCTTGTCGTAAGCGGTTATCGCGGAGGGGTTGGCTACACCACCTGAATGAGACGGTATTTTTCTCCACGTCACTAGAGTCGATGTCAGGAAGAATACAGCGATTGTCAGATTCGTGAAGCCGCCTGCCACGATCGCCCCAAGAGGCGACGGTATGAGCAGAACTGTCGGATAACATAAGGCGAGAACTCCTAGATTCGTAAGGACCATCCAACGTGGATACGACGTCACGCCAAAGATAATCATGAAAAACAGAATCCCCGCTCCGAAGTAGCCGGCGACTGCGCTCATATCATAGGCGACAGTCCAGTACTGCACGCTAGTGCTTAGCAACTCACCGCACGGGCCGGCCTGTTCAGCGCAGTGTTTCACGGCTAATCCCTTTGCGGCCCAGAGAGTATGCACAGCACTCCCAGTACCCATTAGGAAGAAGAATGCTGCCAGCATGAGCTTACCGACCGTTACCTAGACTGAACTCACATGTCGAAAGACATGCCAGAAGCCGATAATAGAGAGAGCCGCTGCGGGGGGCCAACGAGGCCACCCACCATAAGACACCTCCCGATCTGTGCAATGTGACACGGGAAGTATTTGCGGCAAACCTCTGCTGCCGATCCGAAGAACCCGTAGAAGAGCATGTCGCCCGCAAAGAACAACATTGCGCCCAAGACCCCGCAGATTCCTGCGAATCTTACGATGACTTCATCGCGACGCCTATTCATCAAATCCTCCGCGCTTCAACGACGACGGCTCGGATTTATACCCGCTCATGAATCCACTTTAGCCCCCAGGCTGACGTCGCGGACACGCTCCTATGCGGATGCGCCTGAGACCCACACCTAAGCTCGCCTTCCGGGGCTTGGTTCCAAGAAGGGAAAGCGATACTTTAGCTTTGCAGAAGTATTAAGAGATCAGGCTTTGCACGAACCGGACACTTCAACATTGCGCTTACACATCGACTATACCTAAGAGGCGTTATCAACGCCGAGGTGGATTTTGATGTTGATCAGCGAGGGGTGGAGCAGGGGTTCGGACTGTTTGATGTTTCCATTCGGAGTGCTCCGACGGGAGAGGCGAGGCTGGCTACCGCGTGCGTTCTACTCAACACGCGCAACAATCTGGTGGACGACTTCTCTGCAGCTCCGCCTTTCATTGCTTTCACTGTAGTCGGAATGTCACCATGCCCGGTCAGGGAGATAATCGGTGGTCCATCTCTATTTGCTCAACGAGTTTGCAATTCCAAGTCAGTCATGTCTGGAGGTTAAGAATGAGGGATATGTGCCTCAACCTTGACCGCCTGAATGGAATTCTTGTCGAAATGGTTGTCGAAGAGCGCGAGCCAGGCATAGCTGTTGTAGTCGTTGCAGTTGCAATCGATTTAGATCGGGGTACAATTTTGGCACACTCCGCGGCTTTTACGTATGTAGCTCAAACTAAAATCCTTGCGGGAAATAACTGCAACCAATAGTCAGTTGCTCTCGGCCTCTAGATCTGAAAGCACCCTTATAAGTTATTGAAAGAAAATGGAGCCGATGAGCGGAGTTGATCCGCTGACCTACTGATTACGAATTTGCGAGGCAGGGCGTAAAGTATTGATAAATATGAGAAATCGAGCGTAATCTAGCGCGGGCCCAAGTTGCCGATTGGCCGTAACTTAGCGGAATCGAATACAGGTAAGCCGAACTGATGACTGTTCCCCTGTTGTACCTAAAAAACGTCATCCGCACCGCCGACAGCGTGCAGGGGCTGCTGTCGCCGCGTCGCCAGGACATGTCCGAGTTGGACTCAGGAAAACAAGGTGAGATTTGCCGACCGCGCGCCCGGAACCTGTCAAGGAAGACCCGATAATCACACCAGCTGAGACTCAACTTTCGGATCGCGAACTATCCATCACTTCACGGAAGCCGCTCCAGAGACTAGTCTAGTTACGGCGTGCCGGCGACTCCTGGAAGCCCGCAATCTGGGGCGGCCCGCTTAACAATCGACCAGATCACCTTCGGGGTGAACCTTTCTCCCCAGAGTTTTCGATTGACCGTTGCTTAGTCAATTGCGTTTCATGTTCATAGATCGACGGCGATATTGTGTTAGGCAGTAATTTCGGACCAGAGGTCGTGCTCAGTGCTGGCTTATTTTGTGGAAGGATAAGCGAATCAGATATGCGCAGGAATACCCGGATGTTTAGGTCTTGGTTTGTAGGAGCCATCGTGGTTGCTTCCGGTATTGCGCTGTTTGCTCCCCGGCTGGCGTTGGCGCATGCCGTGTTGGTGAGCTCTCAGCCGGCAGTGAACAGTAGCGTCTCAGGACCAAATATCGACGTGCTCCTCAAATACAATTCACGAGTTGACATGGAGCACTCGACCCTGACGCTGCTCGAGCCGGACGGAAAGGTGGAGAAGGTCGCCATCAAGAGCGAACCCGAGCCCGGGTTGCTGTCTGCGAAGTTGACTGGACTCGCCAAGGGAGCCTATGTGTTGCGCTGGCAGGTCCTAGCCACGGATGGGCACATCACACGCGGCAAAGTTCCCTTCAAAGTAGAGTAGAGACCTAATCTCTTGATCTGGCTCCTGCGCGATCTCGATCTTCTGAGCGTTATAGCACGCGCGGCAACGCTTGCTTTCGAAGCGTTGTTGCTGGGAGGCGTTGCGTTTCTTTTGGCTGTGGCGCTCCCTGCACGGGCGAGCACGGCCGTCGAGGACTTTTGTCGCCGGGGTATCAGAATGGCGGCACTCGCGTTGGTGATTGGCGAGCTTGTCATGGTTTTCCTATCCGGCGCTCTACTGATGAGCGGCTCTGATTTAACGCTCAGGGATGTGGCGACGACCGGCTTCTTCCGCGCCGGATCTTTCGCAATCCTGTTCGCGGTTGGACTCTGGATCTGCGCACGGTTCAAAAGCAATCAAGCGACGGTCGCGATGCTTCCTTTAACCCTGCTGCTGCTGGCGGCGACGGTCTCCACCAGCCATTCGGCGGCACGCATCGAGCATCGTGTTTTGTTGGCGATTCTTACTGCCGCACATCACCTGGGCACAGCCGTTTGGGTTGGCGCGATGGCCTATCTTTTAATTTCCCTGGGCCGCGTCGAAGACACGAACGAGGCTCGGCGTTTGACTCAGCGTTACTCGAAGATGGCGCTGCTGGGCGCTGCGACGCTCGTGCTGGCCGGGACAGGAATGGCCTGGTTTTACATGGGATCGTGGAGCGGGCTATACACCACTGCGTACGGCATCATGCTGGTTGCGAAAGTCTATCTCTTTCTGGCGATGATTGCCCTCGGCGCTGGAAACTACTTTTTGGTGCAGCGTCTGGCCAGCGATCCGGAACCTCTGCTGGCGCGGTTGCGCCGGGTTGTCGAGGCGGAGGTTTGTCTTGGATTTCTCGCAGTCTTAACGGCAGCCTCCCTGACCGCACAGGCACCAGCGGTCGATGTTACCGCTCACGACAGGCTGACGTCCCATGAGATCTACGCGCGCTTGCACCCGGAAGCGCCGCGGATGAGCAGTCCGCCCCTGGCCGCATTGACTCCTCCAAGTTCACTGGCAGTGGCAGTCCAGGACAGCCAGTTCGTTGCTACTGTCGGGAGCGACGACACCGACAAAGCATGGTCGGAGTACAACCACCACTGGGCAGGGCTGATTGTGCTCATAGCAGGGCTGCTGGCGCTGCTCAGCCGACATCGCACAATGCGCTGGGCCCGCTTTTGGCCGCTGAGTTTTGCTGGTCTTGCTGTCTTCATCCTGCTGCGCGCCGACCCGGAGAACTGGCCACTTGGGCCACGTCCTTTTTGGCAGAGTTTTGCTGCGCCCGACGTGCTGCAACATCGTGTCGGGGCGCTCCTGATCGTCGTCTTCGCAGCATTCGAATGTGCGGTGCAGGCAGGCAAGTTGAGAGCACGGTGGGCGACCTACGTTTTCCCGGCAATGTGCGGTCTTGGTGCGGCGCTGCTGCTGACACACGAGCACTCGGCCAGAGACGTGAAAGAAGCAATGCTTGCAGAGATGAGCCACACTCCTATTGCGCTGCTTGGTATTACGGCGGGATGCAGCCGATGGCTGGAGCTGCGTTTACCCAGGAGCCGCATGGCCACCATTGCCAGCTATTTGTGGCCGTTGTGCCTAGCGTTCGTTGGCCTTGTTCTGCTGAATTACCGCGAACTGCCGTAGCGGTGCGGGCTGCGTCGAGATGAGTCGTAATCATCTCGACTGGGTAGCTCCGGTTCAAAAGAGAAAATCAAAATCGACCAAATAGTGCCGGCCATAATTGCCGAAGAACATGCCGTATTGCGGATCAGCCACGTTGTTGTGAATTTGCAGCGGGTTGGTATGGTTCGTCAGGTTGCGCACCGTGAGAGAAAAGCGTACTGCATGATGCGCGCCTACATTGAGATCTTTGGAGGCTCGCACGTCTGCCGAGAAGTAGCGCGGGTAACGCGGCTGGTACGAGGAGAGCGGAATGTAGTTCTGCAGGGCATCGATCGGCTGCCAAGTAAATCCGTCGCGATACTCAACGTGCGGTGTGACTCGCATTCGCCATGGCAAGACCGAGGTTCCCCAGAACAGGAAGCGGTTCGGGACCTCGCCGGGGGTGCTGGCAATGATCGGCGAACTTACTACGGGCATGGGAAAGTCACCCAGGTAACTTGATGCATCGGTTTGGTCGCCGCGGGCCGATTGGCGGACGTAAGAAAAAAAGAATTGGCGTTGCGTACTGGCTCCGAGCCGCGCAGTGAGTTCTGTTTGACTGCTTTGCAGCGTGCCCGAGCCGCCGAGCACCAGAGCGCTTGCTGCGGGTGTGGTTTCTGGCGCAAGAGTGAGCTGATTCTGTCCATCCGAATGGATATAACGGACCCTGAGCATGAGAGATTCAGTCACCTCCTGCTCGGCCTCCACATTCCAGGCCACGCTGTAGGGTGCAAAGTTGCCGCTCTTGTTCTGCTGAATGATAAAGGGAAATCCGGAGTTCAATGCGGTACTGGTGAGGTTCAGGTAGCGTCGCGGTCCGTCCGTAATATTGCCGCTGCCGTCGTATGTTGTGACGATTTGTTCTGGGTAGCTGCTGAACGCATACGTGTTGAGCGGCAGGGTGTCGTAAAAGATTCCGACACCACCGCGAATGATAGTGGCGTTATTCGTGCGGGGCGTCCAGGTAAAGCCCGAGCGCGGCGCGAACCGGTTTGTATGGGCAAGAGACTGCATCTCCCAGCGCAACCCGGTGTCTACGGCAACCCGTGAATTGAGTATCCAGTGGTCCTGAGCGTAGGCGGCCGATTCAAGATCTGAGAGGCTGAAGGCGCCGTTGCTGTCGTAGGTGATCGTACGCAGCAACTGGCCTGACGCACCTTCAATCCTTACATTGCGATCTATCACCTGCCCGTCGTCTTCAGCATGCGCAAGCAACGTCCCGATTTGCAGGGTATGTTGCCCTAGCAGATTAAGACTCGAGGGTTTCCATGTTTCCATCCATTGGAAGCGAGTAGCCTCGCGGCTCTGCTGACCGAAATAGCTGCCAGAGTTGCCCACAGGCGAGAGAGCCATTAGTCCCGGAGCTTGTGCGGTGACATTCGTAACAAACCGGGTACCCGAGAAAGTGGAGGTCACGACCCCGCCACCAATACTAACGTGTTCGCTGATGGTTCCGGTGTTTTCCTGATAATCGGCGTTGGGCGTTACCGGCTGCGGATCGAAGTAATTCAAAGTGGCATATTGCACCGAGTGAGGAGCAAAGTGGAGGGTGGCGGTAATACTGTTGCGTGCGCCCAGTAACGCATCGATCTGCGTGAACGAGTTATATGCGTCCGAGCGAGTCACGTTCTCCGGGAATGGCAAGGTTCGTATCTCAACCTTACTCATGAGGTACTCGAAGCCTTCGAGGAAGTAGAGGCGATTTTTTATCAGCGGACCACTTAGATTCAGGCGAGGTGATGCGTCCGCGAATCCTACGATATGACCGCTGCGGATTCGGGTGTCCGGTAGCGGGTCGTTGAGGCTGTAGCGAAATTTGTCACCGCCGCGACGCGTCTCCGCACTCACGATCCCCGCAGTAAAGTTGCCATATTGGGCCAGGTAAGGCGACTGCATTACCTTGAGAATATCGACGCTGTCTATGGGGATACTGAGGCCGAAGCTGCCGGTGGCGGGGTCATTCACGTTGACCGAGTTGACGAGTAGCGAACTGTGTTCTTCGTCCTGGCCGGCGATCTGAACTCGGCCATCGGGCGTTCGTATAACGCCAGGCACCAGAGGGAGCGCATCGACCAATGTGCTGGGGCGCAGGGGAGTGACGGTGGCATTTTCAATCGGGAGCTTTGCCTCGCTGCTTGCGCTTTCCGTCAACGCGCTCTGCGAGTCAGCCTGGACCTCGATGGTCTGTTGTACGACCGTTTTCCTCGACAGTGTTATCTCGATGGCGGGTCGATCCTGCAAGGAGCCACTGCTAGTGGCCGGGACGTAACCTTCAAGGTTCGCAGTAAGGCGAAACCCCGTGGCCGAGCCGCAATCGCTGAGCATGGCGAGGCCATGAACATCCGTCACTGCTTTGCAAAGTAACGTCGAAGCTGACCTGCCTTCGATCGTTACGCCTGCTAACGGATGCCTTTCGCCATCCATCACGGAGACGAGAATCCCAGGCTTAGTTGCTGACTGCGCCGACAACCTTGGAACAGAAGCAGGGAATCCACCCAGAGCCGCACAGGCTAGCAGGCCGAATCTCAAACTCCACCCGAAAGCGCGGCGGACCGACCGCGTCGAACCGAGTGCTCGCGAGTTTGCGACCCTGAAACGAATCATCGTAAGCTTCCGTAAGGCACCCTGCTGGAACCAGAAGATACCGGAGAATGGCCCGCGAATCCCGGTTATTAGACTAGACTCAGTTCGGTACGGTGCAGATGATTTTCACGCCGTCAAGACTGGGGAGCGGCCCTTCTCGACCTCCCACAAAGCTTTCAACGCTTTTTGGGGCAGTCTGAAAATGACTTGCGTTTAGATAGGAAGCTTCAGCTCCGCTCCGCTAGACTAATAAAGTCAGTCTGGTGCCTATGACGATCCTCCTATTGCGGGATGTGTTCCTCGGGATTGCCGCGATCCCCTTTATCTACTATGCCCTCGCGATCTTTAGTTCGTTGCGGTTCTTTCTGACAACGCGAGCTGAAGCGGGTAGGGCCGGCGGTTTTGTGCCGCCGGTGAGCAACCTGAAGCCGGTGCGTGGACTTGATCCGGAGGCTTATGAGAACTTCGCAAGCTTCTGCCGGCAGGACTATCCCGACTACGAGATTTTATTCTGCATTGGTGAAACGAGTGACCCGGTCTTCCCGGTGTTGCAGCAACTTGTCCGCGACTTTCCGGAACGTCAGATTCGCATTGTGATTGGATCAGGCCGCATCGCGACCAATGACAAAGTGGCAAAGCTGGCACGGCTTGTAGAGGAAGCCTCACATGAATATCTCGTAATCAGCGACAGCGATGTGCGCGTGGAGCCGGACTATTTGCGCAAGGTGATTGCGCCATTGGCAAATTCTAAGACAGGGGCGGTTACCTGTTTTTATGTGCCAGCCGAAGAATCGACCTGGGTGCAGCGGCTGCAGGATGTGGGGATGATCTCAGACTTCTATCCCGGAATTCTTGTGGCGAAGCAATTGGATGGAGTGAAATTTGCATTAGGTCCGACGATTGCAACAACTCGCGCGCGGCTTCAGGCATTTGGCGGCTACGCCTCAATTGAAAACCGTCCCGCGGATGATCTGTTGGTTGGGCGATTTATAGCTGAGCAGGGATACGAAGTTGAGCTTCTTCCTTACACCATCTCCACCGTCGCGGACTATCAGTCACTCAATGAACTGTTTCATAAGCGCCTGCGCTGGATCACCGTTATGCGGCACATGCGCCCCTGGGGACATGTTGGCTTGATCTTTACGCTGGGATTGCCTTGGGCACTTCTGGCGGTTGCACTTCTTCCGACGCCTGGCATCGCCGTGAGTTATCTTGGTGGATATCTGATCGTTCGCGCGGTGTTGACTTTATTGGTTGGCTCCTGGGGGCTCAGGCAGCCTGGCATCTGGAAGAAGCTCGCCTTCATACCTCTGTGGGACGGATTGGCTAGCCTGATCTGGTTGACGAGTTTTACGCGCAAGACAATTCGATGGCGGGGACGGGACTATTTGATGCGTGATGGCAATCTTGTCCCGCCCCTCTGAGCGTGTCGGCGCAAAATTGCGAGCCGGGAGAATGCTTAGCCGATACTTTTCGCCAGTAGAGTTTGTCTGCCGGTCTCGCTTCCGATACGCCGCTCGTTTTGCGTGCGCCGCCAATTGACTTGCGGTGCAAACAACGCCGGATCGATACGATCGCGATAACGCAGCGCGATACTGATGAGCGAATCGACGAGCGAATCGGAGAGCAAGTGCGGCTTCAGCCCGAGATCGGCCAGTCTGGAATGCCGTGCGTTATAGTAGTGCGATTCCGCCTCGACGCGAGGGTCGGGAAGATGATCAATTTCCACTTTAAGACCCATCTGTCCGGCAACCGCTTGAACGGTGACGGCTAAGTCCAAGACTGAAAACTGCTCGGTGAACTGATTGAAGACGCGGAATTCGCCCGGCTTGGCAGGGTTCAGGCAAGCCAGTTCTACACAGCGGACCGTATCGCGAATATCGAGAAATCCGCGCGTCTGGCCGCCTCGCCCGTACACTGTGAGTGGATAGCCAATCGCCGCTTGGGCGCAGAAGCGGTTTAGTACCGTCCCAAATACTTCGTCGTAATCAAATCGATTGATCAAAGCCTCATCCATCGATACTTCGTCAGTGACCGAACCGTATACAACGCCCTGGTTGAGGTCCGTGGCACGCAGACCCCAGGCCTTGCAGGTGAACATAATATTGTGACTGTCGTGGACTTTTGAGAGGTGATAGAAGGAGCCCGGCTGTTTGGGGAAGGGGAGGGTATCTTTGCGGCCGTTGTGCTCGATCGTAATGAACCCTTCCTCGATATCGATATTTGGGGTGCCGTACTCCCCCATCGTTCCCAATTTGACGATATGACAATCCGGTTGCAACTCATGGATGGCGAAAAGCAGGTTTAGAGTCCCAACAACATTGTTTGTCTGGGTATAAACCGCGTGCTTCCGATCGATCATTGAGTAGGGCGCCGACCTCTGCTCAGCAAAGTGGACCACTGTTTCGGGTTGAAAGGTCTTGATGGTGGAGGAGAGGAATTCGTAGTCAGAGACATCGCCGACGAAAAGTTTGATCGGCATCCCAGTCAATTGGTACCAGACCTCTAATCGTTCAGACAGAGGACGTATCGGCGTCAGCGTCTGAGCCCCGAGTTCGTAGTCCCATTGCCGGCGGACAAAGTTGTCAACAATAGCAACCGAGTGCCCCTTGCTTGCCAGATATAAAGCGGTCGCCCACCCACAATAGCCGTCACCACCAAGAACTGCAATCCGCATCTTTCCTCCGATTCGTTAAAGGGCACGTACACGTACCTATATCGACGTGCAATTGGAGGCTCAGGACTCAGAAATTTCATAGATAAAACGAGGAACTTTGATCTGAGCGAATCGAGACAAACCAAAGCCCTACGGGGCGTTAACAAGGACTGAAGGTGGAACCGGATGATTGGTGAGTAAAACCTTTCCGCCGCTTTCGCCGAGTGTATTCAATTGGTCCTTACTTACAAGCGACTCCAGATGATCGACCGCGGTGTCTTTAGCAAAGAGGTAATACCTTTCGGGGCTTTGCCAGAGTTCACGGAAATAGCTGTCATCCAGAAAAACATTTGGAGCGCTGGGAGCGTAGGAACCGTAGACGAGATTGTTGAATCTACCGTTCAGGAGTAACGCGGTTCTATCCGTGTAAAAGAACACGGAAGAGAACCAATAGTAGTGGTGGTCGACAATTAAATTTCCTGGGGGGGACTGCTGTAGCTTCTTGACCAAGGGCCGGGACGAGAGGTAGGGATCGAAATCGATCATCGCGAGCCGGGCAGCGTGAAAGAAGACCACCATGGTGAAGGCAACCGTCACATATACGTTCTTGCTTGTTGTTCGGACTGTGCCAACGGCTCCGATGAGAAAGGCGGCCGCGGCCAGAGCAAGAGGTATCCGCAAGTAGGCAAACGACTTAATGGTCAGGTCTTCCATGTGCCCAAGCGACAGTGTGTATGCTTCCGGGTTGGAACTAAGGGCCTGGGAGATGTCGCCAGGGGTTGGAACGTGTCGCACAGCCAACAGTATGGCGATGGCAGCCACTGCTGCAATTGAGAAAAACACTGTCAGGAATCGCGTTCCGCGCCGGATGATTCTCCCGTTTATCGCGATCGCCGAACCGATGAGAAGGGCGAACGCCGGGTAGCACGGCATGGAGTAATATTCCTGCGTCGTGGAGAAAGTGAAAAATACAAGGACAAAACCGATCCAGCACAGGGCCAGGAGCCTGGTTCGTCCCGCGCGATCAGCGGATCGGTAGGAGAGCCTTGTCGCTGCCGGCAGGTATACGCTCCAGGGAAAGAGCCAGGCCAGATTGAGCAGCCAGAAATAAAGCCGCGGCACGGTGTTGTAGTCGCGCGGAGAACGAAGGTTGAGAAACCGAAGGAGTTGCTCGTTGATAAAGAAAAACCAGAAGAAACCGTGGTACTCCCCAGGAACGCTCTTCATCGTGAAGCTGAAGTAAGGCGGATTTCGAAGCGTAGCGAGAATGTGCCACGGCGCAGCAATCAAGAGGATGATGGCGAGTCCACTGAATGGCCGAAGTCGTCTCCATGCCCACGCGGAGAAGATCTGTCGAGTGCACAATAAATAGATGACGACCGCAGCGACTGGGAAGACAACTGCAATGAGGCTCTTCAGAAGCAACCCAACCCCGAGGCTTGCAGCGAAGACAGCAGCCCATGCCCGAGGATGCGGTTCCTCCTCTTCAAGAACTCGAAGAAACGCCCACAAGGCCAGGGTGATCACTAGAGTGAGCACCACGTCCGGCACTAGGATGCGCGTGAAGAGAAAGAGCCCGATGCAGGTGGACATACAGAGACCGGCATAGAAGCCGGCACGGCGCCCAAAAGCCCAGGCTCCAAACGCCGCTGTGGTGAAGCAAAGAGCGATAGCGGAGAGCGCGATGGGAATGCGCGCGGCCCAATCATAGACGCCGAACACCTTATAGGAGATCGCGATCATCCAGTAGATCAGCGGAGGTTTTTCGAGATAAGTCACTCCATCCAGGCGCGCCGTAACCCAGTCACCGGAACTGAGCATATTTCTGGCGATCTGCGCCTGCACCGCATCGACATCGTCCATTAGCGACGGCGGAGACAGAATGCAGCCGAGATAGACCGCCGCCGCGAAAAGTATAACTATCCAAAGGAACTGGCTGCCGCTTACAACTCGGCCGCGAACACCTGTCTCCTGATGGCCGGTGTCGGTGTTGACTGAATATTCCATCGTTTCATCCATAGAAATAACATGATCAGCCCCCACAAGTGATAGCCGATGTTGATGCGCCTGTCCAAGTGCAGTTGGGTGTGAGTACGGATCGTTTCGAAGTCAAACAGCTCAGAGTGTTCTGCTTCGGCTGATGCCAGAGTCTCCAACAGCATCGCTCGCAGCGGTCCCCGAAACCAATCGTGCGCCGGAATATCGAAGCCTATCTTCTTGCGCTGAACGATCGCCGGGGGCAGCTTCGATCTCATCACTTCTTTGAGGAGATATTTCTGACGCGCACCGCGGATTTTAAGCTCTAAGGGCAGACTAGCAGCAAATTCTATGATGCGGTGGTCAAGGAACGGAGGCCTGACTTCGACGGCGTGGGCCATGCTCACGCGGTCCGATTTCACGAGGATGTCGTCCGGAAGATAGTATTGCTGATCGAACTCAAGGAAAGGCGCGACACCGTCTCCCGGAAGGCTTGCGCTCAGACGAGCGAGGACATTGGTAAGGGCCGCGGGCAGGGGAATTCGCAGAAGAGCGGCTTTTTCGGCTTCGGAAAAGGTCCCGTTCCAGTACACATGGGCTCGCTCCGGCGGCATGAGGCTGCCTTGGAGGAGGCGTTTCAGCTTGTATTCAAGGCTGATTTTTTCGTTCGAAGCGGGCCAAAAGCGTAAGGCGCGAAGGGAGAGGGCGATTGCTGCAAGAGGCAGACTTCTCAACGGGGCGGCAATCTGGTTGGCGCGATAGGTAAGGTAACCACCGAAGATCTCATCGGCGCCTTCTCCACTAAAGGCTACGGTACATCGCTTTTTGCAGAGTTTGGAAAGAAACCAGACCGGCAATGCCCCGGAATCCGCACTTGGTTCATCAGAATAGTAGGCGATGTCTTCGATGGCCCCCTCTAAGTCTTCGTCGGGGCTCAGATTGAGCTGCTCATGGTCGGTCCCGTAATGATCGACTACCTGGCGGATGTAGGGCGACTCATCGTGACTATGACCATTGAAAGAAATGGAAAAGGTCCGCAGCCGCGAGCTGGATGCCTCAGCGGCATAGTGGAGGACTGTCGAGGAATCCACGCCTCCGCTGAGCCAGACTCCGAGCGGCACGTCGGACATAAGGTGCTCGCGAACCGCATTGTCCAAGAGATAATCGAGCTCGGCTTTTGCATCTTCGAGCGACTTCGTCACAGGCGTGATCTCGGGAACACGCCAGTACGCGTGCTTGCGGGTGCGGCCGTCCTGCCATTCGAGCCAGTGGCCCGGCGGCAGCTTTTCAATTCCATCCACTAGGGTCCACGGACATGGAACGTAGTTCATGGATAGATAACAGTCCAGTCCCTCGAGACTGAGCCTGCGTTCGATTTCAGGGTGGACGAGAATCCCCTTCAGTTCCGAAGCAAAGAAAATATCCTCGCCTCGCTCGGCGATATAAAGTGGTTTAATGCCGATGCGGTCGCGTGCCAACACTAAACGCTGCTTGGAATTGCTCCAGACGGCAATCGCAAACATGCCGCGTAACCGCTCGAAACAGTTGGTATCCCACTCAAGAAATGCCTGTAGAACGGTTTCCGTATCACAGTGGGTGTGAAAGCGGCGGCCGACCGATTCGAGTTCGCGACGGACCTCGAAATGATTATAAATTTCACCATTGAAAACGATCACGGAGTCGCGATCTTCGGAAAAAATAGGCTGATCGCCGGACTCTAGGTCGACAATCTTGAGACGAGTTGCACCTAGAGAGCATGTTCTCGATCGAAACACTCCCTGCTGATCCGGTCCGCGATGAATAAGAGTATTCGCTGCGTTCCGTATGCGCTCCTGATCAGGGTGCCAGTCCTTCGCTGTGAATCCAACAATGCCGCACAAAGGTCTATGCCTCTTCCAGGCACGCCGCTTCGGGTGCCCTGACATGTTGAATGATTTGATGATTGAACCCGTGGCCGTATAGTTTGTGCGGAGAACCCATAACCACCATCCTGCTATTAACATATTCTACCAAGGCCATTTACCATAGAGGTGCGCAAGTCCACGTAGTGGATTGGCACAACAGCACCGAAGCAGATCGTGGATGAAGGAACGAGAATTCCAGCGCTCTCTGGGAGTAGAGGCGCGGTCTGCCCATAGATCGCATATAGAATAGATAGATGCCTTCCGTAGCGGTGGTTAGCGAACCAAATCGATGACGCCACACAGGTCTCTCCATCTAAAAATCTATTTGCTGATTGCAGTGATGATAATGGCCGGTCCGCTTGGTAATGTCCTGCTGGGCAAGGGGATGAAGCACATTGATGACCTCACGATCTGGCCTCCCTCGCACCTGCTCCACACCGGACAAAATATCTTTACGTCTGGGTTTATTTGGTTGGGTATTGCCTCGCTGGTTACGTTCTTCGTGGCCTATATGCTGGTGCTGTCGTGGGCAGATTACAGCTTCGTTCAGCCCGCATCTTCCCTTGCTTACGGTGTGGTTGCGCTCCTCGGGTACCTAATGTTGGGCGAAAGAGTCTCTCCTTTGCGATGGACCGGTATAGCGATTATTTGCTTAGGCGTCTTTGTGGTCGGCCGCACCAATCCTCGAACGACCAGGCAGGTTTAGATTGCCGCATTTCGTGCTGTTCACTTTGATCGTTGTCGCTGGAACGGGCGGTGAGTTGTGCGTCTCCCGCGCGATGAAGGTTGTGGGAGAGGCCCCGAATTTGCGCCCGAGAGAGATCGCAAAGTTCCTCCTGAGAGCACTGCGCGTGCCTTGGATGTGGCTTGGGGGCGGAATGATGGCAGTCGCGTTTTTTGCCCTACTGGGAGCCTTGTCCATCTACGACGTGAGTTTCGTCGTTCCTGTAACGGCTCTGAGCTACGTTGCAGGTGCTTTTGGAGGGGTTGTGTTTCTGCGCGAACATGTAACCCTTCAACGCTGGCTTGGAGTCTCATTGGTTGCCATCGGCGTTGCACTGGTGTTTTTGGGCAAGAACTAACAACCCCTGGGTTCGGTGTATCTCTCACGCGGTGCGTGTCCCTCGCATAATGCCGCAGAATCAACCCTTCAACATTGGCTTACGCCAGCGCGAACCATCGGCCGCAGTATCTCCGGATCAAGTCGCGCATAGCGGGCGATCTTCTCGGCGTCCACCTGGTCGCTTTTCCGGTCGCTGTGTGAGATCGCCCGCAGCTCGCGCACGTTGGCCACGATTCACCTCATTGCCAAGTTCCTGGATCTGCTCGCTGACCCAGATCGAATGGGTTCCGGTCTCCTTGGCAACTCGAACTCGTTCGAGTTGCCGAAAGCGCTTGTCTACTCCGAACGGGTTGGTTCGGAGGCGGCCTCGGTCAACCACCTCGGCGTCTTCGTTGAGCGTGCAGTAATGGCTCCAGATGTCCCCAAGGTCGATCCCGATCGTGATCCCAACCCTGGAACTGTTAATCCTGCCGCCCGGTGCGATCCAATCTTGCCAACTAATTCGAGGCGGTCTCGATTGCCAAATCCCGCCGTCCGCGGACTTCTCTGTACATCCACCTTTCATGGCTTTCTCTGTAGTCGGAATGCCACCATGCCCGCTCAGAAAGATGGTCGGTGGTCCATCTCTATTTCGCTAAACGAGTTTTCAATTCAAGCCAGTCATGTCCGGAAGCCGGAGGTCAAGAATGAGGGATATGTTGCCTCAACCTTTACCGCATGGATGGAATTCTTATCGAAATGGTTGTCGAAGAGCGCGAGCCAGGCATACTGTGCAGTCGTTGCAAATGATTTAGATTGGGGTACAATTTTGGCACACTCGCGGCTTTACGTATATTGCTCAAACTAAAATCCTTGAGAGAAATAACTGCAACCAATAATCAGTTGCTCTCAGCCCCTGGATCGAAATGCACCCCTATAAGTTATTGAAAATAAATGGAGCCGATGAGCGGAGTTGAACCGCTGACCTACTGATTACGAATTTGCGAGGCAGGGCGTAAAGTATTGATAAATATGAGAAATCGAGCGCAATCGAGCGTAGGCCTAAGTTGCTGACTGACCGTAACTTAGCGGAATCGAATACAACTAAGCCGAACTGATGACTGTTCCCCTTTTGTACCTAATAATCCGCCATCTGCACCGCCGAGGGCGTGCAGGCCCGCTGTCGCAGCGCCGCTAGGAGTGTCCGGTGGCGCTCAGGAAAACAAGGGGAGATTTGCCGACCGTACGCCCGGAACCTGTCAAGGAAGACCCGATAAATCTCTTAGTGAGCACCTCGACGGCCATGAGCAGACGTACCTTGATTTCAACGTTCGCAAACCACAAATTCCTCATCAATGAGCTTACCCTGCTTGTGAAGTTGGTCGGTTGCTAACGATGCTTGGATTGCTCCAACGGAGAGCTGAGAACGTGTGACGGACACCGTAGAGCTAGGCGGGACTTGACGGTCACGCTCGACATAGGCAGCTATCTGTTTCATGAGAGCCATCCAAGATCCGAAAGGTCGGCGATAGGTTCAGTGAACGAGCAGGAGCCGAAGCCGATAGCGAAGGTCTCTCGCGCTTCTCTGATCTGCTTCGCGGATACTTGCCGATCACGCCATGCAAGAGCGTGCCTGCTCCAGCGAAAGGTGGCAGGATCTTGCTCATTCAACATTGCTAAAATCTCGTCTTTTGTTGCTCCATAATAGGCGATGATTGCCGCGACGAAGACATTGATGAAACCGTGCATCAGAGCGGATGCGCTCCCCGCTTCATAGGTGAGCTTCTGAACGGAACGCAAAGGATGATGCAGTCCAGCCGTGGCCTTGAAGGGAACCTTTGCTTCGGCGCAGGCCGCGAGAAATTCCGCGACCTGCTCGACGCTGGGGATGGCATCGGAAGTAACTCCACCGGTGCGAATCTTTGCGCGCGCGTTCACTTCCTTCAGCACAGGAAGCATTTGCCTGCAATTCTCCAGTGGAAATTCGACGTAGAGAGTTGCTTCTGGACGTGCGGCTGAGAGCAGATTGTGCACCTCAGCAAGGTTTGCAGCCTTGCACTCGAGGACATTCACAACTGCGGCCCTTTTCTCGAGCCCAGAGATCAGGCGAGCATCTTGCTGCGCATCGCCCGTGCTGAGTGCGCCCAGGGGCCATGGTGTCAACTGCTCATTGCTGCCAACCTCCGTCAATGCCACGCTGAATTCTGTCAGCCTCGCAACTGGAACGATCAAGCGTCCCAGAGCCCACGCATATTTACCGGAGCGGTAACTGGCATAGTTCCGGGTCGACGTTAGCATATCGAGGCCTGCGGGAGGAAAGAGCCCCGCGTAATCTATCAATCTGTTCAGGAATAGTTCAATTGCAGTCATTTGCTCTTGCTCCTTCGCACCTCTTGGTGTCCCACAAAATTCGCCTTGGAACCCCAAAATGTTGCAGCATGAATACTACCTGCGTCTCAAACATGAACGCTTGCTTCTTGCCGCCTCCACCGGATTGCGACAGAGTGAGATGTTCGCTCTCAAGTGGCGGGATATTTATTTTGACTTAAAGACGATCAGCGTAAGTCGATCGATCGTTGCCGAGTCGTTGGAAAGCTTCTGAACCCTCGCCTCAGGTTCAAGCGTGCCGCCCCTTGGGGCTTCATTTGTCGAGTTGGCGAGGCTCGCTAGCAAGATGAGTGAAGGGGAAATGAGCGAGTGCATTCCCGACGAATTATCGTCGAAGCCAGCTCGAAGGGCTGGCCCTGAACAAAACATTTACTGACAAAGCCTCCGGCAAGGATGTAAAGCGTCCCCCACTGGAGGCCATGCAGAGCTTCGTGGCTGGTTCGGCTGCTCGAAGGCGGCGAGGTCGCGAATGATTGCGGGGATGGCGATGGTGCCATCTGCTTCCGGTTTCCTCAGAAATAGAAGCGGGAAAGAAGAAGTGTTCCGAGTTGGTTATGTTGTGGGCTGGGTCCTTGGCGTTATCATCGCCACTATCCGTGCAGGCTTGCTAATGCGGATCTGATATAGCGCCTGTTTCACCTCGGCTGGACTCTGTCCCACCACACTTAGTCAGGAGCCCAGAGCATGTTCGAGAAGCTCATCAATCTCATCTTCGGCTGCAATCATCCAGAGCGTCATCACTCGGCCCTCCCATTCACCCAGGATGGCAAAAGCTATCGCGTCTGCCTGAATTGCGGAACGCCGATCGATTTCAGCCTCGAAGACTTCCAATACATCACTCCCGGTTATCTGCGACGCAAACGCCGGCGTGATAAGGCCTCCACGCTGCTGGCCTCCAAATTTTAGTCTTGTCCCCTCCGCGCGCGAGCGCACGCCTACGCGCGTGCGATTCACCGATAGCCACGACGAGGCGGTCATAGACGTTCCGGCTTCGTCTATCATCAATCCCCAGGGCCTTCTCAAAATACGAACCAGCAGCATCGACGACATGCGCCAGGAGTCTTGTCTATGGGTCGGGTCCTCGTCATCGGAAGCGGCAACCCTGTCACTCACACCATCGTAGATCTCCTCTCTACTGCGGGTGTCCCCGTCGAATTCGCGGCCGGACCCGTCGCCGCGCTGAAATGCATGCGCGCACGGTCCTTCGCCATTACCATCACAAGTCCAAGCACCTCCATCGACGAAGACCTGGCCTTGTTCAACGAGATGCGCCTCATCCGGCCCGGCATCAAGTGCGTCGTGCTCGCCCCGCACAGCACCCCCCAGGAGATCATCGCCGCGCTCCGCGCCCGCGTCTTCGCCTGCTTCACCGCGCCCTTCGACGCTCCAGCCATCGCCACCATCGCACGCGAGGCAGCC
>Ga0210406_10002429_pt1 | contig 21292 bp, 18 predicted proteins | sample IncBWC30MmetaG_FD_155454 | JGI IMG/M metagenome (GOLD analysis project Ga0210406, IMG submission 155454) | Forest soil microbial communities from Barre Woods Harvard Forest LTER site, Petersham, Massachusetts, United States - Inc-BW-C-30-M | ecosystem: Environmental > Terrestrial > Soil >... | reverse complement strand
CGCGAAGCATTGTTTCTCGCTTCCCGCATCGTCCTGCTAGAAGCCGGCCGCCTCGTTGCGAGCGCCACTCCGCAGGAGTTTCTTCGCCTCGATCACCCCGAAGTTCGCGCCTTCACTTCCTCTCTCGCGATGACCCCAGGAGCCTCCGCATGAGCCCCCAAATGACCACCTGGTCATTCTTCGCCGATCACCGCGTCGAAATCCTCGGCGCCACTCTCGATCACCTCGTGCTCGTCGTCACCGCCATGATCATCGCCATTCTCATCGGCGTCCCGCTCGGCATGTTCATTGTGCAGCGCCCCGCGCTGCGTGCTATCGCGCTCGGCATCGCCAGCGTATTCCAAACCATCCCCAGCCTCGCCCTCTTCGGTTTCCTCATTCCGATACCGTTCATTGGAGGCATCGGCAAGCGCACTGCCATCGTGGCCCTCGTCCTTTACGCGCTTCTGCCCATCCTTCGGAACACTTACGTTGGACTCACCGGCATTGACCCCGCGGTTCTCGAAGCTGCTGAAGCCATGGGCATGACCCGCGCGCAAATTCTCTTCCGCGTGCGTTTCCCGCTCGCTCTCGCCGTCATACTCGCCGGCATTCGCACCGCCACCATCATCACCATCGGCGTCGCCACAATAGCCGCCGCCATCGGCGCCGGCGGCCTCGGTACCTTCATCTTCCGCGGCGTCGCCCTCGTCAGCGATGCCCTCATCCTCGCCGGTGCCATCCCCGCCGCGCTACTCGCTCTCCTCGCCGATTTCCTCCTCGGCCTCCTCGAACGCAGACTGAAGGTTTCCTGACATGCCTCGCGCCCGCCTCCGAATCCTTTACTTCCTTTGTCTCCTTAACCTCATCTACTTCCTTTCCGCTTGCACCAAGCCTCCCCAAACCAAAATCATCATCGGCTCCAAATTCTTCACCGAGCAAGTCATCCTCGCCGAGCTCCTCGCCCAGCACATCGAAGCTCGCACCGGCATCCCCGTCCTTCGCAAGACCAACCTCGGCGGCACACTCCTAGTCCACAAAGCTCTCCAGGCCGGCGAGCTCGACCTCTACGTCGAATACACCGGCACCGCGCTCACTGCCGTCTTGAATGAATCACCGCAGGCCGATTCCGCCGCTGTCTACAACCGTGTCAAGCAGCTCTACTCCGATCGCTTCCATTTCGAAGTCACCGAGCCTCTCGGCTTCGAAAACACCTTCGCCATGGTCATTCGCGGCGACGACGCCAAAAATCTCCATTTGCAAAAAATCTCTGACATCGTTCCCATCGCCCCCCAATGGCGCGCCGGCGTCGGCTACGAATTCCTCGAGCGCCCCGACGGCTTCCGCGGCTGGAGCGATCGCTACAATCTTCATTTCGCCGAATCTCCCAAAGTCATGGACCTCGGCCTCATCTATCGCGCCCTAGTCGATCATCAAGTGGACATCGTCGCCGGCAACTCCACCGACGGCCTCATTGACTCCCTCCGCCTCGTTGCCCTCGAAGACGACCGCCACTACTTCCCGCCTTACGACGCCGTCCCTATCGTCCGCCAATCCACCCTAGCGAAATTTCCCCAACTCCGCGCCGGGTTGGCCGATCTCGCCGGCAAACTCTCCGCCGCCGATATCCGCCGCCTCAACTTCGCCGTCGACGCTTTACACCAGGACGCCGCCGCCGTCGTCCGGCAGTTCCGTTTCTCCAAAGGTCTTTAGCCGACCGTCGTTCACCTCCCACTGCCCAACAAGCTCTCGGATACAATATGTACGGACTGTCACGACAAGCCACACTTGGCGAAATAATCGGCGGCGTTCGTTAGTTTCACAAAGCAGAGGGAAAGGTTTCAGGCTTCAGCCGGAGAGAGAGAAAAATGAAACGCTGGAAAGCACTGCTGCTGGTACTTTTCGCGGTCGCGATCGCCGCCGCCATTTACGGAGCCGTCCTGATTCGCCACGGCTTCAGCGCGACCGAAGAGCCATCCACCCTGGAGAAGATCGTCGCCCGCACGGTGCGAAACCTGTCGATTCCGCGCAAGGCGCGCAATGAGGAGAATCCGTGGAAGGTCAGTCCGGATATTTTGCGAGAGGCCCGCGAAGACTTCACGGACCGCTGCGTTGTTTGTCACGGCAACGACGGCAGCGGCCAGACCCAAGTCGGCCGGAACCTCTACCCCAAGCCGCCTGATTTGCGCGCGCCACAAACGCAGAATCTTACCGATGGCCAGATCCGCTACATCATCAAGAACGGCGTCCGTCTCACGGGCATGCCGGCCTGGAGCCATCCGCACGAAGAACAGGACAACGATAGCTGGAAACTCGTTCTCTTCATCCGCGACCTGCGCCAACTATCTGCCGGCGAAAAATTGTCACAGCAAGCAGCGGCCGCTTCCGCGCATTACACGGGCTCGTTGGCCTGCGAAAAATGCCACCAGCAAATCTACCAGCGCTGGAAGAAGACGCCCATGGCCAACGTCGTCCGCGATCCCCGCGAGCATCCCGAGGCCATCATTCCTGATCTCGCAACAAATCCCCTCGCCAAGTTTACGAAGGACCAGGTAGCACTCGTCTACGGCAGTCTCTGGAAGCAGCGTTACTTCACAAAAATCGGCGATGACTATTTTCCGCAGCCGGCGCAGTGGGATGTCACCCACCACGTTTGGCGTCCCTACTTTGTAGCTAAAGGAACGGATTGGTGGGAACCGTTCTACCCTCCAGACAATATGCAACGTCCCACCGGCCCCACATGCGATGGCTGCCACTCCGTCGACTACGACATTCATACCAAAAAAGTCCCGGAGTGGAACGTTGGCTGCGAGCGCTGCCACGGACCCGGCAGCGACCATGTTGAGCATCCCTCGCGCGGCAACATTCTCAATCCCGCGCGCATGGACTATGTGGAAGCCAATGACGCTTGCATCCAGTGCCATTCGCAAGGACGCCCTTTGACCAGTCCCATCGAAGGGAAGTATTACGACTGGCCGGTCGGCTATCGCGTCGGACTCAAACTCCGCGATTTTTGGCAACTTGAAGATCACACCCTCGGTGAAATGACCTTCACGCATTTCCCCGATGGCACCGCTCATAAGAATCGCATGCAGGGCAATGACTTCGTGCAAAGCCTCATGTACCGCCGAGGGATTACTTGCTTCACTTGCCATGATGTTCATGGCACCGACAACTACGCTCAGCTAAGAAAGCCGACTGATAAACTCTGTCTCGATTGCCACGGCCCCATGTCTCTCAACGGCCCCCGCACCGCCACGCTCGAGGAGCACACCCATCACAAGGCCGGCACGCCCGGAAGCCAGTGCATCTCCTGCCACATGCCGAAGATCGCGACCACTATCGCTGACGTCAAAGTTCGCGCTCACACTTTCGCCTTCATCTCCCCGGCCATGACAGACAAATACAAAATCCCTAATCCCTGCACGTCCTGTCACACGGATAAATCGACCGCCTGGGCCAACGAAGCCTTGCGCCACTGGCCCGAGCGCTCTCCCTGGCGTCTCGACTAACAACTCTCCGCTGCGGACATCCGCCCCTCAACTATGCCGTCGACGCCGCCGCCGTCCGCTCCTTCCGCCAATCCCGCGGCCTCCGAGGAGCCGAAGTTGACGCCGCCATGAATCCTAAGCAACATCCTTGCGGAACAATCGACGAGCGCCCTGCCCCATGAAAGGAGCCAACATGACGGAGTTTCCTCGATTCGATCTCACTGGTCAGGTTTCCCTGGTGACCGGCGCAGCGCGCGGATTGGGGCGCGCGATTTCTCTCGCTCTGGCTCATGCTGGTTCCGATGTCGCGCTGGGCTTGCGCGACGTCAGTACCGCCGCCGACCTCGTTCGCGAGATTCAAAGCATGGGCCACAAAGCTTTGTCTCTGCAAATGGATGTAACCCGCCTCGACCAAATCTCTCGCGCCGTTCAGGACACCGTGGACCGCTTCGGCCGCCTCGATATCCTCGTCAATAACGCCGGGATCGCGCCCGAAAATCCCGCGGAAAATTATCGCGAGGAAGATTTTGATCTCACGCTGGCGGTGAATCTCAAGGGCACCTTCTTCGCCAGCCAGGCGGCAGGGCGCTTCATGATTCGCCAAAAAAGCGGCCGCATCATCAATCTTGGTTCGCAGGCGGGCTTCGCGGCCCTGCCTGGAGAGTCCGTCTACTGCATGACTAAAGCGGCGATCTCGCACCTGACCAAATGCCTAGCCATCGAGTGGGGTAAACACAACATCACCGTGAACGCCGTAGCGCCCACGTTTATCTCTACACCGGGCACGGACGCCGCGCTCGCCGACCCGGCCTTCCGCGCCGACGTGATCGAACGCATTGCCGGCTTGCACCGTATTGGCGTTCCCATGGACGTTGCCGGCGCCGTGGTCTTCCTGGCTTCACCCGCCGCCTCGCTTATCACTGGGCACACCCTCCTCATAGATGGCGGCTGGACCGCCCGCTAACCGTGATATGCCGCCGTTGTACAACCTTGAAATCCGGGGAAGGGAACAGGGCTACCCGTTCGACTTGGCAGCCGATCAGCACAACCGGCCCGAACCACATTGCGAGGAAAAACCTGATGGTCAGAGAAAACCAGCGTAACTCTTTAGCACGACGCTTAAGTCACTCTGACCCCTGGGGTTGTTCTCTTTTTGAAGTTACTGGGGCCAGAGTGACCATAAGCTTGGCAACCGTACGGCAAATACTCTCCCACCACTAAGAATTCGCACTTTGCTCGGGATTCCGACCAGCGTTCGTTCGAGCGAGTTGCGGCATCACGAGGAGGCCGGATGCCACACACGGAGGTTGCGCATACTCGAACTGCGGGGATGTTGCTCTTCAGGCGAGAAATACCATCGCCTTCATAGAAACCAGTCGGCGAAAAGGCGCGTAACTCTTTACTGTTTGCTCTGAAGAAGAGCGCAATTCTCAACGCACTTCACAAACTGCATTTCGATTTCGGCCTTCTTGTGAGGCACGCGATCGGTGGATTCCGGCGCAACGATCAGCGACTGCGGGCCATCGGCCAAATTGAAGGTGCACTGGAACTGCAAGGATTGTACGCCACGCTGCTGGCAAGCGTTTTTCTCCAGTGCGGACTCGAACATCTCCGGCTTCGCATGCAATTGGTTGGCGATATCGGACGGCACCATCGCCACCACCATCGGCACGGGGGATTTGATTTTGATGCTCACTTGCGCGCCGTCGTGGTCCGGCGTGAACCCGCCATACACTTTCAGGAACGACGTAAGGTTGTACTTTTCTTTGACCTGCTCGGTCCACCGAAACTCCGGCTGGATGCAGTTTTCCACGCACAACCAGCGGAAGTATTGGATGTGCACGTCATTCGGGGCGCTGAAACGGCGCGGGGCCGAATCCTGGTGAGCCGTCAATACCGCAGTGATGCCCTCACTCACGGCCCGCTCGACCCTGTTATTCGGGTCCAGAACCGCGCCCAATCCAGCGAAAACTGCGTGATCGGGACTATATCGCTCGTCATGGATAATGAGCGTCATCGAAGCTGGCGGCACGAAACACGAATACCGGGTATCCACCACATGCTCTCGCTCGCACAAGTGCTGCAAGTTACCCAAATTCTCGGGATGCTGCAGTGCCTGGTTCCACTCTCCGGCGGGTGCCAGGAAGATCGTGACCGGCTGCTGCGATTTGATATCCACCTGAATGTTGCCGCCGTCCCCGGCCGGGTGATAAGTCAGCCCCGCATGATAATTCGCGGGGTCCAGCCGCACGCTCTCGTCATTGCCGGGCTGCCAATTGAAAACTCGTTGCTGGCCATACAACGGCGCGGACAAGGCGCACATCAGCAAAAACGCAAAAAGGAAAGGCATTTTGGTGTTTCTCATAGTACTTCCATTTTCGGCGCGGCCCCTCCTCGCCGGCAAGCCTCCCGTGCGAATCTGTCTCCTGGAAGTATCCTGACCAACGGGACAGGTACCCCAGCGTTTCCTTCTCGAGGTCCGAAAAAGGGCAGCCTCAGCGGAGCAAACAAAAAGGCGCAGCCGGCAGTCAGCTGCGCTCTTCGAAAACAAGTCCGCTCTAGATTCTAGTGCCGGTCGCGATCATGGTCGTGATCATCCCAGTCGCGGTCCGTGTGCCAACGATGATTGTCTTCGTCCCACCACTTGTGTGCGTGCGACCAGCAATACTCTCGCGCCTCGTGCAATTGTTGGCGCGCGTTTACCACCTGTCTGCTTTCCCAACCGTGGTGTTCGGCGGCTTCGTGCAGCCGATGATCGGCTTTTGCGATGCGCCGCTGGCACGCCCCTTCATCAGCGCGAACCGCCGGTGGGCCGATGAAAATCAGAGCGCCTGCCAACGCCGCTGCGGCAAGCCCCGTCCTTACCCAAAATGATTTTGTTATTTGAATTTGCATTTCTATTCTGCCCTCCTGAGGGTCGAGACTTGGTTTAATGTCTGGGTAGGATAGAGAGGGATCTCCAACCTTGGCGATCCAGCCTCGCATCTCTATGGTGCGATAACACCTGGGCACAACACTGTTCTCTTTAGAACACTGTCCTCCTGCAGCGTACCCAACGCGCTCTCTTTTTTTTCTGCCATCCCGCCTTGCCGAGCGGATCCGAAGGGGCCGCAGCGGAAGGATTGTGGCCGCCGCGCCGGGCTACCGGCGCACGCTTACCAGAGCAAGATCGGCTTCATAGCCTTCCTCCTGCACGGTCTTCTGGGCCGCTGCGCCAAGCGCGCGTTCGTCCGCATTCTTCGGCAAATCGCAATAGCGGCGAATCACTTCTTCACCGTTCACAATGCGAACCAGCCACTTCGCCTTGCCTGAGTCCCATGAAACTTCCACTTGATCGGCACGCATAGCTACCTCCTACTGCGCTTCAGAGCCGGGCGTCCCCCGCTTCCTCTGCGCCTTCTTCTTATACCCTCTCTTCCTTTCGAATGCGATGGCCGCCGCACCTTTTTTGTTTGCCATTATTTCTTTGCAGCTCTGCGTTAAACTTTTCCGCACCTCCTCCTGGGTCGCCTTGCCTTTCGGGCTTTGGTTTGTCACATGTCCAATTTTGAACAGACGGCACCTGGCCCGGTGATATAGCTTCTTCCTGAAAACTGGAAGCTAGCAATAGGCCCGCGATGGCCATCGTTGGAGTGCCTCCGAGGATGTCATCGCGGGCTTCCTGTTTAGAGGGGGCAGGGGGCCAGCAACCCATTCTTTACGCTCTTTCTTTCCCGCTGTCATCTCCTCGCGTCGCTTGAAACGAATCCGTGCCGTTCTTCCGCTTTCCTCCCCAACAAGCAAAAGCTCTGCTAGAATCTCTGCCATGAAAAGACGCACATTGCTTCAATCGCTTCCCGCAGCAGCGTTCTTCCCAACAGCGGCCTGGCTGACCTCGAATCAAGAGAAGGCGGGCTCCGGGCAATCCGCAACGCCTGTTTACGAGCTACGGATCTATCACACTTACGAAGGCAAGCTGGACGATCTGCTCCGGCGCTTTCGCGAGCACACCACGAAGCTCTTCGAAAAGCACGGAATAAAAAACGTGGCGTACTGGACACCCACCGACGAACCCCTCAAAGGCAAAACTCTCGTCTACATCCTCGAGCATCCCAGCCGCGAAGCCGCCACCACCAACTGGAAGGCCTTCGGCGATGATCCCGAATGGCGCAGTGTCCGCGATAAGTCCGAAGCCAGTGGGAAGATCGTTGAGAAAGTTGATTCCACGTTTCTCGTTCTGACGGACTTCTCCCCAAAGCTCCCTTAAATCTTTTAGCGTTTATTCGGGGACGCAACCAGCCGCTCCCGGAGGATCGCAAATGATCACGATTCGCCCACTCGTGCTTCTGTTTGCCTTTTACTTCAGTCTGAACGCGTGGTGCCAACCTCCGCCGAAAAGCGCACCCGCCGCTTCTCAGCCCGCACCCGGGGCATTTGTCGACGTGGAAGCCGGAAAGCTGTACTACGAAGAGTGCGGCACCGGTCCCGACGCGGTTATTCTCATCCATGATGGCATTGCTCACTCGGCGATATGGGACGACGTCTGGGGCACTTTTTGCAAACGGTTCCACACCATACGCTACGACCGCCGCGGATATGGCGGTACTCCTGCTTCAACCACCTGGTATACGGAAACGGAAGATCTCGCCACGCTCCTCCGCAATCGAAAAGTAAGCCGCGCCATTCTAGTCGGCAGTTCGCACGGTGGCGAGCTCTCGATCGATTTCACCTTGCAATATCCACCGATGGTCCGCCAGCTTGTGCTTGTCGGCGCGGTAGTCAGCGGCCTGCCCTACAGCGACCATTTCCTCAATCGCGGCATGAGCAATTCCCAGCCCTTCGAGAAAAACGATGTTCCCGGCGGCCTCGCCAACTGGGCCAAAGATAAGTACCTGCTCGCGCCCGGCCACGACGCGGCAAAAAAGCGCCTGCTGGACTTGCTCACCGCCAATCCGCAGGACATGACTCACCCGGATTACGCGCGTCCCACGCAGCCCGCCCTATATCGCTTGAAGGAAATTCGCGTCCCAACTCTCATACTAGTGGGCGATGCGGACATCCCGGACGTACATGCTCACGCCGGCGCCATCGAAGCAGGCATACCTGGGTCAAGACGAGTGGTCGTCACCGACGCCGGTCATTTGATGTATCTGGAAAAACCCGAGGAATTCAGCCGCGTAGTCATCGCTTTCATTGACTCAAGCGGCCCGCAAATTTTGTTAATTTCAAAAGTTTTGCAGTGAGAAGGGAAGAAGGTCAGCTTTTGACCATTCGCTCAGTACGTCAGCGACCAGCCGACCACTGTCATCGTCAGCACCAGCAACAGCATCCCCGTGCTGATAAGACTCAACGTTCTCCCGTGGCCCAGCAGATGGTCGCGCGATTCGGGATCAATGCAGAGAAGAACGGTAACGAACAGCACGACGCTCCATGCCAGCATGACGGGAACGCCAGGGTGCCTGCCGATCATATCGAAGAATTGCGACGGAGGCTGGCCCGCAGGAATCCACCAGGGCAGCAGCGGTGCTACGCCGGCCGCCAGCGAGAACGTCAGCAGCTTGCGCGTAAACCAGCCTTTGACCTTCGGCCGGGCTTCTTTCCACACGAAATAGTCCCAGGCTAGCAAGCCGACGGCCAGAGGCACCCAGCCATACATGGCCGCATGCTGGTTGAACCAATACCATCCGCGAAACAAAACGCGCCCGTGGTTCGACATCGCCAGCCGCGGCAATAAGAACAAGCCCAGAACCGTGTTGCAAAGCACGGCGACAAAAATCGTCACCAAACTCATGAATTGGAACCAGTACCGCGTCGGCACTCTTTTGCATCGAGTGCACACGGACTGTTTGGGCAGGAAGTTCAGTCCACAGCGGTCGCAATACACGGTGCTCTCCAACGGTCAGGGATTCAAACCAGCGATCGCCGTCAGCTTACTGCGCTTGCGGTTCCAAAACTACTGGTCCGAGGGGCAGTTTTGGTATCGGTCTCTTTTCTTGCACAAAAGTTTGATATGTGCGCGGGAGTGAAATTGTGCGTTCGCTGCGCTCGGCGCGATCGGTTCGGCATTTCGCCCTCAACGGAACCAGGAAGCCGGCGCCCCCGCTTTGCGACCCTCGTCTTGGAGCTCGTCCAGTTGCTTTTCCAGGGCCGCTTTGCGCTTCTCCAAATTCTTCACCTGGCCATTCCGGTCATTAATGTACGCGATGTTGTCCTTCATCCCGGTTGTCACGTCAAAGCCGCCGCTGCCGTACTTCTTGATGTCGTCCTTCATGCTCGCAATCGCCTGGTCCACGGCGGCGATTTGGCCCAGAATGTCCTGCGCGCGCCCGCGCCAGTACTCTTCGCTGTTCTCTCCCCCATCTCCGCCCGGATCCGTTGGCCGCGCGCGCCGCGCGCCTTTCTTTGGCGCCTCGCCAACCACGGATACGCCGGGGCCTTTCAGTCCCGACAAATCATCTTCGGTATACACCTTGCCCTTCGCCGCCGCAGCCTTTTTTGCTTTGGCTTTGCGCGCCGCTTCCGCTGGCGAATCTTCTTTTTGCCGCGTCTGGTCTGGGGTTGCGGGCTGAGCTTGGGATGGCGGTTGAGCTTGCGTCGGCGATGGTGACGGTGAAGATTGTTGCGATGAGGATGAAGACTGTTGCGAAGAAGAAGATTGCGCGAAAGCTGCGGCGAGCGGCAAAGTCATCACAAGCAAGCCGCAAAATATCTTCTGATAGCACCTCATGTTGGGGCAGCGAGCCTTTCCCGCGGTGAATTGTTTGCGCGCGGGGAACAGTCTCTCCGGCACGTTGAGTTCGAGGGGAAAGTTCATGGGTGACTCCGGTCTTCCGCGGACGATAAGAAAACGCTACGCCGGGTCTTGCGCGGGGTCAAGGCCATTGCGCGCCAGCGAGTCCCGGGAGTCACGGGCACGGTATTTGCATCGGTCTTCGAAGAGAGCGATCTCGCGCAGTTGCTCCTGTGGGACAGCGTTTGGTACAGTGCCAATTCACGTAAACGAACGCTCGAAACCGGGACGGAGAACCCAATGGAATTGCCGAAATATGCCCTCGACGTTCTGGTTTGCCCTGTTTGCAAGACGCGGGTGGAATTGCTGACCGACGGTTCGGGATTGAAGTGCGGCTCCTGCCGCCGGGTCTATCCGGTGCGCGATGAAATACCAGCCATGATGCCGGAAGAGGCGAAAATCGCCGAGGACTAGCCGATCGAGGAACAGAAAAATCAAGGAACCCGCATGGCCACCAACATTGCCGATGCCGTTCCCCGGTTGAAACGATTGATCGCGCGCCTGCGCGGCAAGCGCATCGGCGTGCTCGGCGACCTGATGCTGGACCGCTACCTTTGGGGCACGGCCTCGCGGCTCTCGCCGGAAGCGGCCGTTCCTGTGGTCGATTTCGCCGAGCAGAGCGAATGCTTGGGCGGCGCGGGCAACGTCGCCGCAAACATCGCTACGCTCGGCGCGCGCGTGGAAGCGTTCGGAGTTACCGGTAATGATGAGCCCGGGCGCGCATTGCAAAAATGCCTTCGCGCCGCGAACATCGCGGACAGAGGCGTTCTCGCCGATTCGAAACGCGTCACTACGGTAAAGACGCGCATTATCGCAAAGCACCACCACGTCGTGCGCGTCGATACGGAGCGCCGCGAGCCGCTGCGCACCGAAACCCAGGAAAAACTCCTCCGCCTTCTTTTCAGCGCGCTGAAGTATCTGGATGCGCTGGTTCTCTCCGATTACGACAAGGGCTTGATCACCGATGATTTTGCCGATCGAGTTCTGAGCGCCGCGCATCAATTACACGTTCCCGTTTTCGTGAAGCCAAAGACGTCCAGGCTCTACGCCTATCGCGGCGCGCGGGCCATAGTGTGCAATGCGAAGGAGGCGGGTTTCTACGTGACGCGCTCGCTGGCCGACGAGCAATCGGTGGAAGAGGCAGGCCGCGCGCTGCTGGCGCATTTTGGCTGCAGTGCCGTGGTGATCACGCGCGGGGAGAAGGGTATGAGTTTGTTTGAGGAGTCCTCGCCGCGGCACATACACATTCCAGCGACGGGCTTAGAAGTGACCTACGCGCGCGTCGGCCAGCCAGGCGTCGAGCGCGGCGCAACCGGCCGGCAAGTCTTCGACCTTACAGGGGCAGGCGACACCGTTCTCAGCGTCCTGGCCCTTGCTGCCGCGGCTGGGGCGCCGCTCGCCGACGCTGCTATGCTCGCCAACACCGCGGCCGGCGTCGTCGTTGGCAAACTCGGCACCGCCAGCGTGAGCCCGCAGGAACTCACGCGCGCCCTAGTGGAGATTCACGACTGAGTCCTTGAGAGGGGCTTGTGGCTGGAAAAAATCTATGGCGGGAAACTAAAGGATTTGTCGCTTGGCTGGATCCACAGGTCAACGACGCGAGTCTTGCGGCTCTTTTCCGTGTCAGAGGTGTCCGGCATCGGCGAGTAAGGGCTTATCTCCGTCGAAACAGAAATGGCATTCGAGCCTCCCGGTGCTTTGGCATGGATAATTTTGTAGCTCTTCACCGGGCCGTAGTAGCCCTGCGGGCCCCAGTCGGCGAGAAAATCCTTCATCGTATAACTCGAACTCGGTTTCCAGAGTTGATAGGCCAAGTCGGTGTTGCCGGCAACTAGCGCATCAAAGAAACGCTCGGCCGCCTTCTTTTCCGGGTAGTAGCGGAACGTATACCACAGCGCCACAATCGCGACCAGCACAAGCGCCGCGACGGTGAAGGCCATGGCCCGGGATCTGTCTGGCTTATCGGCAGGTGGATCGATGAGTGACATTCGGTAGTCTCCTGCCCCGCGAGCGTCTGAAAGTAGTTGCAATCGCTGCGGTGTCATCCCTGCACCACGCAGCAACAATGAGAATCCTAACAAAAACCGTACGTCCGAGTAAAAGGCGGCGGAGTGCGACTCCTGGATCGGCTTCTCGGTCGGGGGATGCACATCAACCTGAACGCGCGCGGGGCATCCCAAGGCTATGTGCCGGCGCCAACCCGATTCCTTTTTTCCCCAGGCTGATCCCCCAAAAATTTACCGCCGACCGATTGAAACTTCCTGCTTGACACTTTTTCTGCCTGTAGTTAGCCTTACACAATTTTAGTAATGTTTCGGTTTGCATAACTGTTATGCCTGGAAAAACATGAACCAGTGAGTGGAGGGGGCGCCATGAACCGCACATCACACCTAGCGGGGCTTTCACACTTTATTTGGCGGAAGGGTATCGCAAAAGCCGGAGCTCTCGCCCTGGCGCTGCTCGCCCAGCTGATTGCCGGGAGCATCGCGTGGGGCCAGGCGACGACCTCGATCCGCGGCACGGTGACCGACAGTTCCGGGGGGTATGTTGGAGGGGCTTCGGTGACTCTGACGAATCCGGAATCCAAGATCGCACGTACGGCGACGACAGGAGATGAGGGCGGTTATCAATTTCTATTCCTGCCTCCGGGAACTTACACACTCGATGTGTTGACGACGGGTTTCCAGAAATACGAGCAGATGGGATTGCAGCTGCTAGTGAACACGCCAGTGACGGTAAATGTGCAACTCAAAGTCGGAGGCGGCAAGGAGACGGTGACGGTCACGGCGGAGGAACCGGCGCTGAACCTGGTGGATGCCTCGATCGGAAATTCTTTTGACGAAACGCAGGTGCGGGATATTCCGCTGGAGGGCCGCAATGTTCCCGATTTGCTGAGCTTGCAAGCTGGAGTCGCGTACACTGGCAACCGCGTTGCCGACAAGGATCAGGACACTCGCAATGGTTCGGTGAACGGCGCGCGGAGCGATCAGAGCAACGTCACACTCGATGGAGTAGACGTGAATGATCAGTCCAATGGATATGCGTTTACCTCCGTACTGCCGGTGACGCAGGACTCCGTTCAAGAATTTCGGGTAACCACGACCAACTATGGCGCGGATCAGGGTCAGGGCTCGGGAGCGCAAGTGGCCCTGGTCACCAAGAGTGGCACGAACATCTTCCACGGTTCGGCCTATGAGAACTTGCGCAACACCGTTACCAGCGCCAATGACTACCTTGTGAAACAGTCGGAGCTGAACATTGGCCTTCCGAACAAGCCTCTCCAACTGAAGCGCAATATTTTCGGGGCATCGGTGGGCGGACCGCTGCGGAAGGACCGCCTGTTTTTCTTCATCAATTACGAGGGAACGCGCGAGCGGGAGGAACAGCGCGCCGAACGCGTCATTCCCACTCCCTCTCTGTGCCAGGGTAACTTCCGGTATTTGGACGGGAGCAGCAACCTTGTCACTTTTACGCCCACCGACCTGAAAAATCTTGACCCTCGTGGTATTGGGATTGATCCCGCCATGCTCGACCTCGTCGGTCACACGGGATATCTCGATAAGACCTTCTGCACGGGCAAGACGCTGACTAACGATTTTTCCGCCGGCGATGGATTGAACTACGCTGGGTTCGTTTTCCGGGCTCCGACCAGCTTGGACAACGATGTCTTCATTGCTCGTGCGGATTACCGCCTGACCCCCGACGGTAGGCACCTGATCTTTTGGCGCGGCAACCTGCAGGATTTGCGCAACCCGGGCGCGCCCTTCCTCCCGGGCGAGGCTCCCGAGCAAACCACTGCCGACCACAGTAAGGGATTTGCGGTCGGCTACACTGCCATTCTTAGCTCTACTCTCGCCAATTCCTTCCGTTGGGGATACACGCGGCAGAGCTTTGGGGTTGTGGGCAATACGAACCAGCCTTGGAACGAATTTCTGGGGCTAGATCAAGGCGTCACCTATAGCCACAATTTCCAGGTGGGTACGCATAACCTACTGGATGATCTCTCCTGGACTAAAAAGAGTCATTCCTTGCAGTTCGGTGCCGCGATTGGGCTCGCGCGCGATCCCAGGTCAAGCAATCTCCACTCCAACCACCTGGGCCTTGGGACTACCAACTGGACGTCTCCAATTGGCTTTGCCGGAACCACGAGCACGCTGGACCCCATGAACGCTGCGGCCCATCCAAACCTCATGGTTAACTGTGCGGGGGCGCCCTGTGCACCAGGGACTGCTCCTGAACCACTGACCGCAACGCAATACGACCGACCGCTGCTGGCACTGTACGGCATGATCTCCGACGTGGTAGCGAACTATAACCTGGACCGCAACGGAATCCCGGAGAACCAGGGCGATCCGGTGAAACGAAACTATGGGCTTAACTGGTACGAGTTCTACGGACAGGATACCTGGCGAATTAAACCAAACTTTACGCTGACTTACGGGCTGCGGTGGTCGCTCTTCCCTCCGCCTTGGGAGACAAATGGTTTACAGACCACGCCGACATTTGGTTTGGGGACGCAGTTTGATCTGAACGCCAAGAACATGAAGCAAGGATTGGGGTATACCTCGGAGCTGCCGATTGCTTTCAACCTCGGTGGTCCCGTGAACCACCGCCCTGGCTTTTACAACTTTGAAAAGACGGATTTCTCGCCGCGAGTCTCTATCGCTTATTCACCTCGCCCTGGAAACGGTCTGCTGAAGAGGATCTTCGGCGAGAACGACAAAACCGTCTTCCGCGCCGGTTTCAGCCGCGTCTACGACCGGGCGGGATTCGCGCTCCTGAACACGTCCGACTCGGTCGGTGCGGCCGGTTTGACGACAACCTTGCAGAATCCCTGCTGCACGTTTAATCAGACGGGAGCCGAAGACCTTCCGCGGATCACCGGCATCAACACAATTCCCAAGTTCAACAACCCGCCGCCCGGGATAAGCCAGGTCCAATTCCTGAACGACCCGCCTCCGGCAGGCTTCCCGCAGGTACCCGGCCTTACTTCTCAAGCCAACCTGTGGGCCAATGACAACACACTGAAGACTCCGCACGCATATGCGGTCGACTTTTCCATAGGCCGCGAGCTGCCCAAACGATTCTCGTTGCAAGTATCTTATGTTGGCCGCTTTGGCCACCGTCTGCTCACGCAACGCGATCTAAATCAGCCCCTGGATATTGTGGATCCCAAGACTGGCATCGACTACTACGCAGCGGCGAGCGCCTTGTCGAAGTTAGCGCGGGCCGGTTTCGCCTCGAGTCAGGTTACCGCGGCGACGCTCGGCCCGACCGCGCAATACTGGGTGGACATGCTGCCACAGCTCCGGTCAGGGGCTACTCAGTATCAGGACCTCTTTACCTGTTTCGTCCCCTCCACGACAAACACTTCCGATGGGCTACTTCAGTCGGTTTTCGACCTTTATTACAACCCGGCGCTTTCCGTGATCGGCGACGAAATTGTAGGGCTGGCAGACATTGACGCGTACGGCGGATTAGGAGACAACACCACGCCCTGCGGCAGCACTTCAGCCGTGCCTTATTTCTTCAACGGCCCACCGGGCCCGTTAGGCAACGGCTCTGGCAAGTACTTGAGCAACCAAGCCTTCTCCATGTATGGATGGAGCTCCGTCGGCACTTCGAATTACCACGCGCTGCAGGCGAGCCTGAGGAAGCAATTCAGCCACGGGGTGCAGTTCGACTTCAACTATACGTTTTCCAAATCCATTGACATTACCTCGGCAGCCTCGCGCGTGGGCTTTTCTGTCTACGGTTATCAAAACATCGGTCTTGTGGGTACCCGCCTGGCAAATGCTTTTTCCCCGAACCTGGCTCGCGCAGTCTCCGACTATGACCTCACTCACCAAATGAACCTCAACTGGATTGTTGATCTTCCCATTGGCAGAGGCCGGGCCTTGGCCCACGATGCCCACGCCATTCTGGACGGTTTTATCGGCGGCTGGCAGGTTTCCGGCCTGGCCCGCTGGACCAGCGGATTCCCCTTCAGCGTGGATGGCGGCCAACGCTGGCCCACGGATTGGTTCCTCACGGCTATCGCACAGATGACTGCCCGGCCGAAGACGGGAGTTTTCAAGCGAAACGGCAGCGTCAGTGTTTTTGCTGATCCCGCTGCGGCACAATTGGACTTTACTGAACCCTTCCCGGGAGGCGTCGGCTCGCGCAATGTCCTGCGTGGCGATGGCTTTGCCAGCTGGGATATGAGCCTGGGAAAGCGCTGGAAAATGCCGTCGGAAAACCACAGCTTGCAGTTCCGCTGGGAGGTGTTCAATGTGCCGAACCTCACGCGCTTCAACGCCCAGAGTGTGGGCTCATCATCGTTGCTCACTTCGCTGACGCAGCAACCGAGCAGCTTCGGCGCCTACACCAGCCTGCTGACGCAGCCGCGCGTGATGCAGTTTGACCTGCGCTACGAATTTTGATTCTGCGCCCAGCTAGGCTTCGAGGGCGCCGCCGGAGCCGACGGTGAGGTCGATCTGGTATTTGGTGCGGGTTCTCGGCGCGATGCCCAAGGGTTAGCTCGATTAATTTATCGATCAACTCGCGGAAGGGAATCCCGCTGGTTTCCCACCAAGCAGTTCGCTCGGAGTCAGCGTTCACTGCTGCCAAGTGCTTTGCCGATATTCTCCGAAACGGTTACGAGCAGGGACCCGTCCGCGGGGACAAGTTGCTCTTTCTTGAGGATGTTGGCTGCCGTCGTAAAATACAAGAGGGCACGTTCTTTGCATCCCGCGCTCGCCGAACATTGTGCGGCCAAGGCGCTGGTGGCCAGCAGAGTTTTGCGCCGGCCCTCTTCGACACTCATCTTGGCGTGGCCTGGGTCTTTCACATCCTCGCCGAACAGGGTGAGGTCATATGTGAATGCGCCAGCGGCACAAAAGAACTGCTCGTCCGTCTGCGCCTTGCAAAGTTTATCTAAACGCGCGCGAAGCTCGCGGATCAGAATTGGAACAGAACTATCACGTTCGCGCTGGCGTAACTTCAACTGGAAGGCGACTCGATTCGCGAGTTCAATCAAATCGCCAGGGGCCGCCACCTTCTTCAAGTCTTGCTGAAGGCCAACCGCGCAGCGTGCGGCCAGCTCCCCCGTCTGCACCCACAGAACCTCGATCAGCCGCATATTGAGTCCAATCCTGTAGAAAGACTGCGCCGAGGGCTCCTTTTCTAATCCCACATCTCCGGTCGCGACAGGAGGCGAATTGGACGGAGTAACGGTCGGGGAAACGGCCGGGGTAACGGCCGGAGACACATCAGGCGAGCTCGTTGATGGTTTTCTCAGTTTTTTGCTCTGCAAGATTCCTGCAGGGTTTTTGAGCAAGGCAATAACGTCGGAATAGTTGTGTTTTTCCGCCTTGGAGAGGGCCGTCTCTCCCTCCTTATCCCTCGTAGTGACATCCGCTCCAGCCTCCATCAGGGCGCGCACCGTTTCCGTACGACCTTGACGGGCTGCTTCGATCAGCGCGGTCCTTCCCATGTCATCCTTGGCGTTCACATCCGCGCCCTTTTCCAGGAGCACGGCCACGGTGTCCGTGTCGCCCGCATATGCCGCATGAATCAATGCCGTATCGTCATACTTATTCTTGGCATTCACGTCCGCGCCTTTCTCCACCAAGGCGCGCACGGTATCCGTACGGCGCGAAAAGGCCGCCCAGAACAAGGGGGTCCATCCCATGTTGTCCTTGGCATTCACATCCGCACCCTTCTCCAGCAAGGTGCGCACGGTATCCGTATAACCCTCTAACGCCGCCTCCATCAAGGCGGTCCTTCCGGTGTTACCTTTCGCATTTACATCGGCGCCTTTCTCCAGCAAGGCGCGCACGGATTCCGTATGGCCCCTTACCGCTGCACCCATCAATGCCGTGTTTCCATAGTCACCCTTCGCATTCGCGTTCGCGCCCTCTCTAAGCAGGCTCTGCACTTCAGCGGTATCCCCGGCCTCGGCCGCGTCCAGCAGCTTCTTATTGGGGTCCTGACTGGCCGTGGAAGGCGACGAAGCCGGTTGCGGTTTCGGAGTTGAAGCGGGGCCAGGGGCAGCTGGCGGGGTAATTGGCGCGCTCGCTGTTGTGTTTCCTGCGTTTTTTCTCGGGGGCACGACTCGTGGAGCGCGCCGAAGCAGCGCAACAATGCTTGAATACTTGTACTTTTCCGCCAGCCGAAGGGCCGTGGCTCCTTTCCTGTCTTTCGCATCGACATCCGCTCCTTGCTCCAGCAAGACGCGCACGGCATCCAGTTGCCCCAAATCGGCTGCGCTCATCAAGGCCGTCCGTCCGGCCTTACTCTTCGCATTCACGTCCGCACCCTTCTCCAGTAAGGTGCGCACGGTGTCGGTATGGCCCCTGACCGCCGCGCTCATCAACGCTGTTTTTCCGCTATCATCGATTGCATTCACATTCGCACCTTTCTCGAGCAAGGCGCGCACGATTTCGGTACGGCCCGAAAAGGCCGCCCAGAACAACGCCGTCCATCCATCGTTGTCCTTAGCATTTACATTCGCGCCTTTCTCGAGCAAGGAATGCACGATGTCCCGATAATCCGCAGTGGCCGCGTTCATCAATGCCGCCATGCCGTCCTTGCCCTGGGCATTCACGTCCGCACCTTTCTCGAGCAAGGCGCGCACGGTATCGGTGCGGCCGAAATAGGCTGCCCAGAGCAACGCCGTCCATCCAGCCTTATCTTTCGCGTTCGCGTCCGCACCGTCCCCGAGCAATTTCTGCACTTCCGCAGTGTTCCTTCCCTTGGCGGCGTCCAGCAGCTTTGCATCGAGGTCCTGACCGTACGTGGATACGGAGAAACACAGGATCACCGCGAGCATCCAGAGCGGTTTTTTCATGACCACCTTTCGGGGAACCTCGCGGCACCCGGGCTCCGTGTCGTGCGGGCCGAATTCCAAGCGAGCGGAAATTGGCCGAGCCTAGTTTTCGTAAGCAGAGCTAATAACAATTTACTCGCGCGAGTCGGTAAAATCGCGCAGTTCTTGCTTAGTTTACATGATTGGATAATGGCGATAGCTCCTTCTGCCGGGCAGACCTGGCGAGACTCAGACGGCCAAAGTGCGAATGAGAGGAGCGGCGCCGTGAGGATCATAGCCGGTAAAAGGAGATTGAGGCATTGCCTGCCTATGCATCCAGCGCGCCGCCAGAGCCGGCGGGGAGCTCGATTTGGTATTTGGTGCGGGCTTTTTCGGCGTGCTGTTCGAAGGCCAGGGCGATTAGTTTGTCGATCAATTCGCGGAAGGGAATGCCGCTGGCTTCCCACAGCTTCGGGTACATGCTGATGGAAGTGAAGCCGGGGATGGTGTTCACTTCGTTGAGAAAGATCTTGCCGCCTTCTTTTTCCAGGAAGAAATCGACGCGGGCCATGCCGCTAAGTTCGAGCGCGCGAAACGCGTCGACGGCGTACTTCTGGATTTTTTGCACTTGCGCAGGCTTGAGCTCGGCGGGAATCAGGAGTTGCGTGCCTTCTTCTAAATACTTTGCGGTGTAGTCGTAAAATTCGCGGTGCGGGACGATTTCCCCGGGAACGGACGCCTGCGGGTTGTGGTTGCCGAGGACGGAGACTTCGATTTCGCGCGCGATGACGCACTCTTCGACGAGAATTTTCATGGCGAACTCGGAGGCTAGATTCAGCGCAGGCGCCAATTCCTCGCGCGAGTGGACTTTGCTCATGCCGACGGAAGAGCCAAGCGTGGCGGGTTTCACGAAAACCGGGTAGCGGAATTTCAGTTCGACGGCGCCTTGAATTTCTTCCGGATTGCTTTCCCAGTCGTGACGATGGACGGTGATCCAAGGTACGACGGGGATTTTCGCCACTTGAAGCAAACGTTTGGCGACGTCCTTGTCCATGCCGATCGCGGAGCCGAGGACGCCAGCGCCGACGAAAGGCAATCCCGCCAAATCGAGCAGGCCCTGAATCGTTCCGTCTTCGCCAAAGGTGCCGTGCATCACGGGGAAAACGACGTCGATGCGCTGGCCGCCGCCGCTGCCGTCCAGCTTTACGAGCGCCGCATCGGTGGGGTCCGCGGTCATCATCACTCGCTGGCCGCCCTTTAGGACCTCCGGCAGCATTTTTTGCGCACCGGCGCCGACCAGCCAGTGGCCCTCTTTGCTGATGCCGATGGGCACGGCTTCGTACTTGTCGGGATCGAGGCCGCGAATCACCGAGGCCGCCGATGCGAGGGAGACTTCATGTTCGCCGGAGCGTCCGCCGAAGAGGATGCCGACGCGGAGTCTTTTCTTGTTCTCAGGGGTCATGGGAGTTTGGGGTTCCAGTTGTCAGTTTTCAGTTATAAGTGAAAAAAGAGGATTGGTGGGGTGGATGTTTTTTGTGCGGTTCTGAATTGACAACGGAGGCGCTAGAGGGCTCGCCGTCGACAGTTAACAGTTGACAGTCTACAGTTCGAAGAGAAAGTGGGAAAGAATGCGCGTCGTGGCCGGGGGACAGTATTTTCTTAGGATTTTTAACTGACAACTGATGACTCAAAACTGTCTACAGAATTTTTTGGCCGAGGCCGGAGAGGACTAGTTCGACACCGAGGAGGGCGGTGCGATTGTGCTCGTCGAGAATGGGATTGATCTCGACGACTTCGAGGGAAACCATGGACTCGGTGTCGGCGATCATTTCCATGGCGAGATGGGCTTCGCGGTAGGTGACGCCGCCGCGGACGGGAGTGCCGACGCCGGGGGCGTCGGCGGGATCGACGAAGTCCATATCGAGGCTGACGGCGATGCCGGCAGTGTCGTCCATGGCGTACTTGAGGGCGTCGGACATGACTTCGCGCATGCCGCGCTCGTCAATGTCGCGCATGGTGAAGACGTGGATGCCGGATTTCTTGACGATTTTGCGTTCCTGGGCGTCGAGGTCGCGGGCGCCAACGATGACGATGTTGCCGGGTTCGGCTTTGGGCTTGAAGCCCAGAAGGTCGACGAGTTCGGGCGCGCCGTAACCCATGATGGCCGCGAGCGGCATGCCGTGGACATTGCCTGAGGGAGAAGATTCAGGCGTGTTCATATCTCCGTGGGCATCGAGCCAAAGGTAGCCGATCTGTTTTTTCTCT
>Ga0210406_10002428_pt1 | contig 21297 bp, 17 predicted proteins | sample IncBWC30MmetaG_FD_155454 | JGI IMG/M metagenome (GOLD analysis project Ga0210406, IMG submission 155454) | Forest soil microbial communities from Barre Woods Harvard Forest LTER site, Petersham, Massachusetts, United States - Inc-BW-C-30-M | ecosystem: Environmental > Terrestrial > Soil >... | reverse complement strand
AGGCTCGACCAGCATGCAGGTGCCGTCGCCGGCCATTGTTTCGCGCACATGCTTGATCGCGCCGACGGGATCACCCATGTCGTGCAGGCAATCGAAGAAGCAGACGAGGTCGTAGTCGTGAGCGGGGTAGGTCTTGGCGGAATGAAGGTCGAAGCTGACGCGATCGCCAAGGCCTGTTTCCTTTGCCATCTTTCGTGCCGCCTCGATCGAGCCACGAATCCGAAGAAGCGTGATTTTGGAAACGCCTCGGCCATCAGCCGCGTCGATATGCCGTGCCCGCAGCCGACGTCGGCGACCTTGGCCCCGCGCTTGAGCTTCTCCACCACGCCGTCCAGCGCGGGCAGCCATTCCTGCACCAGATGGTGCTTATAGCCTGTCCGGAAGAAGCGCGCAGTGCCGCAGAACAGGCATTCGCTGCGCCGGTTCCAGCCGATGCCCTTGCCGGTCTTGAAGGCATCCGAAATCTTCGGCTCATCCAAAAATGTCGCCGCGACCACGTTGCCGAACGCGCCGAGGAACACCGGGCTGTCCTCGTCGGCAAGCGCCATGATCTGCTCGGGCTGCATCGAGAATTTGCCGCTCGCCGCATCATAGTCGATGTAGCCGGACGCGGCCTGGGTCGCGAGCCACTCGCGGACATAACGTTCCGCGGTGCCGGTCGCCTTCGCAAGCTCAGTTGAGTTCATCGGGCCCTTGTCGGCGAGCGCCTTGTAGAGACCGAGCTTGTCGCCAAGCAGCACCAGCGACGCATTCATCGCCGCGCCCATGTCACTCACCATCTTTCCCATAAAGGCATTCAGTCTATCGGTATTGACGTCCATGATGGACTCCTATGATTCCGTGCGTGAAAGCTGCCAGCTGCATCTGAGTCACCCGCGGCGGGAAGAAGTTCAGTGCGTTCGCGTCAGGCGTGCTGACGAACGCCGCGCGGGATCACTGCAGCGCGATCAAATCTGCGCTTTCTGAGATCGATTGGCGTCCTTCGAACGGTTGATGAATATGGGCCGTGCCAAACAATCGCGCGGCGGAAATTTGCGCGTGGCGGAAACCGGAGCAGGCGCCGCCGCTGTTCCATTGCAGTCGTAACCAAGTCGCTCGAAACCGACATCAGCCTGAAACGCCGTCGTGCCACAACGGGCACGCATCGCCAAACGATGTTCGAAGCAATCTCCCCCTCAGCCGCCTTATCAAGGGCTCAAATATTAAGTGCTCAAGTATCAAGGGCCCAATTGTCAAGCGCGCAATTGCGATCTGACCGCCGACACTCGCAAAGCAGAAACTATCGGCGTGGTGACCATGGGACGTTTCGCTCCCGCGTCAATTCAGATCGTATTGTTGAAGTCCTGAACTTTGAACGTTTGAACTTTGAAGGTTTGAACTGTGGAAGTCTGAGCTTTTGAAGCTCTGGCGCTTCCGAGGTTGTAAGCTTCGCCTCGTCGGCAGGCACGAAATCTGCTGCTTCGCCTCGGCTCGAAAATGAACTGGAGTGCAACATGACCCTCAAGACCAACTGGGGCAACGACGTCCTGAATGCCTATGCGGCGCAGATCAATGAGCTGGAAGCGCAGGGGAACAGGACCGGCGCGCCGGCCAAGTATGGCAAGGATCTTGAGAACTGGTTCAACCAACTCGTCAAAGAGACGCGCGATGGCTCCGGCGGAAAGAGTGCCTCTGGAAGCAGCAGTGCGGCCGGAGGTGGCAGCACGACCGAAGGCGGCGGGAAGGCGGGAAGCGGCAAGGCCGGAGGTAGCACGCCTGGAAGTAGCACGCCCGGAAGCAGCGGCGGCACGCCCGGAAGTAGCAGCGGCGGAACGCCTGGAAGCAGCAGTGGCGGCACGTCGGGAAGCAGCAGTGGCGGCACGCCCGGAAGCAGTGGCGGGACGCCCGGAAGCAGTGACGGCACGGGTGCAATCGAGCCGCCCAACTCCCTGTCCTCGTCGATCGACACTATACATCACATAGCCGGACCTGGAGCTGCTGCAGCCGTCCAGGGAATCGCCCAGGGCGGCGCGGGGCTTGCCGCGACCAGCGCTGGGGCAGTCCCAATCGAAGATGCCATCGGCCAGGCCGGCGCAAATGCCGCGGAACATGCGAGTGCCGACGGAGGTAACGCGAGCGTTGATGCTCAGACAGGCGCTGAGATGGCGAACTCTGCGGCAGAGTTCATCAAAAGCGTCGGTGGCGATGACGTCGAAATGGCCGATGCAGCGGATGCCGTGGCCGAAGCTATTAAATACGGTGGCCTCGACGCAGGGAGGGCGGTCCTTGATGCGATGGCTACAGCCGCAGCTGTTGGAGGCGCAGGATCTGCCGTGGAGGCTGCAGAAGCTGTAGCGGAAGCGACCAAGTCTGCCGCGCGCGCCTTTGGTGGTGATCTTAATTCCGTCCTTCAAGTTGCAAGAGCCGTGGGCGATCAGGCCAAATTCGGTGGTGCCGGCGCTCACGCAGCGGCGAATGCAGTTGAAGCCAGGGCGAACACGAGGAGCCCAGGTCAATTTGGCCCCGAGGACGTCAGTCTATTCAAAAGTGACGCATCTAAGGCCGGCAACGCTGTGAATGGTGCCGTTGGGGGCATCAGGGCTATCGGCGGCAAGGCCCAAGACCTTGCCGATGTCGCCAATTTTGTGGTCAAAGCTTCCGCCTTCGGTGCCGATATTGGCGTAGCCGCCTCGGACGCCGCGCTTAACTCTGCTGATTACGCCAGCAAGCATACCTTGATAGGACAAAGCGGTGTGGAGGGCTCCGTCCGGGCTGCAGAGAACGTCTATGATACTGCCTTGGCCGTTCGACAGCACGGTGGCTCCTCCAACGATATGTCGAATGCCGTCAACGCTGTCTCCAGATCCGCCAAGCTCCTTGGTCCCGCTGGTGCTGACGATGCAGCCCAAGCCTTCAACAACGCGATTGCTTCCGGCGAGAATGTCCATGATGCCGTCGACGCGCCCAAAGCCGTGGCGGATGCGCTTGGCAATGCTAAGAATAATAACTTGAACCAAGGTCAGCGCATTAAACTGGCCGACAGCGTGAGGGACGCCTCCAAATTCGGCTCATCCACCGCGCGGGATGTGGCTGATACTTTCGAAACCGTAATGAAAAGTGGCCGCAATAAGAACAAAGCTGTCGAGGCCGCCCAAGATGTCGCCGAGTCCGCGCAGGACGGCGGTGCCGAGGCCGCGGACGCGATGGCTCAGACGGCCAAGGAGGGCGGCATCAACGCTGTCAGAGACGCCATCAAAGAGGTAAGGCATATGAAGGCTCTCGGGGCCTCCCCTGCTGACGTCGCGAAAATGGCCGAGCTCTTTCCTACTGCGGCCAGGTTGGGATTCACGGACCGCCTAACGGGTTTCGCCGAGTTTCCCACCGTGCAAACCCCTCAGCAACTATACGATTTTGCTAGCTCTGCCATTAAGGCTTACAGTGTTGCTGGTGAGGCTGGTGTCAATATGGTCATTAAGACTATGGATGCCTCCAACCTCTTGGGAGGAGATATACAACAGCGCGCCATGGCCGCCAAGGCCGCTTCGGAGGAAATTCAATGGGCTGTAGAAAGCGGCGCGACTCCAAGAGGGGCGATAGACCTATATGTGAACAATTTCAAGTCGGCCGTTGCTGTTGGTTATCAAAGTGGTCGGAATCCTGCTGCATTTCTCAATGCACTTCGGACCAACTTATTTGAGCAGACGCCCTCGGCCCCGTCGGTGCTCACGGCCGACGGCATGCCGGCGCCGATCGAGACAGAGGGTCCAGCGATCAACGCCTATAACCAGCTCAACAGCGATCTTCAATCGGGAGCCGACAAGTCCACAATCCAGAAAGATGCGCAACAACTTGCCGCGATTGCAGGCGGAATCAACGATCCCACACTGCAGAAAGTGGCTCTGTTGGTCGGCAGCGGATTCTATGGAAATAACAATAATGCTTTGGCTTTCCTCGATGATGTCGATCCTCACGACACTCTGCCCCTAGGCCACAAATTCATTACCGATCCCATGAACCCGCAGGATCACACGCCGCTCAATGACGCCTATCTGCAGCTTGAAACCGACATCTCCAACAACGCCGACAAGCAGACGATCAAGGCCGATGCCCAGCAGGTCGAGCAGCTTGCCGGATCGGACCATCCGGGATTGGCCGCTGCCGCACACAATATCAGCGCCAGCATCGACGACGGCTCGTATGACCAGACCGGCAGCCTGAACGCGCTGATGAACAATCCGTCCAACGCGGCGGCGCTCCCGCCATCTTCGTCGCCGCCGCCGAAGACTCCGAACCCGACGCCGCCGTTCCCACAGATCCCGCAACCCCAGTCCGTTGCCGATGAGACGGCGGACTATCAGAAGCTGCTTGCCGATATCCAGTCAGGCGCTGATCCGGGCACGCTGCTCAATGATGCCGTCGCGCTTGCCAGGGCGGCGATCAGGGATGGCGACCTTGGACTGGCGCAGGCCGCGCTCAACGTAGGCGAGGCCCTGAAAGCCGGCTCTTACGATAGAGGCACCGCGATGCAGGCGTTGACTGGCGCGGCGCCGGGAACGCCGGGCGCGCAAATGCCGCCAGTCACGGGCTGGACAACGCCGCCAATCGGCGCCGCGACATGAGCAGCGACGCAGCGCGGCTCAGCGCGTGAACCGCGCCACCAGCTCGACATGCGGCGTATGCCGGAACTGATCGACCGGCGTGACGCCATCGAGCTTGTAGCCGCCATCGACCAGGATGCGGGCGTCGCGTGCGAAGGTCGCGGCGTTGCAGGACACCGCGATGACGGCGCCGACCTTGCTCGCCGCAAGCTCGCGCGCCTGCGCCTGCGCGCCCTGGCGCGGCGGGTCGAAGATCACGGCGTCGTAGTCGCGCAGTTCCTGCGGCACCAGCGGACGGCGGAACAGGTCGCGCGCCTCCGCCTTGACCGGCTTCAGGCCTGATGTCGCGGCCGCGGCCTTCTGCAGCGCTGTGACCGCGCCCGCATCGCTGTCGAAAGCGGAAATCCGCGCGCGGGCAGCGAGCCGCAACGCGAACGGGCCGACCCCGCAGAACAGATCGGCGATGTGCTTTGCGCGCCCGCAATGCGTGGCCACCAGTTTGGCAAGCGTCTCCTCGCCCAAGGCTGTCGCCTGCAGGAATGAGCCCGGCGGTAATGTCACCTGCGCCGCGCCGATCGAAATCGTCGGCGGCGCCCTCATCAGCACCAGCTCGCCATGCCGCGTCAGCCGCGCGAGGTGGTGCTGCTCGGCAAGGCGCGACAGCGCGGCGATCATGCTCGCCGGCAGTGGCCCGGACCCGCGAACATCGACATCGAGGCCGTTCTGGGTCGCCGTGATCTGGATGTCGAGCGGCTTTCCCGTGGGCGCGAGCGGTTCGGCCAGCGCCCAGGCCGCGTCGAGCGCGCCATCAAGACCGGGATCGAGGATCGGGCAGCGATCGACCGGCACGATATCATGCGAAGAGGCGGCGGCGAAACCGACCTTCAGCACATCGTGCGTGCCGAGCCGCGCATGCAGCGTCATGCGGCGCCGGCCGAGTCCATGGGCATCGATCAACTCCGCGACCTCGCAATCAAGCTTCGCCTGCCTCAGCGTCTCGATGACGAGATCGCGCTTCCAGGCGCGATAGCGATCGACCTGCCAGTGCTGGATCGCGCAGCCGCCGCACACCGTGAAATGCGGACAGAACGGCGCGATGCGCTCCGGGCTTGCGGCCTCGACCGCTAGCAGCCGTCTTCGGTCGGGATGGCCGGCGACGCGCGCCACCTCCACCGTCTCGCCGCCGAGCGCATAGGGCACATAGACGGCCATTCCGTCCGCGAATCCGACGCCATCGCCGTGATGGCCGACATGATCGATGACGAGCCGGTCAACCACGGCGCGCGCCGAGAAAGAACTCGGCATTGCCGTCGCCGCCCGTGATCGGCGATGGGAACACCTCGATGTCCTCGCATCCGAGCGAGGCGGCGAAGGCCGCGATGTCGTCGCAGACCTGGGCGTGCACCGCGGCGTCGCGGATGATGCCGCCCTTGGCGTGCTTCCCCTGCGCCTCGAATTGCGGCTTGATCAGCGCGAGCAGATGCATGGGAGCTGCGGCAAGCGACAATGCGACCGGCAGCACGAGCTTCAGCGAGATGAAGCTGACATCGATCACGACGACATCGGGCCGCGCCGGCAGCCGCTTGCCTTCGAGGCTGCGGATATCGGTCTCTTCCATCGAGACGACATTGGGATGGCCGCGCAGCGAGCGATGCAACTGGCCGCGTCCGACATCGATCGCGAACACGATGGCCGCGCCGTTGGCGAGCAGCACTTCCGTGAAGCCGCCGGTGGAAGCGCCGACGTCGAGGCAGACATGGCCCTCGATATCGATCGGGTAGCGCTCCAGCGCGCCGGCGAGCTTGACGCCGCCACGGGAGACATAGGGATGCGCCGGCTGCGCCTGCAGCACGGCATCGGCCGGTACTATTTCGGAGGGCTTTGCGATCATCTTGTCATTGGCGGTGACGAGGCCCGCTTCGATCGCGGCGCGGGCGCGCGATCGGCTCTCGAACAGCCCGCGCTCGACCAGCAGCACGTCGACGCGCTTATGGTCTGGCGGGGCCGACATGCCCGCTCAGCCGCTTGCCGGCGCGGCCGGGAGCCGTGCGGCTGCGGCACGAACGCAGGCCTCGAACGCCGTCAGATCGTGCCAGATGTCGGCGGGCGTCTCGCGCGGCGTCACCAGCGCAGAGCCGTACAAGTCCAGAGCATGGATCATCATCAGATTGTCGCCGAGGCCGAAATTCTCGACGGTGAGGCCGTCCGCGTCGATCAGCCGCCCGTCGCGCTCAACAACAGCGCCGCACCGGCGCACCCGTTCGACATAAAGCGAGGGATCGTTGGAATAGCCGAGACAGAGCTTGCCGCGCCCGGCCATATAGCCGAGCTCGTACACGGTTCCGGGATCGGCGCCCGGGCCGCGAAACGGTGTGAGATTGGCGATGATCGCGTCGGCCGCATCCATCATCGCTTCATTGCCTTTGAAAATTCGCAGCGAGACGTCAGCGGCCGCACGGTCGATGACATTGTCGAGCGGATAAAGTCCGCTCACATGATGGGAGGCGCAAATCTCCTGCTTGCGCCTTCCGATCTCGATTGAATCCGGCAGGAACACGTCGGGGCCTGCCAGGTAGATTTTCATCGCTCAGCGGCCTTCAAGCGTCCTTCACGTCCTGGGGCGTGATCTCAGGCGAGCTTGGCGGTTTCCGTCTTGATGTCCTTGCCGAGCGTCTCGAACACCTTGGCGACGATGCCCTTGGCATCGAGGCCGGCGCGGGCATACATCGCGGCCGGCGAGTCGTGATCCAGGAAGACGTCGGGCAGCACCATCGAGCGGATCTTCAAGCCGCCGTCGAGCGCGCCGTGGTCGGCGAGCCTCTGCATGACATGCGAGCCGAAGCCGCCGACCGAGCCTTCCTCGATCGTGATCAGGATCTCATGGTCGCGGGCGAGCTTCAAGATCAGCTCCTCGTCGAGCGGCTTCATGAAGCGCGCATCGGCGATGGTGGCGGACAGGCCGTGGGCGGCCAGCTCGTCGGCGGCCTTCTCGCATTCCGCAAGGCGCGTGCCGAACGACAAAAGCGCGACCTGCCTGCCCTGGCGGATGATGCGGCCCTTGCCGATCTCCAACGGAATGCCGGCTTCCGGCATTTCGACGCCGCGGCCTTCGCCGCGCGGGTAGCGCACCGCGCTCGGCCGGTCGTTGATCGCGACTTGCGTTGCGACCATGTGCACGAGTTCGGCTTCATCGGCAGCCGCCATGATGACGAAGTTGGGCAGACAGCCGAGATAGGCGTTGTCGAACGATCCGGCATGGGTGGCGCCGTCGGCGCCGACAAGTCCGGCGCGGTCGATCGCGAAGCGGACCGGCAGGCTCTGGATCGCCACGTCGTGGACGACTTGGTCGTAGCCGCGCTGCAGGAAGGTCGAATAGATCGCGCAGAACGGCTTGTAGCCCTCGGTCGCGAGTCCCGCGGCAAAGGTCACCGCGTGCTGCTCGGCGATGCCGACATCGAAAGTGCGGTTCGGGAACGCCTTGTTGAAGATGTCGATGCCGGTTCCCGACGGCATGGCCGCTGTGATGCCGACGACCTTGTCGTCCTTTTCCGCCTCTTTCACCAGGCTCTGGCCGAACACGTTCTGATAGTTCGGCGCATTCGGCTTGGCCTTGGCCTGGGCGCCGGTGGCGACGTCGAACTTGACGACCGCGTGATATTTGTCGGCCGACGCTTCCGCGGGCGGATAGCCCTTGCCCTTCTGGGTCACGACATGGACCAGGATCGGACCCTCCTGCATGTCGCGGACGTTCTTCAGGACCGGCAGCAGATGGTCGAGGTTATGGCCATCGATCGGGCCGACATAATAGAAGCCGAGTTCCTCGAACAGCGTGCCGCCGTCCATCATGAAGCCGCGGGAATATTCTTCGACACGGTTGGCGCGGTTGGCCAGCACTTTCGGCAGATGCTTGTTGATCTGCTTTGCCGCCTCGCGCAGCGTGCGGTAGGTCTTGCCGGAATAGAGCCTGGACAGATAGGCCGACATCGCGCCGACAGGCGGCGCGATCGACATGTCGTTGTCGTTGAGGATAACGATCAGGCGGGAGCTCATCGCGCCCGCATTGTTCATGGCCTCATAGGCCATGCCTGCCGACATCGCGCCGTCGCCGATCACCGCGATCACATTGTTCTTGCCGCCGGAGAGATCCCGCGCCACGGCCATGCCGAGGGCGGCCGAGATCGAGGTCGAGGAATGCGCGGCGCCGAACGGATCGTAATCGCTCTCGGCGCGCTTGGTGAACCCGGACAGGCCGCCGCCGGTGCGCAGCGTGCGGATGCGGTCGCGGCGGCCGGTCAGGATCTTGTGCGGATAGGCCTGGTGGCCGACGTCCCAGATCAGCCGGTCGCGCGGCGTGTCAAAGATATAATGAATCGCGGTGGTCAGTTCCACGACGCCGAGGCCGGCGCCGAAATGGCCGCCGGTGACGGAGACCGCATCGATCGTTTCCTGACGAAGCTCGTCGGCGACTTGCCGCACTTGCTCCACTTTGAGCCGGCGCAAATCTTCCGGGGTGTGGATGGTGTCGAGAAGGGGCGTTTTACTATATGAGGTCACAGCGATGTTCCAGTTCTGATGTCGGCGCCAAGACCCGACGCGAGATGGGCTACACGGTGAGGTGCGCAGCGAGACCCCCGGACGATTGGGTGCATTTGCGCGGGCGGATTTCCCATTTCAAAAGTCTAGACGCTCTCCAAGTGACCAGGCGACGCCTGTCACCCTTCGCAGCTAGTCCCCGTTAAGTCCGTTTTGTCAGCTCTTTCAAGCGTTTACGGCCATCGGCAAGCCGGCATGAGTAGCCTTCCCCAGCCAATAGTTCCCAAAGCATTACACCAAAGCAGCCGGCAAAGCCAACCCGCGAGCCACGGTTGAAGGCTGGAACCGGCAAGGTGTAACCGGTTCGCCATGCCGATGGTTCCATGGCGTTCAATTCGGCGACAATTGGAGCGAAAAAGATCTAAAGCCTCTTCCGTTCCGATTGAACGGAGGACGCGTTTTCCTCACGCGATCCGGCCTCCAGCGCCAATCCGGTGCGGGGCGGGCTTTCGCTCGAAAATGCCCGAGCCGCGGATTCCAGCCGCTTCCAGGCCCAGTCCCGCGCGGCGGAATCGCCGGTCGCAATTGCAAGCGCCGCTTCCGGCAGCGATATGCGCTCGCGCAGCGGGACCGGACCGCAGACGATCATGAAGAAATCGTAGGCGTGGGGCCGCTCATTGGCCATCACAAACTGGAAATGCACCTTGAAGAACTGCCAGCGGAACAGGTTGTAGCGCTTGGGGTCGACGATTTCGCGGAACCTGACCGGCACGATGGTCGGGTTCCGACGCGCGCTGCCGACATCGATGCCGTGGCTCGCGAGCGGGTCGAGCTTGAAGAAATTCATCACGTCCTTGCGGGCCTGGCAGTCGATCCACTCGACCGATGGCTCGACCGCCAGGTCGCGCAGGTGGTCGCGGAAATCCTGCGCCACCTTGTGGAAGCCGACGATCGGATAATTGCCGCCGAGCGTCAGCAGCACGACACGGGGACCGTGCCTGCCGAGGCCGGGGTCACGCTCGAGCGCCCGCGCCAGGATTTCGGTGCCGAGGAACGAGCCCGAACTGTGGCCGACCAGGACGATCTCCTCGGCGTCGCTGTTGCCCACGACCTTGCAGAGATAGTCGGCGAAGCGATCGATGCGCTGATCCCATTCCGGCCGCTGACGGTGCGAGAACTGCCAGGTCCAGATCGTGTCGCACAGCAGATAGAGCACATAGGTGCGGTCTTCGCTGTATTTCAAAAGGCTGCCGAGCAGCGCCACGAACAGCGCGAAGGAGGCGAGGCCGCTGACGAGGGCAGGGATGCCGAGCGCGGCAAGTCCCTTGCCGAACAGGAACGCGAGTCCGCCGGTGACGAGCGTCTCGCACAACAGCACCAGATGCGGCCAGGTGATGAAGGTCGCAAACCGCCAGTTGGCCTTCCAGAACCGCGCGATCGTGCCGCGGAAGATCAGCCGCCAATAGATCCACACGGCTTGGAAGACGGTGCGCCAGATCGGCGCGGCGAGGTCGCGCTGGATGAAATCCTCGAAGCGCAGAAAATCATAGGTGGTGCGGGTCTGCCAGTCCTCCGCCTTGGTATCGATGGTCCAGGATGCGATCTCGCCGTCGGAGACGCTGTGCGGCCGGCTGATGGTGGCGGTGATGCCATAGAGCCGGCCGAATTTGCGCAGCTCGGTGCGGAACATGCGATAATATTGCGCCAGGCCGCGCGGATCATATCCCTGCACATAGATGATGTGGCGGTTGCGAACGCGCACTGAACGGTGATCCCCCGGACCGGCGCGGCGGATGTGACATTCGCTCTCCGTCGTTCCACCGACCGGCAAACGTCAGATCAAAACCGCACGGGCTCCCAATATTCGCCAGTGTCCGTTTCTAACGTCCCCGCGATTTGCCAGCAGTGCGCGCCAGCAGCACGTGAAAGTCGGAACCGGTACCACCGGCGCCGCCGATCGCCGGCGGCTCCGCAGCCGGGACTATAGCAGGGCGGTGGGCGCGCCAAGAGCTATTTCCGGTCCGCGGCGCGGTGCCGCGCATTAAATCGCTCTCATGTTCTGCGCTGCGGTGACGACCGCGTTTACTGAACGTCCAGCGGCTCGGTCCCGTTCGGCTGGCCGCCCGCGCCGGTTGTGATCTTCTCGACCCTTACTTCCGCCTGCCGCAGCAATTCCTCGCAGCGCCGCTTCAGCGCTTCACCGCGCTCGTAGATCGCAACCGACTCCTCCAGCGGGACCTTGCCGTCCTCGAGCCGCTTCACGATCAGTTCGAGCTCTTCGATCGCGCGTTCGAAACTCAGCTTGCTGACATCCGCGGCGGTGTTTTCGGCCATGCTTCAATGTTCCTGGTCTGTCGGTGAATTTGATCTGTTGGTGAATTTCGACCGCCTGCTGCCGGCATTGCCGCAGCGGGTGGGGCGGGTTTCGGGGCCGAAATATCAGGCGCCGATCAGCGCGGTAACATGGGCCGCGACCGATTCCTTCAAACCCTGCAGATCATAGCCGCCCTCGAGCACCGAAACAATTCGGCCGCCCGCGCTGGAATCGGCGACATCCATCAGCTTGCGCGTCACCCAGCCGAAATCCTCCGCCTTCAGATTGAGGGACGCGAGCGGGTCGCGGTAATGCGCGTCGAAGCCCGCCGAGATCACGATCAATTCGGGGGCGAATTTCCGAAGCTGCGGCAGGATCACGTTCTCGAACGCCGCGCGGAATTTCGCGCCGCCGTCCTCGGACGCCAGCGGCGCATTGACGATGGTGTCGTGCTCGCCGCGCTCGCCGGAGGCGCCGGTGCCGGGGAACAGCGGCATCTGGTGGGTCGAGCAATACATCACGGTCGGATCGGCCCAGAAGATGTCCTGCGTGCCGTTGCCGTGATGCACGTCGAAATCCACCACGGCGGCGCGGCCGATGCCATATTTGCGCTGGGCATGGCGCGCGGCGATCGCGGCATTGTCGAAGAAGCAGAAGCCCATCGGCTTCGCGATCTCGGCGTGATGGCCCGGCGGGCGCACCGCGACGAAGGCGTTGTTGTGGGTGCCCGACATGACGGCGTCGGTCGCCGACACCGCGCCGCCGACGCCGCGCATCACCGCTTCCCAGGTGCCCGGCGACATCGAGGTGTCGCCGTCGATATAGATCATGCCGCTGGCCGGCGCGATGTGGCGAAGCTCCGTGACGTAGTGCTCGTTATGGCAGAGCGTCACCAGATCGAGATTGCCTTCCGGCGCCTCGCCGCGCACGAGGCCATTGAATCGCGCATCCGACAATACCTCGCCGACCGCGCGCAGCCGGTCGGAGCGCTCGGGATGTCCCGGAGGCGTGACATGGTCGAGACATGCCGGATGGGTCAGAAGCAGCGTGGTCATAGGATACCCGGACGGGAGAGCAATAGGCTCCAATCTATGCGGTTGTGGCGCCCACGGAAAGGCCCGCGCCGCAATGGTCCCATCAATTCAATCGATATTTCAATCGATACGCGCGATGCGGTCGGATGAGCCGGGCGCAAGCGGGCTGTTGGCCTGGAAATAGGCAAACAGGGCGTCGACGTCGTAGACGCCGAATTGGGGCGCGGTTCCACTCCTCAGCGCGGTAAAGCCGTCGCCGCCGAGCATCAGATAATTGTTCACGGTGACGCGATAGGTCTTCGCCGCATCGATCGGTTCGCCGTCGAGTTTCAGCGAACCGGCGATCACATGCTCGCCAAAAGGCTTGCTGGCGTCCCAGGCATAGCTGAAGCCCTTTGAAACCTGCAGGATGCGCGGCTGGCTCGGATCGAGCCATTGCTGTTCGAGCATCGCCTTGATCTGCGCGCCGGTGAGCGTCAGCGTGACCAGCGCGTTGCGGAATGGCTGGCTCACAAACAGGTCGCCATAGCTCACCGCGCCATCCTCCTTCATCGCGATGTCGGTGCGGATGCCGCCGGGATTGGTGACGGCGACGACCGCGCCGCCGCTTGCGGCATCGCGCGTTGCCGCGAGCTGCGCATCGGCGACGATGTCGCCGAGCACGCTCTCGCCGGTCCGGTTCGGCACGCGCGACAGCGTCTGCTTGATGGTGCCGGCGCGGCGGTTGGCGATCGGCGCGGCGACCTTGTCATAGGCCGCGATCAGCGCGGTCTGCTCGGCGTCCTTCGGATAGGCGCCGATCCGGACGATCGTATTGTCGGCCTTGGCGCTGACGATGTCGCGCGTCGCGGGATCGAGCTTGAGGTCGATCGCGGTGACGAGGGTGCCGAACTTGTCGCCGCTGGTGACGAGCCTGCCGTCGATCTCGCAGACATAGGCCCGATGGGTGTGGCCGCTGACGACCACGTCGACCGCGCGGTCGAGCTTCTTGACGATGTCGACGATCGGCCCGGAAATGCCGGGGCATTCATTATAGTCGCCGGTCGGGGTGCCGCCCTCGTGGATCAGCACCACGATCGCGTTGACGCCGTGTGCCCTCAATTCCGGGATCAGCGCATTCACACTCTCCGCTTCGTCGCGGAATTCGAGGCCCGCGGCGCTCGCGGGCGAGATGATGTCGGACGTGCCCTTCAGCGTCAGCCCGATGAAGGCGATCGGGATGCCGTCGAAGGTCTTGATCTCGTAAGGCGGAAACAGCGTCTTGCCGCTCTCCTTCACGATCGTCGACGCCGCAAGATAGTGAAATCCGGCGCCCGCGAAGGGATGCGGCCCCTGGCACTTGTCGACCGGATGGCAGCCGCCATTCTGCATTCGCAACAGCTCGTCCTTGCCCTCGTCGAATTCGTGATTGCCGACGGAGGCGATCTCGAGTCCCATCATCGACAGCGACTCGATGGTCGGCTCGTCATGAAACATCGCCGACAGCAGCGGGCTTGCGCCGATCAGGTCGCCGGCCGCGACAAACACCGTGTTGCGGTGGCCTTCGCGCAGCGCCTGGACCACGCTTGCCATGGTCTCGGCGCCGCCCGCGGGCACGGCGATCTTCTTCGTCCCGTCGTCGGGATCGGCGATCCTGATCCCGCCGGCCGGCGGCATCAGATTGCCGTGAAAGTCGTTGATCGCGAGGACACGAACTTCAATCGGCTGCGCGGCTTGAATTGGCTGCGCCGTTTGGGCGGTGGTTTGGGCGACGGCTTGCGGCGTCGTGCCGGGCGCGATCGCGAGCATCGCGGCCGTCAGTGCCAGCATCGCAGCCGCCAGCGAGGGGTAGGATCGATCTTTACAGAATCGATGCATCATGGGTCCGACCATAAAGATCCTTCGCGACCATTTCACGAAACCGCCAAACAATAAGCCAGAGCATGATCCCGACAAGCATGTTCCCGCACTTGGTTGGCGGGCGCGCAGCGATTTTTCCTTGAGCATAATAAACGCGGAACGCGTTTGCGCGGAGATCACGTCTTCAACTCGCCCCCTCATAGCAGTCACGTGACGATTGCAACTCTTCTGCTTCATCACGGCGTATCGAGATTGTTTTCAACGACTAGGCGTTGCAACTAGCTATGATAAGCGGGATGGCGACTCACTTCACCTCTGTCTGCATCGCGGTCACTCGTGTATGGTGAATTGAGTGGGGTTGGATCAATGCAAGTAACAAGTGCAAGTAGGAGTTGAGTAATGAGGGGCGTAATATTAATAGGACTAGTTGCGGCAGGATTGGGGATGGCGGCCGCAATAATGCCAGCCTTGTCACAGACTGTCGCCCGACCCCCACGTCCCGCGACCGCGGCCGCTGTCGGCGAGGGTGGCAAGGTGCAGGAATCGAATGAGTGGACGGTCGGTATCGCTGCCGGGCTGCTCGAAGGCGCGAACATTCGTTTCGCATCCGAAATGGCCAAGGTGCTGGACGACAGACCGAACCTGCGCGTGCTGCCGATGGTGACCTACGGCGCTCTCGGCAATGTCGAAGACCTGCTCTATCTGAAGGGCGTCGACGTCACGATCACCTCGGCCGACGTGCTTGAGGAATACATCCACAAGGGCACGCTTGCGAACATCAAGGAGCGAATACGCTACGTCTGCTCGTTCTACATCAACGAGGTGCATATCTATGTGCGTCCGGAGATCAAGACATTGCAGGATCTCGCCGGCAAGAAGGTGAGCTTCAACACCGTGGGGAGTGCTGCGAACCTGACGGGAGGCATTATCTTCGATCGCCTTCACATCGGTGAGCAAAGGGTCTTCATCAACAACTCGGTCGCACTGGAAATGATGCGGACGGGTGAGATCGCGGGCGTCGTGCATGTCACCGGCAAGCCGGTCGATCTTTTCGGCAAGTACAAGCCGGAGCCGGGATTCCACTTCCTGCCGCTGCCATATTCGCCGGAACTGCAGGATTACTACGTTCCGACCGAACTTTCGTCGAAGGACTATCCCAATCTGCTCCGGCCCGGCGAGACCGTGGAAACGGTTGGGGTGCCCCAGGTGCTGGCGGTCTATAATTGGCCTCCCGAGACCGCGCGGTATCAGCGCGTCGCCCGCTTCGTGAAATATTTCTTCGAACGGTTCGACCAGTTCAAGAAAGCGCCGTTCCACCCGAAATGGAACGAGATCAATTTGGCCTCCTCGCTTCGCGGCTGGACAAGGTTCCGAGCCGCGGAAGAAATGCTGGCAAAGCCGGCCGCGTTGAACGGACAGCGCGATGTAGCACCTCCACGCGCCAGCGCCGGCGCCCCTCCGGAGCAGGACCGTCAGCAGTTCGAGCAGTTTCGCAGCTGGTTGAAGCGGAATTCGGCCGGGAGATAGGCTGATCTGAGAGCATGATCTCCCTTGAGCCTCAACAAACGCAACGCGTTTGCGCGGGGATCATGCTTCAGTTGCCCGCATCAAGTCCGTCGGGCGCGCCTTCAAAATGAGGTAGCCCTTCTTCTACGACAGGCTAAAATCACCGTCTTCGGAGGTTTCAGCCATGAAATTCGAAGGCGGATGCTATTGCCGTAAAATTCGCTACGTGGCAGACGGCGAACCTCGCCTCAAGGCGCAGTGCCATTGCCGCGAATGCCAGTATATCAGCGGCGGCGCCCCGAACATGTTCATGCTCGTGGCGCCGCAGGGCTTTCGTTACACCAGCGGCGAACCGCGCAAATTTTCGCGTTCCGATCTCGAAAGCCCGGTGACGCGCGAATTTTGCGGCGAATGCGGGACCCATCTCGTCACGCGACGACCGGGTTTGCCACTGATCATCCTGAAGGTCGGCACGCTTGATGATCCTGGTCTGTTTGGCGCGCCGCAAATGGCGATCTATACCGTCGACAAACAGTCCTTCCATGTTGTTCCAGAGGGCTTGCCAACATTCGAGCGCTTGCCTCCGCGCTAACCGAAGGCGCCTCGGTCAGCCGCGTCGCGCCGCGTTGATCGCGGCGACGTCTATCTTCTTCATACCCATCATCGCATCAAATGCGCGCTTTGCTTCATCGCCGCCAGCCGCTAACGCCTCGGTCAACACGCGCGGCGTGATTTGCCAGGAAACGCCCCACTTGTCCTTGCACCAGCCGCATGCACTTTCCTGCCCGCCATTGCCCACGATGGCGTTCCAGTAGCGGTCGGTCTCGTCCTGATCGTCGGTGGCGATCTGGAACGAGAAGGCTTCGTTATGTTTGAACGCGGGGCCGCCATTGAGGCCGAGACAAGGGACGCCGGCAACCGTGAATTCGACCGTCAGCACATCACCCGCCTTGCCGGACGGGTAGTCACTGGGTGCACGGTGGACGGCGCGCACAACGGTGTCGGGAAATGTCTCCGCGTAGAAGCGGGCAGCAGCCTCGGCGTCCTTGTCGTACCAGATGCAAATCGTGTTCTTTGCCATTGCGAGTCCCTTCGGTTCCACGCCAAATCATGCCTCACACCCATCCGCCCCCGATTGAGATAGGCTGCTCCGTCGATGTGCGCCAGCTTCGATGTCTTTTGCCCAGCCTCGCCAGATTCGTCGTGATGGGCCAGAGCACGACATCGGCTTGACGGATCAACGACCAGCCGCGATTTCATGCGTCCGCGGATGCTAGGTCGGCTGGAATAGCATCCACACGCCCCCAGCGAAAAAAACGATTCCCGCCGTTCGTGCAATCGCACGGCCCGACGGCATGACTTTCTCAAGCAGGACGAGGATAGCGAGCGCGGCGATCCAGAAAAGATTCATCACACCAAGAGCAAAGAGGAGAAACATCAGCGCCCAACAGCATCCGAGACAATAGACGCCGTGGCGAAACCCCAGTGTCAGTGAACTGGTCGCGGCCCTTTGGAAGCCGCCGTGGCTCAAGATGAACCCAAGCGGCGCTTGGCACTGCGATAGGCAAACGTCCTTCAGCGGTGTCCACTGGTAGAGCCCGGCAAGGATGAGCAAGGTGCCGCTGACAATCCTGTTCGCACTGGCCATCATTGGCGTGAGCAACGCTGCACGTTCAAGGGCCCATTGCGCCGACGTCGCCGCGAGTGAAAAGGCGATCCATGCCAGCAAGTAGCCGCCCGCAAACCAGGCGGCTGAGGCGAACGGCCGGCTTTTCACGGCTTGGCGTCCAACACGTGCGTAAACAAGGATCATCGGCGCCGCCGAGGTCGTCATCATGCCGATCATCATCACGACCCACATGACGAACACGTAGGCAAATTCGATCGGCTGCCAAGGCGAGCTTGCCGGCATCATCAGAGCCTGGCCTGCCGGGATCATGCGGTAGCCAGTCATGTCCATGCCGTCCATGGCCATATCGTTGGCGAGCCAGACGAGGTCGGACCAGGCGAGCGCGGTAAGCGCCGCGAGCGACGCGATGATGATGGCGCGGTCGCGACGCAAAATGGCTTCGAGAGCCGATGCGCTCATCAGGATGTGTTCATCAGGACGTGCTGGACCACTGGATCGGCGCGTAGTGGCCGTTCTTGCCGGAGTTATCCCAACGCATCCCGTGATCGCTGAACGTATTTCCGGGTGCCCCCACAGCAAATGCGAGCTTGTCGGGACTGACCGGATGGCCGATGTTTGCCCACATCTCGCCGCTTGGATGTGCCGTCGGCAGCGGATCAACACTCATGTGCAGGATGCCCGGAATTTCGGCTGAGCGTGTTTTGCCTTTGACGTGATAGGTGATCGGAACCTTCTTCGCGCCGAGGTTTTTCGCGATCAGTGGCGCAAAAAGCGCCATGGGTCCGCCGGCCGCTCCGGTGAAAATGGCGCCCAACGCTTCCGTCTGCTTGTCGTTGGCGCGCTCGTCGATATAGGCGGCTACTGACCAATTTCCGTCTGCCATGGGCCCCGGTGTATGGACCGCGAGCGCGACATTGAGGCCGTCAAGCACAGTGCTCTCATAGCTTCCCTTGTCGATGTGAAAGAGCAACGCGACGTCGCATACGCCTTCAGTTGGCCTCGAGGTCAGTGGTGCGGATGTCGACACAAGACAGGGACACACCACGTTGCAATTGCAGTTCTCGAAATAGTCTCCCGATATTTGCCAAGCAGCTGCCATTATAGGCTCCCGTTGAAATTGGCTTCTCGTTGAAACATACCGGCCAGCGGCTGTTCGCGGATCAATCTTCGCGGATCAAAATTGGTCGGGCAAGCTGACCTATTGCGATCGGTCAGCATTATAGTGAAGCGAAGGCTGACTGTGAAATGTTCAATGGCGGCAATGCGGTCTCGTAGACTTGCCGCGTTCTCTTACGAATTCCGTTCCGGATCAAAAACAGCAAGGTCTCGACCGAGCAAATGTTTTCCGGTCTGAGCCTCAGAGCAGACGCAAGGCCGGTCGAGCGCGATGTCTTTTCAACCTCAACGCATTGCACCGAACCGCGACCATCACGCTGCCAGGCCACGCATCGGCCGTTAACCATATGCCAGCTTCCTGCGATTGGCGGCGAGAGCTTAGCTCGCATTTAACTATTTGCCCCAAAGGATAGGCGACCAGCGCGGAATGACCCGCAGCAAGGCATTGCTTGCGGGAGTCGAAGCTTTTGGGGAGCGATGGCGTGAGAGCGCTTTTGGTCGTCGCGCTGGCTTTGACGTTGATCGGCTGCAGCCGTCAACCGTCACCGCTTGCGTCCGAGACATCATGCGACAGTGCGGACGGGCCGGCCTGCGCCGAGCGAAGGGCGGCCGGCACGCCGGTGCAGCTTGCATCGTTCAGACCCCATTCCACGACGGCGCACGCCAAGACCATGCAAGCCAAGACGCACGCCAAGTCCGTGCACGCCGAGACCGTGCATGCCAAAACCGTGCATGCTAGGACGATGCACGCCGGGACGGCGCACGCCAATATGATGCAAGACAACGCCTCGCGCATCGCGAGGCGAGCAGATCCGTCTGCGGATCGCCCACGCGCCGGCATCTACCTCGCCGCAAAAAGAGCAAAGCCCGCGGCCGGCAGAGAGCGGATCGCGCCGGCCTTCCGTGTCCCGCTGCCGCCGTCACACGCGCCGAAGACGCCGTCATCGCAGGCCGCAAGCGTTGCGTCCGCCTCGGTCGATCCGTCACGATTCGATGTCGCGGATGCGCGCGGGGCCACGGAGGGCGTTGCGAAATCCGAATCGCGAACGATCGAGCAGCAGGTGGCCGACGCGACAGCGGCAGCCGAGCGTGCAACGGTCTCTGCCGCGCCACCCGCGCCGCAATCGAAAGCGAGCAGGGAAAACATCGCGGCCGCTCCGCCGAATACCGATCTTCTGGTCGCCGTCGTCATGGCGCGTCCGGATGTCAAGTCGGTCTCCGATCTGACGCGCAAGACCATTGCGATCGACGAACGCTATTCCGCATCGAGCGGCAATGTCAGGACTGCGATCGTCGCCGCCGGCGCACCCGAAGTTCAGGTGAGCGAGGAGCCGATGACGGCAATCAATCGCCTGACCGGCGGCGAGGTGCCTGCCGCGGTGGTTGCCCTGGTCTCGCCGGACGCAGCCGACACCTTTCCCGAGATCGCGGGCCTCAAGCTTTTCCGCGTCCCGCTGTCGCCGAAGTCGGAGCGAGCGAAGCCGTAGCGCCGTGTGTCACGATTCGGAACAAATTGCACAGCCAAGGCGTTTGTTTCGGCGCGGGCGCCACCGGATTGCCACGAGAAAGTCCCATTTCGAAGTCTCGATGGCGAGATCCGACATTTCGTGAGTGGTTACTTTGTACCGTGTTGCCTTGGTGATTTCCGTCGTACTTGCCGCCTGTTCCTCCGCGTCTGCGGAGTCGGGACTTGCCTCCTATTATGGCGGGCGCGGCCATCATGGCGAAATGACTTGTGCCCATCGGACAAGGGCTTTTGGTAGTATCGTCACCGTCACGCATGCCGGGCGTTCGATCCAGTGCCGCGTCAATGATCGCGGTCCATTTGTGCGCGGCCGGATTATCGATGTCTCGCTGAGTGCCGCGCGCGCACTCGGCATGATGCGGTCCGGCGTGGTCCGTGTCTCCGTGGAGTAGCTTGCCGCGACGATGGGCTTGCGCCGACTTCGCCCGACGGGGGACGCCGCTCAGTCGCGTTTCCGCCCTAACGCCGACAAACCCGTCGACAAACTGTTAACCCGTCAGCGCGAAGCAGTGGAGCCGGCGTCGATGTTGCGTGAACCAAGCGTTGCCTTTAACCCGGAAGAACTTCAGCTTTTGGGGAGCGTCTTCGATCAGGCGTTGGCATCGCTGCCGCCTGCGATGCGGACGCGCTCCAATCGCGTGGAGATCGCCAAAAGGATTCTGGCGTGCGCGGCCACTGGCGAGCGCGATCCGATCGAGCTTGAGCTAGCCGCCACGATGAACTTGACAGTCGCCGCGTAGCCTCGCGCCGGCAAATCGCGACGAGCGCGCGGGAAAGCGTGCAGGCAACGCCGTCGCAACGGCCCGTCGGGCAAATCAGTTGCGCGATTTGCATGTGCCGTCGCCTGGCGCGACGTTCATCACGCCCCGAAATCGCCTGCGCGCTGAAGCGAAATTCGCAAGGCTCTTCAAGCCGATTTGGCTCGTCCAGTCGTCCTTCCAAAAATATTCCGCTTTGCTCTTGCCCTTGCTCCGTGGCTACGTCTCACTGTCCCGCCTCCACAAGAGGGGCGTATCGCGATCGTCACGGACGTAGGAAGCGGGATGCGATGGACGCGGCGTGTCACGAGACGAATGACGCGCTCGCGGACGGCGAAGTCGTGTGGTCCTGGCGCCCCGACGCTGGCGCTAAGCCTCGCAACGATGATTGCGAAGCGACGGTGGCAAAAGAGCCCGGTCACCGGGGAGAGCACCTATAAGCCGTAAAACCATTGCGCAGGGAAT
>Ga0210406_10002427_pt1 | contig 21302 bp, 18 predicted proteins | sample IncBWC30MmetaG_FD_155454 | JGI IMG/M metagenome (GOLD analysis project Ga0210406, IMG submission 155454) | Forest soil microbial communities from Barre Woods Harvard Forest LTER site, Petersham, Massachusetts, United States - Inc-BW-C-30-M | ecosystem: Environmental > Terrestrial > Soil >... | reverse complement strand
AATCGCCTTTCAATTTCAGCGAACCTGCGAGCTGCCCATTGAGGGCGGTGATGCGCGCACGAACCATGGGATACATTTGCGGCGCGCCCAAGCCATGGGCGCTCAAAAACTCCTGCAGAGCCTGGCGCTGTTCCGGCCGGATGTTGACCAGAAAATTGTTGGGTGCGTCGCTCGGCAGGCTGCGCCGCCAATCAGCCAGCAGGTCGCCGCGAACCACGGCCAGCAGCAGCAACACCATCAACCCCAGGCCAAAGGCGACGATTTGCACCACGCTGCCGGTGCCCCGTCGCGACACATTGGCAAGGCCGTAGCGCCAGGCCACGCCGACCCCGCCGCGCAGGCGGCTGGTCAATCGCACCAACGCGTAGCCTGCCAAGCTCAGCACCACGCCGACACCGAGCACGCCGGCCAGGACGCTCAAAACGAGCTCGGTATCCCGCACCATGCTCCAAAGAATCGCGAACAAGGCGGCGAGCGCCAACAAATAGCTCACGCCATATCGCAGCGGTGGCGCGGTCACGGTCTTGCGCAACACCCGCGCCGGCGGCGTGCTCTTCAACTGCAGCAGCGGTGGCAAGGCGAAGCCAATGAGCATGGCCAGCACGGTGACCAGTGCGATCGGCAAGGGCGACAATGAGGCCGCGGGGAGCTCGCTGGGGATCAAGTTCTTGAGCAGCCACACCAATCCCGATTGGGCCAGGTAGCCGAGGAGCGTTCCGATGGCGACCGCAAACAGTGCCAGCAGCGTCAGCTCAATGATGGAGATCGCGAGCACAAAACCCTGCGCGGCGCCCATGCACTTCATCAATGCAACGGCGTCGATGTGGCGCGCCGCATAGCGTCGCGCGCCCATGGCAACGGCGACGGCAGCCAGCAACACCGAGGCGAGGCTGGCCAGATTGAGGAATCGGCTGGCACGGTCGATGGCGGAATTGAGCTGACGACTGGAGTCCTCGACGTCTCTCAATCGTTCTCCCGGCGCTTTGGATTGGCTCAAAAACTCCCGAAAATCGGCAACTGCCGCCGGACTGCCCGCAAACAATGCCGCATACGTGGCCCGGCTACCCTCCTGAACCAGCTGGGTGGAGGCGATGTCGTCATAGTTGAGCAACGCGGCAGGCGCGAGATTCACGAATCCCGTGCCTTGGTCCGGCCGGTAGTCGAGAACCTCGGTGACGCGGAAAGCGGCCGTGCCGATGCGCAGAGACGTTCCCAGTTCCAGCTTGAGCTGCGCAATGATGCGCGCGTCGATCCAAACCTCGCCCGACCTCGGCACCTCTGTCGTGGTGCGCGGCACGCCGAACGGAGCGTCTGCAATACGCACGTGCCCGCGCAAGGGATAACTCGGCGTCACGGCATTCAGTGCCGCCAACTGGCTCAATTCCCCGCTGAAGATGGCGGTGGGAAACGACAGCACCTGCGCGCTGCGCAGACCGCGCTTGCGAGCTTCATCGAAATAGCGTTCGGGGATGGGAGTTGGCCCTTCGAGGCGCAAATCCGCCGCCAGCACCTCAGCCGCTTGCGCTCGCACGCCTTGCGAAATGCGGCTGGTGAAGAAGCCAACCGCGGTCAGCGACAGAACCGCCACCACCAGCGCCAGAAGCAGCACAGACAGCTCGCCCGACTTCAAGTCTCGCCAGAGGTTGCGTAACGCGAAGCGCAGGACTTGCATCAATTCACCGTGTGGCCGGCATCGAGTTCCAGCACGCGGTTGCAGCGCTTCGCGAGGCTGCGATCATGCGTAACCAACACCAGCGTGCTGCCGCTGTTGCGATTGAGTTCGAACAGCAGATCTGTGATGCGCTGCCCGGTCGCCGTATCCAAATTGCCCGTAGGCTCGTCGGCAAAGAGCACGGCGGGATGGGTCACGAAGGCGCGCGCAATGGCCACGCGTTGCTGCTCGCCCCCGGACAATTGCTTCGGGTAATGCGCCAGGCGCGGCGTCAGCCCCACTTGCGCAAGCGCCGCCGCCGCCACTTGGCGCGCGTCGCGCCGGCCGCCCAGCTCCAGCGGCAGCATGACGTTCTCGATGGCGGTGAGCGAGGGGATGAGATGAAACGACTGGAATACGAACCCGACATGCTTGCCGCGAATCGCCGCTCGTCCATCTTCGTCGAGTTCCGTCAGGTCGATGCCGGCGATCAACACGCGTCCGGTGCTCGGCGAATCGAGTCCCGCCAGCAAGGCCAACAGCGTGGATTTGCCCGCGCCGGAAGCCCCGACGATTGCCAAGGTCTCGCCGGTTCGCACGTTGAGGCTCACATCGGCGAGAATGGTCAGGGAGCCGTCAGGGCTCGCGACTGTCTTCGATACATTCCTGGCTTCGAGAACGATTTGTTTGGTTTCGAGATTGACTTGATCTTGCATCAGGAGCGCTCGTGAAACGGCTTTTCGCCCTATTCGTCTTGATCGTTGCATCTGCCTCGGCTTACGCCCAAGCACCGGTGATTCTCGTATTCGGCGATAGCATCAGCGCCGGCTACGGGCTGGCGCGCGTAGAACTTGGCTGGGTGGAACTGCTCAAGACGAGGCTCAATGCACAAGGGTACGGTTACCAAGTCGTCAACGCCAGTGTCAGCGGCGAGACCACGGCGGGCGGACTCGCGCGTCTGCCGCGAGCCCTCGAACTGCACCACCCGAAGATCGTCATTCTCGAACTGGGCGGCAACGACGGATTGCGCGCGCTGCCGATTGCCCAAATGCGGGCCAATCTGACTCAGATGGTGGATCTGGCGACCGCCGCCGGGGCGAAGGTATTGCTGCTGGGAATGCGCATGCCGCCCAACTACGGACCCGAGTACACGGGGCAATTTTCCTTGGTTTTCAGCGATTTGGCGCGCGCCAAAAAGATCCCCTGGGTGCCGTTCCTGCTGACCGACATCGCCCTTTCCCCGACCCTACTTCAGGGCGATGACATTCATCCCAATGCTGCCGGTCAGCCGGTATTGCTCGAGAATGTCTGGCCCGCGCTCAAGCCGCTGCTGAACAATAAGGCGGCCGGAAAGGCTACTTGGCTGCGGTAAGCCACTCCGCCACACCGCCATGACTCGAGCATGTGCCGCTGCGGTGCGCTGACTTGGAGTAAGTGCCGTCTTTGCACTTTGCAGTCGCGCCGGTCGGATCGGTATTGCCGGCCGCGGCGGTCGGCGCTGACTTGGTCGCCGTGGATGACTTGGCCGCGGTAGCCGCAGGTGCGGCAGGCGCCGCAGTAGCAGCCGGCGCAGCGGCGGCCGGAGCCGCGGCGGCCGGTGCCGCGGTGGTCGACGCGGTCGCGGGCTTGGCCTTCGCCGCTTTCTGTACCCCACCATGGCCGCTGCACGTGCCCTTGCCCGTGGAGGTGGTGGTCGTTCCATCCGAGCATGTCGTCGTCGCGCCCGTCGCGGCCGGTGTTGCCGGTGCCGCCGTTTTTGCCGGTGCTGCGGCCGGCGTCGCGGTCTTCGCAGCCTTTTGCACGCCGCCGTGACCGCTGCAGGTACCCTTACCCGTCGATGTGGTGGTGGTTCCATCCTTGCAGGTCGTCGGTGCGGGGTCCGCAGCGACACTTGGCATCGCCAACGCGAATGCCAGCAAAGGCACCGCAATCAGGCCGGCAACAGTTATGTTTTTCATGAACGTTCACTCCCTGGTTTGGTTCGGTCTGCAGGCGGATTGTAATCCGATTCTTACCGAATGCGATCGGGGCTCAGTGCGGGCGTCCGATCGGCAATATGCTGTTCACTTGAATGACAAAGCGTGTGTATTGGCCCCGTGCAACGCCTTCCAGCACCTTGCCATCGACGGTGACATGCGTATTCTCGCCGACGCTGTCGGGAAGTTCCGCCAGCCCGATGAGTTGCACATCATTCGCCGCCAGACAGTGAAAACTCTGTGGGGGGGCGTAGATGTATTGAGTCTTGTCCAATATCAGAATGGGCACCGTATCGATGCCATCGGCGCGCGGGAACTCGCGGAAGTGCACGCGCCCTGAGAAGTCGTGCCTGACCTGCAGCCACAGGCATGGACCGCTGCCGATGACGCAGCCGGAGAGCGCCACCAATGCGCCGGCGCCGATCAATAGCCGCAGGTTTCTGATCACTCCGAGCTCCATTTATCTTCAAGTCCGCGCCGGTAGTGTACCTGCATGGCGCGCGCACGTTGCTGGCTTCATGATCCGATGCTATACACGCGTTACAAATTTGAGAGGCATACCCGCTTGGATCGAAATTGGCTGAATCAGTACCCGCCCGGCGTACCGGCGGACATCGACCCTGACGCCTATCCGTCGCTCAAGGAGGCAATCGAAGAGGCCTTCACGACTTTTCGTCAGATGCCCGCCTTCACCAACATGGGCGCCACCTTGACTTACATGCAGCTCGACGCACTCAGCCGGGCCTTCGGCGCGTGGCTGCAGCACAAGTCCGGATTGGTCCGCGGCGATCGCGTGGCCTTGATGATGCCCAATATCTTGCAATACCCCGTCGCACTGTTCGGCGCCCTGCGCGCCGGCATGGTGGTGGTGAACACCAATCCCCTGTACACGCCGCGCGAACTCGAACATCAATTGAAGGATTCGGGCGCCAAGGCCATCGTCATCGTCGAGAATTTTGTGCATGTGCTGCAGCAAGTGTTGCCGCGCACGGATTTAAAGAACGTGCTTGTCACCGGCGTCGGCGATTTACTGGGCATTCCGAAGGGCCTGATCGTCAATTTCGTTCTGCGCCATGTGCGCAAGCAAGTACCGCCTTGGAAAATGCCCGGAGCCTTGTCGTTCAAGAACGTGTTGGGAAGCGGCCTCGGACTGAAATTGGAACCGGTCACCCTGGGCCCCGAGGACATCGCCTTTCTGCAGTACACCGGCGGAACGACGGGGGTGGCCAAGGCCGCGGTGCTCACCCACCGAAACATGGTGGCCAACCTGCTGCAATCCCTGGCGTGGATAAGACCTGCGCTGCAGGCCGGCGGCGGCCGCGTCGTGATCACGGCGCTGCCGCTGTATCACATTTTCGCGCTCACCAGCAATTGCCTGGCATTCCTGCCACTGGGCGCGCGCAATGTCCTGATCACCAACCCCAGGGATTTCCCTGGATTCGTGGCGGAACTGAAGAGGCACAAATTCAATTTCATCAGCGGCGTCAATACGCTGTTCAATGCGTTGCTGCACACGCCCGGATTTGCAAACGTTGATTTCAGCGCGCTGCGCGCCACTTTCGCCGGCGGAATGGCCCTGCAGCCGCCGACGGCGGCACGTTGGAAGGAGGTCACGGGCTGCAGCATTGCCCAAGGCTGGGGGCTCACCGAAACCGCGCCGATGGTTACCGCCAACCCCATCGGCTTGGCGTTCAATGGATCGGTCGGGTTACCCGTTTCCTCGACGGATGTCTCCATTCGTGACGACGACGGCAAGGAGCTGCCCGTCAACGGGGTCGGTGAACTCTGCGTATTCGGACCGCAGGTGATGCGCGGCTACTGGAACCGTCCTGATGAGACCGAGAAGGTGATGTTCGGCGACTGGCTGCGCACCGGCGACATCGGCCGCATGGATGCTGCAGGCTTCGTCTACATCGAGGACCGCAAGAAAGACATGATTTTGGTGTCGGGATTCAACGTATATCCCAATGAAATCGAAAGCGTCGCTGCCGCGCACCCCGGCGTGCTGGAAGTCGCGGCGGTCGCCCAGCCCGACGAGAATTCCGGCGAAGTCGTCGCGCTGTTCGTGGTGAAGAAGGATCCGAAACTCACCGCGGAAGCATTGATCGCCTTCAGCCGCAAGGAACTGACGGGCTACAAAGTGCCGCGGCACGTCTACTTCCGCAGCGAGCTGCCCAAGACCAATGTCGGGAAGATTTTGCGCCGCGCACTGCGCGATGAGCTGAGAAACCCGCCCGGCGGCGCCGCGCGCTAGGGCGCCAAGGCGCCGTAGGAAGTTTCCGGTGGTTTCTGTTTGCCCGCTAAGACACCGGCGGATTCTTCGCGGCCGCGCGATTCTTCGACTCTTTCGCCACCTTCATCAGCCACTCCAGCTCCAGTTGGAACTGCCTGATCATCAACTCCACCATCCATATCGCTTCGTGAAATTCGTGTCCTACCTCGGCCTTGATTCCGGCAAGCGTCGCCACTTCGCGAGCCAATTCCCGTTCCAGAAATTCGCGTCGCCGGGCGATTTGGACTTCGAAAACTCCCGGCGCGGCCTGCCACGACAGCGCGAGCCAGGTCAGAAACGGCGGGCGTTCGCGCCCTCGGGTCCAATCTTCTCGTGCGAGTGCTTGCGCCAGAGCTGCCCGGCCCTTTGCTGAAGTCGCGAGCACCCGGCGCTCAGGTCCGGCAGCCGATTCACCATCGCGAGCGTCGCGAAGCAGACCCAATCGCATGAGTTTGTCGAGCGAATAATAAACCTGCGGACGCGAGACGCCGGCCCAATCGCGAATCTGGCGGCGCTCGAGTTCGGCGTTCGCCTGGTAACCGTGCATCGGCTGCTCGGCCAGCAGACTCAGCAACACCAGGTCCGGCGTCGTCAAATCCGCTTCACCTTTTTTCTTGACAAGCGCCTGAGCCGCTCTTAGCATGCAGCTAGTCTAATTAATACTAGATTGGAAAACAAGGAGAAACTTTATGAAATCGAAAGCAATGATGCCGGTGAAGAAGATCACACCAGTGCTGTTGGCCGACCGTGTCGAGCCGTGCATCGATTTCTGGGGCAAGCTCGGCTTCGAAAAAACAATGGATGTGCCCGCAGGCGACCATCTCGCGTTCGCTGTCGTGAAGAAGGACTCGATCGAACTGATGTATCAAACCTATGCGAGTGTCGAGCAAGAGCCTGGTGGGCCCAAGAACTTTGCGAGGGGCCCGACTTTTCTGTATGTCGAAGTCGACAATCTTGAAGAGACGAAGCGTGCGGTCGCGGGTGCGAAAATCGCGATGCAGGAGAGGACTACGTTCTACGGGTCGAAAGAATTCGGTGTGGAAGATCCGGCGGGCCACCTGGTGACGTTCGCGCAATTCGGCGGTTGATTTGCGCACGGCGGTTGATTTGCGCACGGCGGTTGATTTGCGCGCGATATCTGCGCAAACGCACCGCGTTGAATGCTTGACCGCCGCCGCAGCTGAGCGCCTTATATAGCTTAAAGGGAACTGCGCTTTTGGCTAAGGCCACCGAAAAGATTGACGGAGGTACCTTAGCTGGAAGGGGCCGAAATTGAGCGTCCGTGCTTCGGCGGCCTGCGCGGGCCGGGTCGCCGAATTGGCCCCCGCGAACTGTCGCAGTATCCCTGTGACGCTATCCTGGCCGCTGCGCCGAGGATACTTCGTAGTTCCGGACGGTCTCGACTACCAGCGCGACGCGCTCGGGATCGACATCCGGTGTAATGCCATGCCCGAGATTGAACACATGCCCGGCGCCCGCGCCGTAACTGTCCAGCACCCGCAAGGTTTCGGTGCGCAAGGTATCAGGCGGCGCGAACAAGGCCGATGGGTCGAGATTGCCCTGCAATGCCACGCGCCCGGCGACCGCCTTGCGGGCATCGCTCAAATCCGTGGTCCAGTCGACGCCCACGGCGTCGCAACCGATGGCGGCGATTTTAGCCAACCACGCGCCGCCGCCCTTGGTAAAGACAATGTTGGGAACTCTGCGCCCTTCCGATTTTCGGGTCAGCGCATCGACCACCTGCGCCATGTGACGCAACGAGAATTCTTCGTACTGCGCCGGCGTGAGCACACCGCCCCAGGTATCGAACAGCATCACGGCTTGCGCACCGGCGGCGATTTGCGCGTTCAAGTATAGAATCGTCGCCTTGGCGAGCAGTTCGAGCAGGCGGTGCAGCTGCCGTGGCGATTCGTACATCATGCGTTTGATCACGCCGAAGCTCTTGCTGCTGCCTCCTTCCACCATGTAGGTCGCCACGGTCCAGGGACTGCCGGCGAATCCGATCAGAGGCACGCGTCCCTTGAGTTCGCGGCGCACGCGCGCCACCGCCTCGATCACATATTTCAGCTCTCGCCCCGGATCCGGCACGCCGAGCTTGTCGATGTCGGCGGGCGTGCGAACCGGATGCTCGAACTGCGGACCCTCGCCCGCCTCGAATTCCAGTCCCAGGTTCATCGCGTGCGGAATCGTGAGGATGTCAGAAAACAAAATCGCGGCGTCGAGCGGAAATCTGATCACCGGCTGCAACGTGATTTCGCAGGCAATCTCCGGATTCGTGCACATCTCCAAAAAACCGCCGGCGCGCGCGCGCGTCGCACGATATTCCGGCAGATACCGGCCCGCCTGGCGCATCAGCCAAATCGGACGCCGCGGCGTGGGCTCACGCAGCAGGGCGCGCAACAACAGGTCATTTTTCAGGACGTCGCTCATCTACACTCTTCATGTCGCTTGCCGCTCACGTCCGCTCGCTGGGTTCGAACAGACGGCTGTGCTCGAGAATCGCATACCGGTCGGTCATGCCGGCGATGTAGTCGGCCACGGCACGCGCGCGGCCGGCGGGTCCTGGCGCCAATTCCATTCGAGTACGCGCCTCATGTTCATCGGGCATCAGCGCCGGGTCGTTGAAAAAGGCGTCGAACAGTTCGCGCACCACGCGGCGCGCCTTTGCGGTCATGCGCCGCACCTTGTAGTGCTTGTAGAGCTGCTCGCGCAGAAAGGACTTCAGAGCGTAATTCAGTTCGCGAGTGGTGTCGCTGAAACCGATCAGCGCCTTCGAGTGCGATCTGACCTCCGCAATGGAACGGACTCCCGATTGGCCGAGCCGTGCCGCCGAGGAGTCGATCAGGTCGCTGACGAGATGGTTGATGACTCGCCGCAAAATCTCGTAAACAAACCGGCGGCCGGCCAGTGTCGGGTACTTCGCCTGCACTTCGTCGTGGTAGCCGCGAAACAACGGCACGCTCAAGAGCTGCTCGACGCTGATCAGGCCGGCGCGGATGCCGTCCTCCACGTCATGATTGTTGTAGGCAATTTCATCGGCGAAATTCGCGAGTTGTGCCTCCAGTCCGGGCTGCTGACGATTGATGAAGCGCTCGCCTACCTCGCCGAGCAGAATGGCGTTGTTGTAGGAGCAATGTTTGAGAATCCCTTCGCGGCATTCGAAGGTCAGGTTCAAGCCGTCGAACTCCGCGTAGTGCTCCTCGAGATCGTCGACCACGCGGAGCGACTGCAAGTTGTGTTCGAAACCCCCGAAATCAGCCATGCAGTCGTTCAGCGCATCCTGGCCCGCGTGGCCGAAAGGCGTGTGTCCAAGATCATGGGCGAGACAGATGGCCTCGGACAACTCTTCGTTCAGCTTCAGCGCACGCGCAGCGGTGCGGGCTATTTGCGCGACCTCGAGCGAATGCGTCAGCCGGGTTCTGTACAGATCACCTTCGTGGTTGACGAAGACCTGGGTCTTGTAGACCAATCGGCGAAACGCGGTGGAATGCACGATGCGATCCCGGTCGCGCTGATATTCGGATCGATACTCTGGCGCAGGCTCAGGATAACGGCGCCCGCGGGAATGCTTGGGATCGGCAGCATACGGCGCAAGCGTGCTCACGTGCCCCGCCCGCTCATTTGAAATGCTCCGCGAGCGTGGCGTCGAGCGCGGCCTTCGAATACTGGTCGGTGACGATCGCGCGGCCGAGCTTTTCAAGGAGCACCAGGCGAACGGCGCCGGCAACGACCTTCTTGTCCATTTGCATCAGTTCGTAGGCCTTCGCGGCTCCGATGCGCGGCGCCTCGGTGGGCAACCCGGTGCGCGCCAGGATGTCGCGCAAGCGTTCCTTGACGGCGGCGTCGATCATCCCCAGGCGGTGGGACAGATCCGCTGCAATGAGCATCCCCAAGCCCACCGCCTCGCCGTGCAGGAATTTCTCGTAACCGGTCGCGGCCTCGATGGCGTGACCAAACGTATGGCCAAAATTCAATATCGCACGCAGGTCGTGCTCGCGCTCGTCGCGGGCGACCACCGTGGCCTTGATTTCGCAGGACCTGCCGATGGCATAGGTAAGCGCCGCGGCGTCTCTCGTCAGCAGCTTCGGCATCTCGCGCTCCAGCCAACTGAACAGCAGCGGATCCCAAACGCAGCCGTGCTTGATCACCTCCGCAAGCCCCGACTTCAATTCCCGAGCCGGCAAAGTGGCCAGCGCATCCGTGTCGGCGATGACGGCGCGCGGCTGATAGAAGGCGCCGATCAGATTTTTACCGCCTGGGTGATTCACCCCGGTTTTGCCGCCGACCGACGAGTCCACCTGGGCAAGGAGCGTCGTCGGCAGTTGCACGTAGCCGATGCCGCGCTGATACGAGGCCGCGGCAAAGCCGGCAATGTCGCCCACCACGCCGCCGCCAAGCGCCAGCACGGTCGCGTCGCGATTCATCTTGTTGGCGACCAGCGCGTCGAATACCCAGCCGGCCGTTTGCAGTGTCTTGTGCTGTTCACCGTCCGGCAAGATGCACTCGGCGATGCGCCTTTGGGCAAAGCTGCCGGTCAACTTGGCAAGATACAGCTTCGCCACGGTGGTATTGGTCACGATCAAGAGGTCACGCCCCGGGATCTGCATGTCCAATAGTTCGCGATCGCTCAGCAATCCCGCGCCTATCGTAATGGGGTAACTGGAGGGTCCGAGGTCTACTTGAATGGTTTGCACAGCGTGATTATACGAACACTTAAGGTTTCTGCGCCCGGTATACGAGCGCTTAAGGTTTCTGCGCCCGGTATACGAGCACTTAAGGTTTCTGCGCCCGGCGCAGCTCTTGGTGAATTTCCTCGGCGACGAGCTGCACCCGGCGTCCGTCCGTCGTCACCGTGAGATCGGCTATCTCGGCGTACAGAACCGCCCGCCGCGACATCAAATCCTTGAGCTTTTGCTCGGGATCGGTATCGTGCAGCAGCGGCCGATGGCGCGCATGCCGTGTGCGTTCGATTTGCTGATTCACGGAAGTCGCCAGATAGACCACGACGCCGCGTTCGGCGAGTGCGCGCCGATTGGCCGGGTCGATGACGGCACCGCCGCCGGTCGCCAGGACGATGGATGTAAGTTGGGTCAGGCGATCGATCGATTCCCTTTCGCGGATCCGAAACCCCGCTTCACCTTCCTTCTCGAAAATGAATGGGATGTCCACGCCGGTTTTTGCCTCGATGTCCGCATCGCTGTCATGGAAGGCATAGCGAAACAGGCGTGCAAGATGCCTTCCCACCGCCGTCTTCCCCGATCCCATCGGACCGATCAGAAATATGTTGTGCTTGGAGAGCATGATCTTCGCTGATCATAACGGACCGAAGCGCTCGTCTGATTGTCTGTCGTGAAAATAAGGGGCGCCAAATGGCGCCCCTTAGCAGTTACGGAAAACCGGGAAATCGGCCGTTAGTAGAGATTCGAACCCTCGCGCAAAATCTTCGGCGTGATGAAGATCAACAGCTCGGTCTTGTTGTTGACATTGATCGTGCTCCTGAATAAGTAGCCGAGCAGCGGGATATCCGCCAAAAACGGCACTTTGCTTGAGTTCGTGGACTTGACTGTATCGAGAATACCGCCCAGTACCACGGTCTGCCCGTCATTGACCAGCACCTGGGTGATGATCTGACGGGTGTCGATCGAGGGAACACTGCCGCCGGTGGCGCTGGTCACCTGTTGGCCGACCGAATCGTCCGACACGTCCAGGTCCAGGATCACGCGATTGTCGGGTGTGATCAACGGCGTGACTTTCAGCTTCAGCACCGCGTCCTTGAATTGAGTTGTCGTGGCGCCGCTCGAGGCCGATTCCTGATAGGGAATCTCGACGCCCTGCATGATCGTGGCTTGCTTCTGGTTGGCGGTGATGATGCGCGGCGAAGAGATGGTCTCGCTCTTGCCTTCGTTCTGGGCCGCCGTCAATTGCAGGTCGATGAGGTGGTTTCCTTCCAATAGTGAGAATGCGATGCTCCCATTGGTGTGCGCCGCCGGCAGATTGACGTTGTAGCGGTTGTTCAGCGTCGGGAAGTTTACGAATCCCGAAGGTGCAGCGCTAGAAGGCGGAAACGCCGAGCTCAACATGGAATCGGTGCCCACATTGGTGCCGGACACCGTGAGCAGGCCGTTACCGGTCTTGGCGAAGTCGGTGAGGCCGAGTTGGGCGCCCAAGTCGCGCTCAAAGGTATCGCTGACGATCACGATGCGCGCCTCGATCAGTACCTGCTTGACCGGCACGTCCAACGTTTGCACCAGGCGGCGGATGTCGACCAGCTTGTCGCTCGTATCTTGGACGAGAAGGGTGTTGGTGCGCTCGTCTATGGACAAGCTGCCGCGCGGCGACAACATGGACTCCCTGGCGTTGGCCGACTTGATCAATTTCGCCAGGTCGGCGACCTTGGCATAATTGACCTGCATGAATTCCGTGTGGGTGGGCGAGAGCTCCTGCACCTCTTTATGAGCTGCCAGTTCCGCCTTCTCGCGGCTCGCCAGTTCTTCCGTCGGCCCGATGATGATCACGTTGTCCTGACGGCGCTTGTCCAAGCCCTTGGTGCGCAGCACGATGTCGAGCGCCTGATCCCAGGGCACATTTTGCAGTCGCAATGTCAGGTTGCCCGACACCGAGTCGCTGACCACGATATTCTGGCCGCTGGTATCCGCGAGCAGCTGCAATACCGACCGCACGTCGATGTCCTGGAAGTTCAGCGTCAATCGCTCGCCGGTGTATTCCTTTTTCTCTTCTGCGCCCGCAGTGCGCTTCGAGGAAGGCTTGATTTCAACCGTATATTGAGTGTCCGACTGATAGGCCAGTTGTTCAAAGTCTCCCTGCGAGCTGATCACCAGGCGCGAGCTGCCGTCCACACGGACCGCGTCGACGGTTTGCACCGGGGTCGCGAAATCCATGACGTCATAGCGGCGCAGCAAATTCTTGGGCATGACGGTGCCGGCAAAGTCCACGACGATTTGCTGGCCTTCCTGCCGGACGTTGACCGGCGTGCGCGGGTCGGTGAGCTGCACGATTACGCGGCCGGTGCCATCCGCACCGCGCCTGAAATCGATGGTGCGAATGGCGCGCTCTGCCGGCGCCCTTGTGGAGGACGAGGCGGCGCGCGCGGCGGCGGGCTTGCCGACGTCGGCACCGGGCTGCTGTCCCAGAGTGACGACAATCATGTTGCCATCCACTTTCGTGGTGTACGGCATCAAGCTATCGACGTTCACGACAACGCGCGCGCGGCCATTGGCCTCGGCGGCGAGCACCGTGTCGACACCGCCGGAGCGCACGTCGAAACGGCGCGATGCGAGAGCCAGGGTTGTATTCGGCAGGTCGAACGCGATGCGCGCCGGCTTGTCGATGGTGAACGGCAGCGGCTCCGGCGCCGGCCCGCTCATATGCAGCTTCAGCTGCACCTGTTGACCCGACAATGTCTGAACGTCGATTGACTGGAGCTGGACCGGATCAGCGGCTTGCGCCGTGATGCAGGCCGCAGCCAATGCGACAACTGCCATCGCGCCCATCATCGCCGTTCGTATTCGTGTTCTGCTCATGCTTTCCTCTCCCTGTGGCTTCAATTGGCCAATGCCAACGAGGCCGGTCGTTCTATATAGCCGCCGAGACCATCCGGAATGATTTCGACCAGGCTGATTCTTCCGCCGGTTATTTCTGTCACTTTGCCGTCGTTCTGCCCCAGGTAGTTGCCCGGTTGAACCTTGTGCACGAGGCCGTCTTTGGATTGCACGAGCCCATAAAAATTGCTGCCCACCTTGAATGTCCCCACCATCCTCAAGGTGTCGAGCGAGAAGCCTTCCAAGAATTCGCGGTTGCGCCGTGAGCTGGGCCGCAAGCTCTGCCCGTTGGCCGCATTCGGACCCTGCGGCTGGAACGGCGAGCGCAGGTTGCCGGCCGCATACACGTAGGTTTCGTAGGGCCTCACTTCCGGCAACGGTTGGATGCGGCCACCCGGCTTCTTCTTGGTTGCCTCGATCCACTTCTGCAAATCCGATTGGGCTCCCGAACAGCCGCCCGCGACCAGTGCCGCCAGCACGAGCCCGACGACGCCAATACTCGATGTAGGTCTCACGTGGTGCCTCCCGCCGCCGTCTTCTTCTTAGCCCCTTTCGCTCCGCTCTCGTCCTCGATGTAGCGGTAAGTTTTGGCCGTCACGTCCATCGTCAAATTGTCGTAGCCGCCTCTTGCATCGACGGGCGTTATCTGTATGTCGTTCAAGGTCACGATGCGGGGCAGCGCGGCGATGCCGCTGACGAACCTGCCGAAGTCGTGATAGCTGCCCACCAGTTTGATTTTGATCGGCAGTTCCGCGTAGAAGCCATTGCTCTTTTCGCTTCCCGGCTGGAACAGCTTTTCCGTCAAGCCGGCAGCGAGGCCGGTTTGCGAAATATCGACCAGCAGATTCGGCACTTCGGTCTTGCCGGGCAATTGCCGCAGCATCGCGCCGAAACTGCGCTCCATTTCGCCGAGCTGCGCCCGGTAGGCATCCAGATTGGCGGCGCGCTGTTGCTTGCTTTCGAATTGAGCGCGCAGATCCAACTCGTCGGCTTCCGCCTTTTGCAGCACCGGCCGGTCGTCGTTCCAGACAAATATGTACCAACCGAAGGCCGCGACCACGGCAAAGCCCAGGACCACGAAGAAACCGCGCACAGCCACAGGCCAGCGGCCTACGTCGCGCGGATCGAGACTACGAAGTTGATCGAAGAAGTTCATTTCGCCGCAACCTTCTTAACCGTTGTTTCGCCGCCGCCATCCACGTCCACGCCGACCACATCGCTGGTGAGCGTGAAGCTCGAGCCGCCGGTGGGTGAATCCTTGGATGTCTCGACCACCTGCAACTGCGGGTTGTCCATCCAAGAGGACGAATCGATATTGCGCATGAAGGTCGACACGCGCGTGCTCGACTGGGCGACGCCCTTCATCTCGAGCTTCTTGCCGGTTTCCTTGATCTGCGTGAGGTATATGCCTTCGGGAACCGTTTTCACGAGTTCGTCGAACAGATGCACGATCTCCGGCCGCTTGCGCTGCAATTTCTCGATGATTTCCATGCGCGCCACCAGGCGCTGCTTGCGATTCTCGAGATCCTGAATATCGGCGATCTGCGCGTCGAGCTTGACGATCTCCTTTTTCAGGAGACCGTTCTTGGCGTTCTGCGAGTCGATCCAGCTGGCATACAGGATGAATTTGCCGAACAGTACGCACACCACGCCGATGATCGCGGCGGCGCCGAGCGCGACCATGAACTCGCGGCGTCGGACTTTACGTTCTTGTTCGCGCCAGGGAAGTAGATTAATACGCGGCATGGCTACTCTTTAATCGAAGCTGCGCAGCGCTAGGCCGCAGGCTGTGAGTAATGCGGTGGCGTCACGCGCCACCGCTTGGGCTTTGGCCTTGGACGACACCTTCATGTTGCCGAGCGGATCACCCTTGTCCGCCGGCACGCCGACGCGGCTGGAGATGACGTCGGCAACGCCGGGTATGTTGGCGCAGCCGCCGCAGATCAAGATTTGATCCGGTTGCGCGCGGCCGCTGCCGGAGGCCAGATAAAATTGCAGCGAACGGCTGACCTGCTGAGTCATGTCGTCGATGAACGGATCCAAGACTTCCGGTTGATAGTTGCTGGGCAGGCCGCCTTCTTTCTTGGCGCGGCCGGCTTCTTCCATGCTCAAGCCGTACGTGCGCATGATTTCTTCGGTCAATTGCTGGCCCCCGAAGGCAAAGTCACGCGTGTAGATCACCCGCATGTCGCGCAGCACGCTGAATGTCGTGCTGCTGGCGCCGAAATCCACCACCGCGACGGTGCGGTCGAGGCCGCCGTCGGGCATTTGATGGCGCATCAGAGCGCACGCATTTTCCAGCGCGAACGCCTCCACATCGACCAGGTGCGCGGTCAATCCCGAAGCCAGTACCGCGGCCTGGCGCTGCTCGACGTTCTCGGTTCGCGTTGCGACCAGAAGCACATCGAGCATATCCGGATCTTTTTCCGAGGGGCCCACGACCTGATAGTCGTAGCTGACTTCTTCCATGGGGAAGGGAATGTACTGGTCGGCCTGCATCTCGACCTGACCTTCCAATTCGTTCTCGCCGAGACTCTTCGGCATCTGAATCACTTTCGTGATCGCCGCGTCGCCGCTGATGGCAATGGCTGCAAGCCGGCTCTTCGCGCCGGAGCGCTTCACTGCGCGACGGATTGCTTCGCCGACCGCTTCCGCATCGACGATGGCTTTCTCATTGATGGCGTTATGCGGCGTCGGTTCCGCGGCATAAGACTCAACGCGATATTGGCCGCCCGACATCGAGAGCTCAATGAGCTTCACCGACGAAGTGGTTATGTCAAGTCCTAAAAGCGGACGGTATCTTTTTCCTAACGACCACACAAATTTTTTCCCTTTTTGCTCAATACCTTGTAGGTCGAAACGCGTGCATGAGATTAGCTATGACAAGCAAACTTAGCAAGAAACTGTTAAATAGAACGTGAAGCTACTCACAGGTATGGCCGACCGGCTAACCCAAGTCGGCAAAGTGAGACCTACGACAGTTTCGTCGCTTTCAAGGAATCGACTCATTCGTTCAGACCTCATCGCCTAAAGCCCAAAAAGGCCTTAAGGTTGGTTAAAACTGGTCTGGCAACCCCGCTGTCCTTTCAGGGCTTTCAGCCCTTGCAAGGATCGGTGGCTTTGCGTCCTCATCTTTCGATGAGTATGCCCACGTAACCGGCGGTAAGATGATGTCTATGTCCGCCGGTGCAATAAGTTAGAACGGTTTGCTGTGTCCAAACGTTACCTAGTTCTCATCTCGCGCATTTGTGCTGTTTTAGTTGGTGTAATAGCCCTCGTCGTCTTCGCCAACGTCTGTGCTTATGTCTACTTGCGGCCCGCCCTGCCCGATGTGGGCACCCTGCGGGAGGTTCAGCTGCAAGTGCCCCTGCGCATCTATTCCCGGGACGGCAAGCTGATCCAGTCAATCGGCGAGCAGAGGCGAATCCCGGTCCGCTATGAGCAGCTGCCCAAGAAACTGATCCTCGCCTTCCTGGCGACCGAAGATGATCGATTCTTCAGGCATCACGGCGTGGATTGGCAGGGGATTCTGCGGGCGGCGGTGGCCAATCTTAAGGCCGGCGGTATCCGCCAGGGCGCCAGCACCATCACCATGCAGGTGTCGCGGGACATGTTTTTGACCCCGCGGCGCGACATGAAACGTAAAATGAGCGAAATCTATATCTCCCTGCTCATGGAGGCTGAATTCACCAAGGAGGAAATATTCTCCCTCTACGTCAACAAGATCTTCTTGGGGCAAAGATCCTATGGCGTGGGGGCCGCGGCCGAGGTGTATTTCGGCAAGAGCTTGGATCAGCTGAGCACGGCCGAAATGGCCACGCTGGCGGGCATCCCGACGGCACCCTCCACGGTCAATCCGGTCGCCAATGCCGAAGCGGCCAAGGTGCGCCGCGCCCACGTACTCGGCCGGATGCTGGAACTCGGCTACATCGATCAGGCTGAGTACACCGAAGCCAAGAACAGTCCTATGGAATCGCGGCTGCATGGCGCCTCCATCGAAGTGGATGCGCCGTATCTGGCGGAAATGGTGCGTAGCGACATGCAGAATAAGTACGGCGATGCCGTCTATACCGCGGGTTACAAGGTCTACACGACGCTCGATTCGCGCCTGCAGTCTGCGGCCACGGTGGCGCTGCGAACCGGGCTGCTGGAATACGACCGACGGCATGGGTTCAGGGGTGCCAGCGCCAAAGTCGACATGTCCAAGATCGCCACGCCGGCGCAGTTCGAGGCGCAACTGGAGGAGTTTCCTGTCATCGGCGGCCTGAAACCGGCGATAGTGGAAAAGGTCGAAGCCAGAAGCGCGAAGGTTTATGTCAGGGATCTCGGTCCCGTCACCCTGCCGTGGGAAAAACTCTCGTGGGCTCGGCGCGAATTGCCGGATGAGCAGACCGATCGCGCACCGAACGACGCATCCGAGATTTTGGCCCGCGGCGACGTGATTTACACCGTGGGACGCACCCCCGAGTCCCTGCTGTTCGTGCAGGTACCCGAGGCGCAAAGCGCGCTGGTGTCAGTGGACCCCAAGGACGGTGCGGTCGTCGCCTTGGTCGGCGGCTTTGATTTCTTTCAGAGCAAGTTCAACCGCGTCGTCCAGGCCCGGCGCCAGCCTGGCTCGGGGTTCAAGCCCTTTATTTATGCCGCCGCCTTCGACAAGGGATACACGCCGGCCAGCGTGGTATTGGATGCGCCGGTGGTGATCGACGAAGAGGGTAATGAAAAGGCCTGGCGGCCCCACGAGGACTCAGACAAGTTTTACGGGCCCGTGAGATTGCGCGACGCGCTGGTGCATTCGCGGAATTTGGTGTCGGTGCGCCTGATGCGCGCCATCGGCGGTGAATACACCCGCAACTACGTGACGCGTTTCGGGTTCGATAAGTCGCAGCTGCCGAACGACCTGACGCTGTCGCTGGGCACGGCTGAACTGAGCCCGCTGCAGGTCGCCATCGGCTACTCGACCTTTGCCAACGGCGGCTTCAAAGTCAGCTCGTACTACATCGATCACATCGAAGATGCGGCCGGCAAGGTCCTGCAGCGTGCCGACCCCGCCATTGCCTGCGCACAGTGCGGCCGTGCCACCGGGGGTCCGACCTCACGGAGCACGGCGGCCGGAGCCGCTCGCGCCGGCGTCATGGACGAGGCTTACCACGACGGTAAGACCATGATTTCGGTAAAGAATTTGGCGCCGCAGATCCTCAATCCACAGGTGGCCTATCTGTTGGCGGACATGATGGCGGATGTCATCAAACGCGGCACTGGTCAGCGCGCCCGCACGCTGAATCGCGACGACATCGCCGGCAAGACCGGCACCACCAGCGATTTCCACGATGCCTGGTTCAATGGCTTCAATGGCGACATCGTCACCACCGTCTGGACCGGATTCGATTCGGATCGCTCGCTCGGCGGTAACGACGATCAGGCTTCCCACGTGGCGGTGCCAACTTGGACCTATTTCATGAAGGAGGCGCTGGCCGGCACCGCCAGACACGGCGTACCCGTCCCGGATGGCATCGTCAGTGTGCGAATCTCGCCGAGGACCGGATTGCTGGCGAGCTCGGACGACCCCAGCGGCATCATGGAGAAATTCATCGAAGGGAACTTACCCAAGGCCGAACTGTACGAAGGGCAGAACCCAAACAACCCCGAAGGCGATAAACCGCTATTCTAGAGACTGATCCTCAAGGATCTTTAAGACCGATGGCCAAGAAATTCTCGCAGCGTGCTGAAGATCTACGCCGCGCTCTCGCGCAAGAGGCCGCGAGACTCATGGCCGAGCACGGCATCGAGGATTTCCTGCAAGCCAAGCGCAAAGCGGCGGATCGCCTCGGGGTGAACGATGTCGCGGTGCTGCCGAAGAACGTCGAGATCGAAGATGCCCTGCGCGCGCATCAGCGGCTGTTCGGGCGCGATACCCATGACCACACCCTGAAGGAACAGCGGCGCATCGCCCTCGACACCATGCGGATTTTGGCGGAGTTCCAGCCTCGCCTGGTGGGATCGGTGCTCACCGGAACGGCGACCAACTACAGCGACATCAATTTGCACCTGTTCGCGGATGCCTCGGAATCCGTCGCGATTCACCTGCTGGACTTGGGCGTGCCCCATGAATTCTATGAGCGGCGCGTCAAAATGGATGCGGAGCGCAGCGTGAACTACCCGGCGCTCAGGTTCGAGGCCAATGGCCGCACCGTCGATGCCACCGTGTTCCCCATCGATGGCATCCGTCAGTCGCCGTACTCACCCGTGGACGGCCGGCCCATGAAGCGCGCCGATGCGCGCGAAGTGTCGGAGCTGATCGACGCCAACTAGAAGCCCACCTAGGGCTTCGGCTGCCACACCGCCATCATGTCGGGCGAGCCCTGTGCCCGGACGCCGTTGTCGGTCAAGATGTCATCCGTGGCCGCCATGATGGCCGCCCGCGCAAACACCAGGGCTTCCCCGCCCTTGCTGCCGAGCTCGATGGTCACAAACGGATCCTTCAAATCGCGCAGCACCGCGACCAAGTGCGCGAGGCTCTTGATGCTCGTGCCGTTGATGGAAGACACGACCGCGCCCGTGGGATTGGAATAGCCGTTCGCAAGCTTGTGCGGAAAGAACGGCGAAGAGATGATCACCAATTCCTCGAGGTCCGGCGTCGGCGTATCGAATGCCCGCGTGACCAGCGGACTCTTCACGAAGCTCAAGACCCGCAGCAAATTGGCGTTGTTTTCGAACAAGGACAGGAATTGCCGCGTTGCGCGCGAGAACACCATCGGACCGTAGACGAAGTACGACGGGTATTCGCCGTGCAGGTCCGGCGCCAGCGTCGGGCGCCGCGCCGACACCGGCAGTTCGATCTTCAACGGCTTGCCGGCCCGCACCACCGTGAGGGGCAGCTTGTCGTCCTTGGCCAGACGCTGAATCATGTAGCCAAAATTAACCCGCAAATCCTTGTCGATCTTGACCATGCCTTGATTGTCGATGGGCGTATCGCCGATGCGCGTGATCACGTCCCATTCCTTCAAAGGATACGAGGCGTCGCTTTTATCCGGCCGATGCACCACCATGCCCTCGACGCTCTTGTCCAGCTTCAAGTAGTCGCGCAACGCCGGATTTTCGAGCGTCTGCAGGTCGTCGTACATGCTGGCCTTGCCGACATAGTGGCCGCCGGCAATATCCTTCAGGAACAGGTCCACCTCTTCATTCGGGATGATGTAGCCGATGTTCTGGCTGTCGCCGCCCAAGCGGCTGAACGCCAAGCCGATCATCTTGTCGCCCGCGATGGCCGGGCCGCCGCTGTTGCCGGGATTGATGGCCGCATCGATCTGAATGCGCAGGCCCGATACCGGATAATTGTATGAGGCGAATTCGATGCGCGACACGATGCCTTTGGTGATCGACAGCGACGATCCGCCGGTCGGAAATCCATATGCCAGCACCGGATCCTTGATCTGCGGCAGCTTGCTGGCGCGCGCCACGGGCGGATGGGTGTCGAAGAAGCTCGGATCGTCGAGCTGCAGCACCGCCAGATCGATTCCCGGCGCGATGGCGAGGATGGTTGCCGATACTTTGTCGCCGGCTGCATTGGCCTGAACCTGCACTTGGCTGGCGTAAAGCACGGCGTGTGCGTTGGTCAGGATGCGCCTGCCCTCGATCACCACGCCGGAGGCAGTCGCCTCGCTCGGCGCTTGCTTGGTCCAGGGCTTGAACGGGTCGGGATAGCGCATGGTCGAGAATATTTTCACGACCGAATTTTCCAATGCCGCGGGCTGGACCGCCTCGGCCGCGCGTGCGGCAGCGAGCGCTGCACCCGCGCCGGCGCCGCTCAACAGCGCGCCGCCCGACAATACGCCGACCGCCAAAAA
>Ga0210406_10002426_pt1 | contig 21303 bp, 18 predicted proteins | sample IncBWC30MmetaG_FD_155454 | JGI IMG/M metagenome (GOLD analysis project Ga0210406, IMG submission 155454) | Forest soil microbial communities from Barre Woods Harvard Forest LTER site, Petersham, Massachusetts, United States - Inc-BW-C-30-M | ecosystem: Environmental > Terrestrial > Soil >... | reverse complement strand
GCCAATGCGATCGACGTGCTGATCGAATTCCCCAAGGGCGCCTCGCTGTATGCTCCCGATACGCTGGAAACCATCGCCGACGTTCACGCCGCGGTCGAAAAGCAGGCGGGGGTCGGCAATGTCTGGTCGCTGGAGACGCTGCGGCGGTGGCTTGCGGAAAAGGCCGGAAGTGGCGACGTCGCGACCTTGAAGGAATATGTCAACGTTATCCCCGAGTACCTCGTGCGCCGCTTCATTTCCGCGGGCCAGGATGCCGTGGTGGTGTCGGGCCGGGTTCCCGATCTCGATTCAAGTCAAATTCTTCCCGTCGTCGAGAATCTCGATCATGCGCTCGACGCGGTGCGCACGCAGCATCCGGGCTATGAGATCGCAGTGACCGGCCTTTCCGCGATCGCTGCGCGCAACAGCGCCAATATGATCGAGAAACTCAATCGCGGGCTGACCGTCGAATTCGCCCTCGTTGCCATGTTCATCGGGCTGGCGTTCCGTTCCTTTGTCGTGATGTTCGCCTGCATCCTGCCCGGCATTTTCCCAGTGGTGCTTTCGGGCACTGTGCTTTACGCGCTGGGCGAAGGGCTGCAATTTGCCAGCGTGGTTGCGCTGACCGTGTCGTTCGGCCTCGGCCTTTCCGCGACCATCCACTTCCTCAACCGCTTGCGGCTGGAGAGCAAGCCCGGCGTCACCTCGGCGATCGCCGTCGAGCGCGCGACCGTGCTGGTCGGCCCTGCGCTGATCCTGACCACGGTGGTGTTGGCCTGCGGTCTGGTGGTGACGGTGTTTTCCGACCTGCCGTCGCTGCGCCTGTTCGGCTGGCTCAGCGCGTTCGCGATGGTCGCCGCACTGGCCGCCGACCTCTTCATCTTGCGGCCGACGGCGATGTTCCTGATCAACCTGTCGGAACGGATCCGCGGGGCGCGCGCCAAGGCGCCTTAGTCAAGGCGCTTTAGTCACCAGGCAAACGCCCCGGTCCTGATCGCATCAGAACCGGGGCTCAAAGCCACACAAAGTATTCAATCGAGATCGAGATCCGGGGTGGCGGGGCAGCGTTAGCCCTTCACCATCGTGATGTTGACGCCCCTGATCTCGCCCTTGGAGCTGATCTGCACGGTCTGCCTGTTGCCGGTGGTCTTCAACGTGAGGTTGGCGGCAAAGCCATTGGCCTCGACGAAGACCTCGATCTGGCCGCCGCCGGCGGTGCCCTGCAAATTGCCGAAGATATTGCGGCTGGCCTCGCTCCAGTTGCCGGAGATACGGTCGCCCTGGCTCGTGACATCGCTGGTCAGATCGAATTTGTAGCTGTCGCTCGCACAGTGCAGGCTCTGCTTCAAGCCCAGTCCAGTGCCGTTGACCTTGTAGTCCGCCTTGCAGCGGATGCGTTCGGTGGTGCCGTCGGACAGCGCAACCGTTCCGTTGCCGGACCAGGCGCCATCAAAACCGGCGAACGGTCCGGACTGGGCATGGCCCGCCGACACCGACAACAACAATGCAGCGCCGACGCCGGCAGCCTTGATCGCCTGTCCGTACAGGCTGGAACCAAACCGTTTCATATCGAGTTTCCCATTCAAATCTTGACGTTCCAATCAGATACGTCTCGCCGCATCGAGGGTTTAGTGTTGCCGCAGTGTGTTAGGTTCAAATGACACGCCGCCGCCGGCCACACCGGGCTCCGCAGGCCCAAAGACCTGACGAAGGTTTTTTCGCTCCGCAAAATCAAAACCTGTCGGATTGTTGCGAAGTTGTCTGCAAGCCCCATGTAACGTTGGGTGGGCCTTGCCCGCAACAGCCAATTGCAAAAAATCCCGACGTTCGAAAAATCTCGTAAAATCAGTGCGTTAAGAGTGCGGGCGGATTGACCTTCCGCGCATCCCGTATATCGGTCTGGCCGCCGTAAATTTGGCCGTATTACCAGTGCTTCTGCTCGCCCGATGCAGCATCCCGCGCACGTGCAATCCGAACGGTCCGTTCCGCTCACCGCTAGTGTTGCCGGGAAGCGGAATTCTCTTCCGTCAGAATGAAGGAACAAGATGCAAAAGTTTTTCCTCGCACTCGCCCTGTCGTCGCTATCGCTTTCCAATGGGGCTTTCGCCCAGCAAATCGCCCCGCAGCGCAGCGGCACGCCGGAGGAGCAGAAGGCTTGCGCGCGCGACGTGCAGCGCTTTTGCCGCCCGGTGATGGATCAGGGTGACTTCACGGTTCTGGCGTGCCTGAAAGAAAATCGTCCCAAGATTTCCGCGGCATGCGATGCGGTGCTGAAAGATCACAACCAATAGCGAGCGCGTTCGCGTCCCTTCATCAGCCATCGCCGGTGGCCTCGGATGCGGGACACTAGAGCTGGCGTAAGCCGCAGATAGCATTGGTTTTGGCGTCGTATTCCCCTATATGGGGGTCTGCGATGCCCATCGCATGGGCGAAAAATAGGGCCCTATGCGAAACCTCTCTGCTTGGACAATTGTAGCCGGTTCTTGATGACAAGCGCGAGCGAATTGCGGTCCGGCAAGGGACACCGCGACGAGAACTTTCCGGTCGCCTCCTGGATCATTCATCCGCGTCACCGGGCGCTGATCCTGGCATTTTACAATTTCGTCAGGACCGCCGACGACATCGCCGACCACGCGACGCTCGCAGCCCAAGACAAGCTTGCTCTGCTCGATCTGCTCGAAGCCGAGCTCGTCGGCAAAGGCGACACCCAGCCCGAGGCCGTCAAACTGCGGCGCGCGCTGGCGGAGCGATCGATGCCGCCGCGCCACGCCCTTGACGTGTTGATCGCCTTCCGGATGGACGTGACCAAGCTTCGTTACGAGAACTGGGACGAACTCATTCACTATTGCCGCTATTCGGCGATGCCGGTCGGGCGGTTCATGCTCGACGTCCATGGCGAGAGCACCTCGACCTGGGCGGCGTCGGACGCGCTATGTGCGGGCCTGCAGATCAACAATCATCTGCAGGACTGCGGCAAGGACTATCATGACCTCAATCGCGTCTACCTGCCGCGCGATGCGCTGCAAGCAGCGGGTGCTTCGCTCGAGGCGCTCGGCGCGGGCAGGGCGCCTGCGCCATTGCTGCAATGTCTGCATTCGCTTGCCGCGCGGACGGAGCTGTTGCTTAACGAGAGCAAATCGCTTGCCGCCGAAGTGAAGGATTTTCGGCTCGGGCTCGAGATCTCGGTGATCCAGGCGTTTGCCGACAGGATCGTCCGGCTTCTCAAGGTGCGCGATCCCTTGAGCGAGCGGGTGCATCTCAACCCGATCGAACTGCTCGCCTTCAGCAGCCGCGGCGTCGCCGGCGAGATGGCCCGCCGCGCGATCGGTCGCCATCCCCAATCCAGACCGGCGGCCGGCGCATGACGCTTGAGGCGACCGCCACCAATGCGAACTACGGCACGACCGCCTCCGGCAGTTCGTTCTACGCCGCGATGCGCATCCTGCCGCGCGAACAGCGCGAGGCGATGTTCCAGATCTACAGCTTTTGCCGGCAGGTCGACGACATCGCCGATTCCGAAGGCCCGCGGGGCGAGCGTTTGGCCGCGCTCCAGCAATGGCGTGACGATATCGACGCTCTTTATCAGGGCCATCCTCCGGCGCGCTTGAAGGACTATGCCGCCTCGGTTCGGCTGTTCGACCTGCAGCGCGTGGATTTCCTGGCCGTCGTCGACGGCATGGAAATGGACGTGCCGCAGGACATCAGGGCGCCGGATCTTGCCACGCTCGAACTCTATTGCGACCGCGTCGCCAGCGCCGTCGGGCGATTGTCGGTGCGGGTATTCGGCCTCGCCCAGGATGATGGCATTCTGCTTGCGCATCATCTTGGCCGGGCCCTGCAACTCACCAATATCCTGCGCGATATCGATGAAGACGCCGCGATCGGCAGGCTCTATCTGCCGCGTGAGGGTTTGCTGCGCGCCGGCATTAGCAGCGACGACCCGCTCGAAGTGACTTCCGATCCTGCGCTGCCCAAAGCATGCGCGGCGCTGGTCGAGCGGGCGCGGGAGCATTTTGCGCAAGCCGATGAGGTCATGGCGCGCAATCCACGCCGGGTCGTGCGTGCGCCCCGGATCATGTCGAAATATTATCGCGCCATACTGGCATTGCTGGTGGCCAGGGGATTTTCGGCGCCGCGAGCGCCGGTCCGCGTGAGCAAGCTCACGCGCCTCGCCATCGTCCTGCGCTACGCCTTCATCTGATGCAACAGACCGTTCATATCATCGGCGTCGGAATTTCCGGTCTCTCGGCGGCGGTGCGGCTGGCGAACGCGAATTGCCGCGTGCACGTCCATGAGGCTACGCAGCAGGCCGGCGGCCGCTGCCGTTCCTATTTCGATGCGGCGACCGACCTGACCATCGACAATGGCAACCACCTCCTGCTGTCGGGCAATCGTCACGCGCTGGCCTACGCGAGGTCGATCGGCACCGAGGCAGGGCTGGTCGGGCCGCGGCGCGCGCAATTCCCGTTTGTCGATCTGTCGACCGGGCAGCGCTGGCAGCTCGACCTCGGCGACAGCCGATTGCCGCTGTGGGTGTTCGACAAGGCTCGCCGCGTCCCCGATACCGGTGTTATCGACTACCTCGCGCTTATGCCGCTTATTTGGGCCTCGACCGGCAAGCTGGTCGGCGATGCCATCCCCTGCAAGGGCACGCTGTACGATCGCCTGGTGCAGCCGTTGCTGCTCGCGGCGCTGAACGTCGACCCGCCCGAGGGCTCCGCCGGCCTTGCCGGCGCGGTAGTACGGGAAACCCTGCTCGCGGGCGGACAGGCTTGCCGGCCGCTGGTCGCCCGCGAGGGCCTGAGCGCGGTTCTGGTCGAGCCCGCGATCAAGCTGTTGCAGGACAAGGGCGCCAGCATTCAGTTTGGCCATGAGCTGCGCGAGCTCATCTTTCCGGCGGACCGCGTTGGCGCATTGAGATTCGGCGCCGACGACGTTGTCGCGATCGGGCCCGACGATGCCGTTGTGATCGCCGTTCCGCCGCGCTCCGCGGCCTCGCTGCTGCCCGGCCTTAAGACCCCATCCAAATTCCGCGCCATCGTGAACGCCCATTTCCGTTTCGATCCCCCGCAAGACGCGCCGCCCATTCTCGGGGTTGTCGGCGGACTGGTGGAGTGGCTGTTCGCCTTCCCGCGGCGGTTGTCGGTCACCATCAGCAATGGCGACCGGCTGGTGGACATGCCGCGCGAAGAGCTTGCGCAAGCGATCTGGCGGGATGTCTGCAGGGCCGCCGGCGTCGCGGGCGAATTGCCGCCATGGCAGATCGTGCGCGAGCGCCGCGCCACGTTTGAGGCGACGCCCGAGCAGAATGCGCTGCGTCCGCCGGCGGTTACACGCTGGAAAAACCTGTTCCTCGCCGGCGACTGGACTGATACCGGGCTGCCTGCCACGATCGAGGGTTCCGTACGTTCCGGAAACCGTGCCGCCGATCTGGTTCTTGAAATGAAGCAGGCCTGAACAGGCCGAGGTTGGGGATGTCGAGCGAAATGCAATCCGACAATTACAGCATGGCAGTCGATCCCGCAGCACTGGAGCCCGCCATCGCCGCGGCGACGAAGGCGTTGCTTTCCTATCGCCAGGGGGACGGACACTTCGTGTTCGAGCTGGAAGCCGATTGCACGATCCCTGCGGAATATGTGCTGCTGCGTCACTATCTCGGCGAGCCGGTCGACGCCGCGCTGGAGGCCAAGATCGCCAACTACCTGCGCCGCGTCCAGGGCGCCCATGGCGGCTGGCCGCTGGTGCAGGACGGCTCCTTCGACATGAGCGCGAGCGTCAAATCCTACTTCGCGCTGAAGATGATCGGCGATCGCATCGACGCGCCGCACATGGTGCGGGCGCGCGAGGCCATCCACGCCCATGGCGGCGCCGTCAACAGCAACGTTTTCACCCGCTTCTTGCTGGCTGCGTTCGGCGTGGTGACCTGGCGCGCCGTGCCGGTGCTGCCGGTCGAGATCATGCTGCTGCCGATGTGGTCGCCGTTTCATATCAACAAGATTTCATACTGGGCCCGCACCACGATCGTGCCGCTGATGGTTCTGGCGGCGCTGAAGCCGCGCGCGAGAAATCCCAAAGGTGTCGGCGTCGACGAATTGTTCCTGCAGCCGCCGCATTCGATTGGAATGACGCCCAAGGCGCCGCATCAGAGCTGGGGCTGGTTCAATCTGTTCCGCGCGCTCGACGGCGTGCTGCGCCTGCTGGAGCCGCTGTTTCCGAAAAAGCTACGCGCGCGCGCCATCGAGCGTGCGGTCGCTTTCGTCGAAGAGCGGTTGAACGGCGAGGATGGCCTGGGCGCGATCTTTCCGCCGATGGCCAACGCCGTGATGATGTATGAGGCGTTCGGCAGACCCGCGGATTATCCGCCGCGCGCGGTCACGCGCAGGGGGCTCGACAAGCTCTTGGTGATCGGCGAGCACGAGGCCTATTGCCAGCCCTGCGTTTCCCCGGTGTGGGACACCGCGCTGACCTGCCACGCGCTGATCGAGGCGGGCGGCGAGGACGCGTTGCCGAAAGCCAGGCAGGGCCTCGATTGGCTGAAGCCGAGGCAGGTACTCGACCTCAAGGGCGACTGGGCGGTGAAGAGCCCGAACACGCGTCCGGGCGGTTGGGCGTTCCAGTACAACAATGCCTATTACCCCGATCTCGACGACACCGCCGTTGTCGTGATGGCGATGGATCGGGTACGCCGCGGGTCCGCAAGCAGCGAATATGATACCGCGATCGCGCGCGGCCGGGAATGGATCGAAGGCATGCAAAGTCGCGACGGCGGCTGGGCCGCCTTCGACATCAACAATCTCGAATACTACCTCAACAACATCCCGTTCTCCGATCACGGCGCGCTGCTCGACCCGCCGACCGAGGATGTCACAGCGCGCTGCCTCTCGATGCTGGCGCAGCTGGGTGAGACCGCCGAACACTGCCAGGCGGTCGCCCGGGCGATCGAATATCTCAGGCGCACCCAGCACGCCGAGGGCTCCTGGTACGGCCGCTGGGGCATGAACTACATCTACGGAACCTGGTCGGTGCTGTGTGCGCTCAATGCCGTCGGCGTGAGCCCCCACGACCCGATGATCCGCAAGGCCGTCAATTGGCTGGTGTCGGTCCAGAACAGGGACGGCGGCTGGGGTGAGGATGCCATCAGCTACCGGCTGGACTACCGGGGAATGGAGGCCGCGCCCTCCACCGCCTCGCAAACGGCATGGGGTTTGCTTGGATTGATGGCGGCGGGCCAGGTCGAGAACCCGGCGGTGGCGCACGGGGTGCGGTACCTAAAAGACACACAGGCCCAAAATGGCTTGTGGGACGAGGCGCGCTATACGGCGACGGGCTTTCCGCGGGTGTTTTATTTGCGTTATCATGGCTACTCCAAGTTCTTTCCGCTCTGGGCGTTGGCGCGGTATCGAAATTTGAGAAGCACGAACAGCAGGGTGGTAGGGGTCGGAATGTGAATTTGGGGGCGGGGGCTATCGTGACCGCGGACAAGTGGATTGATCCTCGGCCGGTATTGATTGTGACAGGCCTGGTGCAGGAGGCCCGTATCGCGGCCGGTCCGGGCATGTTCGTTATCTGCAGTTCCAGCGATCCCCGACAGCTGCGCGCGCTGCTTGCCACGCTGGATTCGACGACGTTCCGGGGCGTCATCAGTTTTGGCGTCGCCGGCGGGCTCGATCCCGCATTGAAATCAGGCGATGTGGTGGTGGCGACCGAGGTTCTGGCCGGCGACACGCGCTGGCTGGCCGGCCTGTCGCTGAGCGACGAACTGATCACCAGCGTCGCGTTGCGACACCGCCGCGTGGTCCGGGGCGGTCTCGCGGGGGTCGAACAGCTGATCGCCGCGCGGGCCAGCAAGGCCGCGTTGCGCATGGAAACAGGTGCGTCTGCCGTCGACATGGAGAGCCATATCGCAGCCGCCTACGCGGCCGAGGCGTGCCTTCCTTTCGCTGCTCTGCGCGTCATCAGCGATCCCGCCAGCCGCGCGCTGCCGGCGCTCGCGCGCAGTGCGATCAAGCCGAACGGCGAGATCGACCTGCGCAGGGTGCTGCGCGACGTCGCGCGCAATCCATTGACGCTGCGCGCGCTGGTTTCGACGGGAATCGACTTTAACCGCGCGCTGAAGAGCCTACGCGGCTGTCGAGGCTTTCTGCTGAGCGGCGAGGGCCTCGTCACGGCGGATCTCTGAGAGCTTCTTCTGAACCTGCTCGGCGAAGATATATTGCGCCGGCCGCTGCTTGGAGAGATCGATCTCGGGTGCCATCGGACCTTTGGTCCTGACGCCCCTTAGCGCCACCCACATGGCCTTCAACGGACTGGCGAGTGCCGCGGTTGCCGCGGTCGGCTCGTAGCCGCAATGCGCCATGCAGTTGGCGCACTTCTCGTACCTGCCGGTGCCGTAGGAATCCCAGTCGGTGGTTTCCATCAGCTCCTTGAAGGTCTTGGTGTAGCCCTCGCCGAGCAGATAGCAGGGCTTTTGCCAGCCGAATATGTTGCGCGCCGGCATGCCCCAGGGCGTGCATTCATAGTCCTGATTGCCGGCGAGGAAGTCCAGGAACAGGCCCGAATGCAGGAAATCCCACTTCTTGCCCTTGCCGAGCGCAAACACGTCGCGGAATAGCCGCTTGGTCTTGGTGCGATTGAGGAAGTGCTCCTGGTCGGGCGCGCGCTCATAGGCATAACCCGGCGACATGGAGACGCCGACGCCGAGCTCGGTGGTGAAGTCGAGGAATTTGGCGATGTCTTGTGCCGAATGACCGTCGAAGATCGTGGCGTTGACATTGACCGTGAAGCCGCGCGCTTTCGCGGCCTTGATCGCCGAGACCGCGCGATCGAACACACCCTTCTGGGAGACCGACTTGTCGTGGTGCTCCCTCAGACCATCGAGATGCACCGAGAAGAACAGATAGGGCGAGGGTTCGAACAGATCGAGCTTCTTCTCGAGCAGCAGCGCGTTGGTGCACAATGAGACGAATTTCTTGCGCGCCACGAGGCCGCGCACGATCTCGCCGATCTCCTTGTGGATCAAAGGCTCGCCGCCGGGGATCGCCACCATCGGCGCGCCGCACTCGTCGGCAGCGTCCCAGCATTCCTGCGCCGACATGCGCCGATTGAGGATCGCGTCGGGATAGTCGATCTTGCCGCAGCCGGCGCATGCGAGGTTGCAGCGAAACAGCGGCTCCAGCATGAGCACCAGCGGATAGCGTTTTCGGCCCAGCAGCTTCTGCTTGATCAGATAGCCGCCGATACTCAGTTCCTTGAAGAAGGGTATTGCCATTACTTGTTTCTTTCTGGATGGGGTGGATCAGCCTGGAGCCAATTCAGCCGGAAGGCGGAATTCGATATTTTCTTCCCGGCCCGGGAGCACCGACACCGCGACCGGTCCGATGCGCCGCAAGGCTTCGATCACGTCGTCGACAAGAACCTCCGGTGCCGAGGCACCGGCCGTGATGCCGACGGCCTTGGCATCTTTCAGCCACTCCGGATTGAGCTCGCTGCCGTCAGCCACGAGATAACTCGCGACGCCGACTTCGGTGCCGATTTCGCGGAGCCGGTTTGAGTTGGAACTATTGGCGGCGCCCACCACCAGGATGACGTCGACGAGCTTGCTGAGGTCCCTTACCGCGGATTGGCGGTTCTGTGTCGCATAGCAGATATCCCGGATGTCGGGGCCTTGAATATCGGTAAATCGCTGCTGGAGCGCCGCGATGATGTCCTTGGTGTCGTCCACGCTAAGCGTGGTCTGTGTTATGTAGGCAACTGGGGTCTCGGCCGGGAGCGTCAAGGCCGCGACGTCATCAACATCTTGTACCAGCAGCACAGGGCCGGGAACCTGGCCCATGGTGCCCTCGACCTCGGGATGGCCGGCATGTCCGATCAGGATCAGCGCCCGGCCTTTCGACATATAGCGTTTGCCTTGATTGTGAACTTTTGTGACCAGGGGGCAGGTCGCGTTGAGCACCGGCAGCCCGCGCTCCGCCGCCTCCTCCTCCACCGTTCGCGCGACGCCGTGGGCTGAGAACACGGTGACGGCACGGGGCGGCACCTCGGACAAGTCCTCGACAAAGATCGCGCCCTTGTTCTTCAGGCTTTCGACCACGTATTTGTTGTGCACGATCTCGTGGCGCACATAGACCGGCGGGCCATACTTCTCGAGCGCCCGCTCCACGATTTCGATCGCGCGAACAACGCCCGCGCAAAAGCCGCGCGGCTGCGCGAGATACACTTCCATTGGATGCCCCACCATTACGCAAGTTGTACCAAACTGATCCCCATATCCCCGTGTACTTCGGATATCGGGAATATCTGCACCAATAACCGGTTCCCGCATTCGCCCCGGATGTTCAAGCGCATGGCCCTACTACAAGGCTTTGTGTCAAAAAATCGCCGGCTAGAAAAGGCGGATCGCATCCGATCGCCAAAGTCGCCGCCAATGTAGGTACCATGATACTGCAATGCAGGAGCCATAGCTGACAACGCCCGAAATCCTCACTTGTTCGTCACTTTACCGCCTGTCAAACCCCGCTATATCCAGCCCGGTCGGTTTCGCCCGCTCTCCGTCTTTCCTGGTGTCCGCGGAGAAAAACCGTCCAAAACAACGTTGGCCCGCCCTGTGGAACTCCGGTAGACAGCGAGCGTTTCCGGCGAGCCGTTAACGTTAGAAAGAAAAAATGTGCTGACAAGTACCGTCGTTTCGATTGTTAGAGGCTGTACCCGATTTGCCACTCTCACCCTGCTCATTGCGCTCGTGCTTGCGGTAGCGGCGGGCTTCTACACAGCGAAACACTTCTCGATCAACACCGATATCAATAAGCTGATCTCGCCGAATCTGGACTGGCGCCAGCGCGACCAGCAATTCGACCAGGCGTTCGACCGCGACAGCACCATCCTTGCGGTGGTGGAGGCGCCGACGCCCGAGCTGACAAAGTCGGCGAGTAGCGCGCTCGAACAAAAGCTCAAGGGCGATACCGAAAACTTCATATCTATGCAGCCGCTCGGCTCCGGCGAGTTCTTCGACAAGAACGGCCTGTTGTTCCTTCCCGTCGACGAGCTCGCAAAGCTCACCGGCCAGTTCGAATCGGCCGCGCCCTTGATCGAGATCATGGCCGGTGATCCCTCTATCCGCGGTCTGACCGGCGCGCTGGAAACCGGGCTTGCGGGCGTGCAGCGGGGGCAAATCAAGCTCGACGGCACCGCGCGGCCATTCAACCTGATCGCCCAAACGGTCGAGGACGTCCTGAACAAAGGCACCGCCACGTTTTCCTGGCGCGAGCTGATGAGCGAGAAGCCTTTGACCGACGGCGATCGGCGCGCCTTCATCGAATTCAAGCCCATTCTCGACTATAACGCGCTGGAGCCAGGCAAGGACGCGACCGACGCGATCCGGAAGGCGGCCGCCGATCTGGATTTTCCGGGCAAGTATCAAGCGCGGGTCAAGCTGACCGGGCCGATTCCGATCGCCAACGAGGAATACGCAACCGTTCAGGACGGCGCGATCCGCAACGGCATCGGCACCGTGCTGGTGGTGCTGTTGATCCTGTGGATGGCGTTGCATTCGGCCAAGATCATCTTCGCCGTGTTCGTCAATCTGTTCATCGGTCTGTCGATCACGACGGCGGCGGGTCTGGCGATGGTAGGTTCTCTCAATCTGCTCTCCATCGCGTTTGCGGTGCTGTTCGTAGGCCTTGGCGTCGACTTCGGCATCCAGTTCAGCGTCCGTTATCGCTCGGAGCGCTTCAAGAACGACGATCTGCGCCAGGCGCTGGAGGAAGCCGCGCGCCGCGCGGCGGTGCCGCTTTCGCTGGCGGCAATGGCGACCGCGGCCGGATTCCTCTGTTTCCTGCCGACCGACTACAAGGGCATCTCGGAACTTGGCGAAATCGCTGGCGCCGGCATGCTGGTGGCGTTCATGTCCAGCATCACGGTGCTGCCGGCGCTGTTGCGCTTGCTCAACCCGCCAGGCGAGAAGGAGCCTGTCGGTTACGCGTTTCTGGCGCCGGTCGATCACTTTCTCGAAAAGCACCGTGTCATCATTGTCGTCGGCACGCTTTTGATCGCGGTCGCCGGCCTGCCGCTGTTGTACTTCATGAAGTTCGACTTCAACCCGATGAACCTGCGCAATCCGAAAGCCGAATCGATCGCCACCTTCCTCGACTTAAGGAAAGATCCGAACACCGGCGCCAACGCGATCGACGTGCTGACACACTCCGAAGCCGACGCCAAGAAGATCGCGGCGCGGCTGGAGAAACTGCCGGAAGTGTTGCGGGTCCAGTCGCTGGACAGCTTTGTGCCCGAGGACCAGCCGGCGAAGCTGAAGCTGATCGGGCAGGGCGCCAAGGTGCTCAATCCCGCGCTTAATCCGGACTCGATCGATGCGCCGCCGACCGACCAGGAAAACGTCGAGTCCCTGAGGGGATCGGCGAACGCCCTGCGCAAGGTCGCCGGCGACAGCAAAGGCCCGGGCGCGGTGGCGTCGCGGCGGCTTGCCGATGCGCTCTCCAAGCTCGCCGAGTCCGACGAGGCGACACGCAACAAAGCGCAGACGATCTTCGTGACGCCGCTGCAGGTGGTGCTCGACCAGCTCAGGAGCTCATTGCAGGCGCAGCCGGTCAGTCTCAAAACCCTGCCTCCCGATATTGTCGGCGCCTGGAAAGCCAAGGACGGCCTGATGCGCGTGGAGGCGCTGCCGCGCGGCGATCCCAACGACAACGACAATCTGCGAAAGTTCGCCAACGCGGTGCTGGTGGCCGAGCCGACCGCGATCGGCGGACCGGTATCGATCCTGAAATCCGGCGATACCGTGGTGCGGGCATTCATCCATGCCGGCATCTATGCGCTGGTCGTGATCGGCCTTTTGTTGTGGATCACGCTGCGACGGATCACCGACGTGCTGCTGACGCTGGTGCCATTGTTGGTAGCCGGCGCAGTGACGCTGGAGATCTGCGTGCTGATCGGGTTGCCGCTCAACTTCGCCAACATCGTGGCCCTGCCGCTCTTGCTCGGCATCGGCGTCGCGTTCAAGATCTACTATGTCACGGCCTGGCGCTCGGGGCGGACAAACCTGCTGCAGACCAGTCTGACGCGGGCGATTTTCTTCAGCGCGCTAACGACCGCCACGGCGTTCGGAAGCCTGTGGCTGTCGTCGCATCCGGGAACCTCGAGCATGGGCAAGTTACTCGCGCTTTCGCTCGTCACCACGCTTGCCGCGGTGCTCTTGTTCCAGCCGGCGCTAATGGGAAAACCCCGCGATATCCGGGAGTAGGCAGATATCACCGATCGCGTCGGCTGCCTGCGCGGCGGCTGTCTTCTTTCCGGCCGGGCCCACCGATGCCGTGGTCTTGGACCCAGGTACGGCTGTTCCCGTCGTGGCCGCGTTCTTGGCAGGTGCTGCGCCTTTGGGCGCCCCCTTGGTCACGCTGTTGGCCATGCTGTTGGCAGGACTACTGGGAATCGGCGGGGCGACGCGGGTCCAGGTTTCTCCACCACAGAGGAAACCGAGCACGCAGCCCCTGATTTCAAGTTGATCGGTACCGGTTGGTGTGATCGTGGAGCTGTAGAGCTGTCCGTCCTTGGCGTTGTAGACTTGGCCTTCCCACTGATCGACGCCTGCCTTCTTCTTCATGTCAATCAGGATCGGCATGCCGAGTGACGGTCTGCTCTTTTTTGACACATCGGGATTGTTGCTGTCGCGGCCGCCCGGCGTTTGCTCCCAGCTGACTGCGCCCCACAGGCTGCCGTTGCATTGTGCAACCCTGATGTTGGCGACGCCATCGGCAACCCGCCAGTCGCCGGTCGGGTCCGCGGCCTCGGCCGACGCAAATCCGGATGCCAAGATTATAACGGAATAAAGTACGGTGCGCATGGTATTCCCTGGGCAGTGCAACATGGTTTAACCTGTGCTTGCTTGGATGGACGGAATTAAGGGCAAAACGCCGCATTCAGCATTTCCTGTTGACGAAATGGCCATCAACCGAACTATGTAGCCGATGCTATATTCAAATCTAGACGTTTCCGAGATGTTTGTGGACCGGCAGGCGCAGCGCAGCTCCATGCATGCTCGCCACCTGAACGAGCAGCTCGTACGCGTTCTCAAGACCATCGGTTATGACGTCGGTTTCAAGAAGGGGCAAGGCCAGTATCTGTTCGATCGCGATGACGTGCGCTATCTCGATCTGCTGAGCGGGTTCGGCGTCTTCGCGATCGGCCGCAATCATCCGGCGCTGCGCAAGGCGTTGAAGAGCGTGCTCGACAACGACCTGCCCAATCTCGTGCAGCTCGACGTCTCGACGCTCGCCGGCGTGCTCGCCGAGCGGCTGCTGAAATACGTGCCTTATCTGGACAAGGTGTTTTTCGCCAATTCCGGCGCCGAGACCGTCGAGGCCGCGATCAAATTCGCGCGCGGGGCTACGGGGCGTCCCGGCATCGTGTACTGCGCGCACGCATTCCATGGCTTGTCGTACGGCGCACTTTCGCTCACCGACGATCCCAACTTCCGTGCCGGTTTCGAGCCGCTCTTGCCTGGATGCACCGCTATCCCCTTCAACGATCTTGCCGCGCTCGAGCAGACGCTCTCCTCGCGCGAGGTCGCCGCCTTCATCGTCGAGCCGATCCAGGGCAAGGGCGTCAACATGCCCACCGACGAGTTTCTGCCGGGCGCAGCCGCGTTGTGCCGCAAGTACGGCACGCTTTTCATCGCCGACGAAATCCAGACCGGCATCGGACGTACCGGGCGCTTCCTCGCCGTCGAACACTGGAATGTCGAGCCCGACATGGTGCTGCTCGCCAAGGCCTTGTCCGGCGGTCATGTGCCGGTCGGCGCGTTGCTGACGCGCAAGAGCATCTTCGACAAGATCTTCAATCAAATGGAACGCGCGGTGGTGCACGGCTCGACCTTTGCGAAGAACGACCTCGCGATGGCGGCCGGTATCGCAACGCTTGAAGTGCTCGAGTCCGAAAAGCTGATCGAGGCGGCCGCCAAACGCGGCGCGGAACTTCGGCTGGCGCTGACGCGAATGGTTCCCGGCTACGAATTGCTGAAAGAGGTTCGCGGCAAGGGGCTGATGATCGGCGTCGAATTCGGTCCGCCGAAGTCATTGCGGTTGAAGGCCTCGTGGAGCATGCTGGAGACCGCCAGCAAGGGCCTGTTCTGCCAGCTCATCACGGTGCCGCTGTTCAAGGACCACAAGATTCTGACCCAGGTCTCGGGTCACGGCAGCCACACCATCAAGCTGTTGCCGCCGCTGACCATCACCGAGGACGACTGCAAGTGGATCGAGGCGGCGTTCGATGCCGTGATCGCCTCCAGCCACAAGGTGCCGGGCGCGATCTGGTCGCTCGGCAAGACACTGGTCGACAACGCCGTGCGCCGATCGGCGTAAGGACGCTCCAAGCTAAGTTAGTCTAGCCTTCGGTATTCACCCGCATCGTGGATTCGAATCTATCGCCGAACTCGGCGAGCTCGTCGGCGGCGAGATCGCTGACCGCCCAGAAATTCAGTCCGCGGTCGCGCCAGCACCTGATATTGAATCCCTGAAGGGTTTCGATTTTCGCCGCACGACGTTCGGTGTTCGAGGTCTGCGCGACGAACAGGTTGATGATATGCGCGCGGCGCTTGTAGACCACCGCGCCGATGGCGCGGGCGTCGACATAGTCGAGCCGGCCGCCGATCAGCGTAAAGCCTTGCGCGGTGAGGTCGATCACCGGAGGCGACACGTCGAGCTTGCCGTTGAACCAGGGCTTTACCGTGTGCTGGTCGGTGGAGATCACGTCGGTCAGATGCCCGGCCTGCAGCGAGCGCAAATGCGCCGAAACGATCTCGGATTGGACGCGCTGCAGCTCATCCTCGCGCAGCACGATCGCGACCAGGCCGGTCGCCGCTATCGCGGAGACCGCCGATCCAAACGCAAAGCCCCGCAGTACCGCGCGGCGGCTCGGCGCCCGGGTTTGCGGTGGCGGCAGCGCCGCCTCGATGCGCCGGCGCAGCGCCAATGGCGCGGTGTACTTCATCTTGGCGGTAGCGATCGCCTGGCTCATCTCGCGATAGGCGGCAAGCTGCGCCGCGCAAGCTGGGCATCCTGCGATATGCTCTTCGACCTCGCGGGCATGTCCGGCGTCGAGTTCGCCATCCATCAGCGCGTGAAGCAGGATTTCGGCCTCCTCGCAAGTCATCTCGGTTGCTCCTCTTCCGCCATCCACGCCGAGCGCAGCATGGCGCGGGCGCGCGCGAGGCGGGACATCACGGTGCCAACCGGGGCACCGACCGCTTCGGCGATTTCGCGATACGAAAGATTGTTGATTTCACGCAGCACGAACGTCTCCCGAAACGGTTCGGCAAGCGCAGCCACCAGCCGCCGGATGGTGGCCGCATCGCGCGTGCGCAGCACCTGGGCTTCCGGCGTCTCCTGCGCCTCGTTCCAGAGCGGGGTCTGTTCGGCGCTCTCCGGCATGTCTTCGATCGCACCCGTCGGCGAGCTTGCCCGCCGCCCATATTCGGCCCGGCAGACATTGCGCAGGATTGCGAACAGCCACGGCTTCATCGCCGGCCCGCGATAACCATCGAAGTGTTTCAGCGCGCGTAAGTAACATTCTTGAACAGCGTCCTCGGCGTCGGTTGGGTCGCGAAGCAGGTAACGTGCCAACGTATAAACATCGTCCAGATGCGGCAGCGCCGTCTCGCGAAAGCGCCGTGCCCTTTCGGGATCATCGTTGGCAGCGGTGACGGGCATCGCCTTTTGCTCGGCCTGTACAGAAGTTGCGTATGTCCGGCCGGCTGGAATCCACCGGCCGGACATGGTTGTGATGCCTTGGTTTGGGCCGCTACTCAACCTTGATCATTCCCGTCATATGCGGGTGGAGCGAACAAAAATACTTGTAGTCGCCCGCCGCCGTGAAAGTGAACGAGAAGGTGCCATCGGTATCCATCGTCTTCGCCCTGAATTTGCCCGCCGACACCACGGTATGCGGGATGTCGTCGTGGTTGGTCCAGGTCACGGTATCGCCGACCTTCACCTTGAGCTCAGGCGGCGTGAACGTGAAATTGTCGATCGTCACCTTCAATTCCTCGGCACGGGCGCCGACCGCGCCGAACTGCAGGATGATGGCCGCAGCCACGGCAAGGCGAACGCCGAGGCGGCGGAAATTTATCGACGTCATCATGTACTTCCTCTATCCCTGCAGCGGGGTGTCGATGATCGCCAGGCGCTGATCGCCGAGCTTGAAGTTGACGCTGGCGATGCCGAGCAAGCCGCGCAGCTTGCTGTCCTCGACCTTCATCGGCCCGGGCGAGGGCGCGGTGCCGGGTGCCGGCTGCGGGAACGCGGTCGAGCGCGCGGTGTGGAAGGTGACGTTGCCCTCGACCTTCTGCATCACCTGGTGGATGTGGCCGTTCAGCACGGTCACCGAGCCGAAGCCCTTGAGGTATTCCAGCGCGCGGGCGCCGTCCTCGGTGCCCCAGCCCCATTGCGGATACACCGTCCAGAGCGGGATATGGGCGAATACCACGACCGGGGTGGATTTCGACTTTCCCTTGAGGTCGTCCTCGAGCCATTCAAGCTGTTCGGCGCCGAGATTGCCCAAGCCGCCGGCCTTGAGGTCGACCACGTTGACGAGGCCGATGAAGTGCACGCCGCCTGCGTCGAACGAGTAATAGCCGGGACCCTTGGTGCCCTTGCCGTAACGTTCCTTGTAGAACTTGATCTCCTCGTCGAGGAAGTCGTGCTCGCCCGGCACGTAGTGCACGTCGAGCTTGGCCTGCGAGATGATGCGCTCGGCATTGTCGAACTCGGCGGCCTTCGACAGATGGGTGACGTCGCCGGTGTGAATCATGAACGACGGCTTCGTCGGCATCGCGTTGATCTTGTTGATCGCTTCTTCCAATGTGCCGAGGGCGTTCGGATTGGCCGGCTTGTCGAAGCCGACATGACTGTCGCTGATCTGCAGGAAGGTCATGCCGGCGGACTCGGCGGCTGCTGCGGAACCGACAAGTCCCAGCGAGCGGGGTACGCCGCCTGAAATGGTCCAGAGTACGCCGGTACCGGCCCAGGTCATGCATTCCAGCACCCGGCGACGGTTGACGCCCGAATCCTTGTTATTTGGGCCGTCATCATGGTGATCGTGATCGCTCATTGCGCTTTCTCCTTGGACCCGTGATTGGGTTCCGGGGATGTGATCGTGGAGGGGCCGGATTTATTCCCGCCATTTCCTGAAAAATGGGTGTGGCCGCCGGAGGTTAATGACGAATCCGTGACCTGAAAATCCGCCGCCGCCGGGGCGATATCGGCCGCAACAAACCGGTCTTGCCGCTGTCAGCATAGTGTCAGGCGAATTGCCCAGGCTTTTCAGACTTTTCGTTACCGAACCGGGAGAGAAATATGAGCGAGCACGGGACACTGGTATCGCGTATCGCCGTCCCTCTGCCGCGGGACGGCTTTTTTTGGCTTCGTAGTCAAGGCTCTAAACGCGGCCCGACAGGGCCGAAAATGGCTTGATTTTGGTTGGTATCTTGATCGCAATCGAACTTAAAGCGAGTTACAGGGGATTACTTATTATTTGGCCAAAGTGAATTGCGGAGGGATTATCGTGCGTACATGGTTTCATCGGACAGCAGCGGTGGCTTTGGCGTCACTGACCCTTGTTTCGGTTGCTTCGGCGGCCGACACGAAGCCGCAGCATCGCTTACTCATCCAGGTCGATCAGAACGACCCGGCCGTCATGAATCTCGCCCTCAACAATGCGACTAACGTCATCGAACATTATCGTTCAAAGGGCCAAGAAGTGGCCGTGGATGTCGTGACCTATGGTCCCGGTCTCCACATGCTGAGAGCCGATACGTCCCCGGTACAGGACCGGATCAAGCAATTGAAGAACGTTGCATTCCCGAGCACGATTCAGTTTTCTGCGTGCAACGTCACGAGGGGAGGCATGGAGAAGAAGGAGGGTCACCCGATCGACATCATGTCGGATACGGTGCTTGTTCCTTCCGGCGTCATCCATCTGATGGAATTGCAGGAGGCCGGCTGGAGCTACATCCGGCCCTGACAGGCTGGTCGGCGCGCCCGGGAGGGGACCTGCACCGTGCAAGCCGCAGTCGTGTCACCTCTCGCCGTCCCCTGCTCGACAGGGAAGGCTTTTTCAGCGCTTTACCGCGCGTCCTCAAGGATCATCGCGGCGGCTTTTTCCGCGATCATCGCGGTCGGCGTATTGGTATTGCCCGAGGTGATGGTCGGCATCACCGAGGCATCGGCGACGCGAAGCCCGGAGAGCCCGTGAAACCGCAAGCGTTCGTCGACCACGGCCGCGGCATCGCTGGCCGTACCCATCTTCGCGGTGCCGACGGGGTGAAAGATCGTGGTGCCGATGTCGCCGGCGGCCTTGGCAAGCGATGCATCGTCGTCGCCGACCGACGGACCCGGCAGCAACTCGGCAGGGTGGTAGGGGATAAGCGCCTTTTGCTTCATCAACCGCCGCGTGGTGCGGATGGCATCGGCTGCGACCTCGCGGTCTTCGTCGGTCGCAAGGTAATTCGGCGCGATCGACGGCGCCTCATCGGGCCTGACTGAGCGGATCCGCACGGTGCCGCGCGAGGTCGGTTGCAGATTGCAGGCGCTCACCGTGATGGCGGGGAAGCGGTGCAAGGGATCGCCGAACTTGTCGAGCGACAACGGCTGCACATGGAACTGGATATTGGCGCGCGCGCGGTTGGAATCGGAGCGGGTAAAGATGCCGAGCTGCGACGGCGCCATGGTCAGCGGCCCGCGACGGCGGAATGCGTAGTCGAGCCCCATCAGGCCGCGCCCGATCAGCGAATGGTAGGTCTCGTTCAGCGTGCGAATGCCAACAACCTTGTAGATCGCGCGTTGCTGCAGATGATCCTGCAGGTTGCGTCCGACGCCTTGGCGGTCGAGCACCACATCGATGCCGAAGGGGCCAAGCCAGTCGGCGGGGCCGATGCCGGAGCGGTGCAGCAGCTGGACCGATCCGATCGCGCCCGCGCTCAGGATGATTTCACCTCGCGCGCGGGCCTCGACGGTTTCGCCGCCCCGGATGAAGCGCACGCCGACGGCGCGGCCGTTCTCGACGATCAGGCGATCGGCCAGCACCTGCTTTTCCAGGCGTAGGTTGGGACGATTCAAGACAGGCTTGAGAAAGCCGCGCGCGGAAGACCAGCGCCGGCCGCGCTTCTGGTTGACGTGGAAATAGCCGACGCCCTCATTGTCACCGGTGTTGAAATCCGGAATTTTTCGAATTCCCATCTCTTCCGCGGCCTCGCCCACCGCGTCCAGAATATCCCACGACAGCCGCGGCGCCTCGATCCGCCAGCCGCCGCCGCTGCCGTGATGCTCGCTCTCGCCCAGAAAATGATCCTCCAGCCGCTTGAAATGCGGCAGCACGTCGGAATACGCCCAGCCGGCAAGCCCGAGCTGGCGCCAGTGATCGTAGTCGGCGGCCTGTCCGCGCATCGAGATCATCGCGTTGATGGCAGAGCAGCCGCCGATCACCTTGCCGCGGGGATAAGCGAGCGAGCGGCCGTTGAGGCCTGCTTCCGGCTCGGTCCGAAACATCCAGTCCGAACGCGGATTGCCGATCGCGAACAGGTAGCCGACGGGGATGTGAAACCAGATCCAGTTGTCGTTGCCGCCGGCTTCCAATAGCAGCACGCGGTTTTTGGGATCAGCCGACAGGCGGTTGGCGAGGACGCAGCCGGCGGTGCCCGCGCCAACAACGACATAGTCGAAATCACCTTCAAGTCGCTTCATAAGTCCTTGCCCGGCGTCGTTTTTCAACGCCATAGCGCTGTCTTGGCCCGCTGTACAGCACCTCGCGGAGTGCGGAGCGGCGTGCTACAAAAAGGGCGAACCGTCACACCGGACAACCGGGATTTCCATGCCTATCGTCAACCGCGTCGCCGATCTGCAACCCGATATCCAGGCCTGGCGCCGGGAGATCCATCAGCATCCCGAGCTGCTCTACGATGTGCATCGCACTGCGGCATTCGTGGCGGATCGCCTGAAGGAGTTCGGCTGCGACGAGGTCGCCACCGGCCTTGGCAGGACCGGCGTGGTCGGCGTCATCAAGGGCCGAAAGCCTGCCGGCGGCGATATCAAGGTGGTCGGGCTCCGCGCCGATATGGACGCGCTGCCGATCGAGGAGAAAACCAATCTCGCTTACGCCTCGAAAACCAAGGGCAAGATGCACGCCTGCGGCCATGACGGCCACACCGCGATGCTGCTCGGCGCGGCGCGTTATCTCGCCGAGACCAGGAACTTCGCAGGGGATGCGGTGGTGATCTTTCAGCCGGCTGAGGAGGGCGGCGCGGGCGCGGCCGCGATGATCAAG
>Ga0210406_10002425_pt1 | contig 21321 bp, 15 predicted proteins | sample IncBWC30MmetaG_FD_155454 | JGI IMG/M metagenome (GOLD analysis project Ga0210406, IMG submission 155454) | Forest soil microbial communities from Barre Woods Harvard Forest LTER site, Petersham, Massachusetts, United States - Inc-BW-C-30-M | ecosystem: Environmental > Terrestrial > Soil >... | reverse complement strand
CAAAGGGAAAGGGCGTCACGCGAGATATGAGCGTCCGCGGACTCTTTGTTTATTCAAAAGTCCTACCCCCGGAAAAGGCTCCAATTCGCCTAGAAGTGGTTTTTCCACCCTTGCAGGGTGACGCGCCGATACGAATCAAGGTTCGGGGGCAGGTTGTGCGCGTTGAAAAAGAGCCGACGGAGCCTTCCCATAACGGGTTTGCAGTGAGCAGCGAGAGCACCAGTTTGCTAAGTTACGAAAATAGCGGCGCTTGCGAAGGCGGCCATTAATTCGTCGACCGGACTGCTGCACTCGCTTCTATGCCACGAGCCGCAGCCAGTGAGCCGCATCGTGCGCAGCGTAACCGGTCAGCAGCTGAACCTTGTTGTGACCCGTTCCACGTTGTTCAGGATGGCTGGTTTGGGAGTAAAAGGGCGGTAGCTCACCTGGTCAGCGAAGCTCCCAGAAGTTGGGGTCCGTTCAGAGGAGGATTCATTTCACGTGTACTCATCAAGCTCAGCTTCTTCCGCTGCTCAACCAGCATCCCATCCAGGCTGTTTCCCATGGTTCGCCGTTCGAGTTAAATCCAATTTCGAGAAACGGGTAGTGCTTAGCCTCAGCAGCAAAGGGCTGGACACATTTCTCCCGGAGTATAGGACCCAGCGCCGCTGGTCGGACCGCTTTAGGACCATTGATTGCCCGCTCTTTCCCGGCTACGTGTTTTGCCGCATTGATCTCAATCATCGGCTGCAGGTTTTGTCGACACCGGGATTTCTCTGCATCGTCAGTAGTGGAAGCAAGCCTGCGCAGGTGGAGGAAGCGGAAATCGCTAGGATTCAGGTGATTGTGCGTTCGGGACTATCTGCGCTGCCATGGCCAACCCTGGCTGTCGGCCAGAAGGTTCGGCTCGTCAAAGGCCCTCTGAGCGGCGTGGAGGCAACCTTACTCGAGGTCGGGAAACGGAAGCGGGTTTACGTGGGAGTAACCCTGCTGCAGCGGGGAGTCTCGGTGGAGGTGGATTCGGACTGGATCCTGCCCGTCAGCTTGCCGCAGGCCGGGGATGCGCATTTTGATCTGCTCGTTTGCGCTGTGAAAGATGCCATGGCGCAACATTCAACGGCAGTTCTGCGTCAGCAGTTGGCCGGGAGCAGAGACCATGCAGAGCAGTGATGCAAAACTGCGTCGTTTGTTCCTTTTCATAGCGGTCGCAGGCGTGTCCCTAGTGGGCTTTCCCAGCGCCGTAAAGGGCCAAGCATCGCAACCCGCCGTCACCGTGCCCCCGTCAAGCTATATTTTGGGACCCGGCGATCAACTAGCCTTTTCAGGAATTTCGGCTGAGGAATTCGCCAACAAGCCTTTCCGCGTAGATGCCGACGGTCAGGTCAACCTGCCGATGGTCGGGTATCTGCCCGCGGCCGGACTTACCCTGCGTCAATTTGAAGAATCGTTGAACAAACGGCTTGGCACTTATATCCGTGAGCCGCAGCTAGTGGTGACGATAGCCGAGTTCCATGGTCAACCCGTCTCGGTGCTGGGCGCCGTCAAAGCTCCTGGAACCCATCAGCTTGAGGGTCAAAAAAATCTGTTGGAGATGATCTCCCTGGCCGGAGGATTCCGCGAGGATTCGGGGAATACGATCGAAATTACCAGGGAGTTGCAGTGGGGGACCATCCCACTCGCGGATGCGACGACAGATCCGTCCGGGAAATTCAGTGTGGCGCAAGTCAGCATAAAACACATTCTCGAGGGGAAAAGCGCTGCGGCGAATGTCCCGATCATGCCGCACGACGTAATAACCGTGCCCAAGGCAGAATTGGTGTACGTCATTGGCTCCGTCAATAAAGCAGGCGGATTCATCCTTTCAGAGAACGAGCATATGTCCCTGTTGCAAGCCCTGTCTCTTGCCGCGGGCTTGGAACGGACCGCCGACTCCCGACACGCAAGAATACTGCGGACGGAATCTGACCAGGAGCAGCGAAAAGAAATCGTCGTGGACGTCAAGAAGATCTTGGAGGGAGCGTCTAGTGACGTACCCCTTTACGGCGGAGATATCTTGTTCGTACCCGACAGCACCGCAAAGAGAGTCGGGATGCGAACCATGGAAGCTATAGTTCAAGCGGCCGTCGGCGTCGCGATCTGGAGGCCCTGACAGGGAGTAAGCTCAAATGGGCGAAGAAGAAAGAAAAAACCATGGCCTTCCCGCTTGGCAACTGCGTAGCAGCGCGGACTCTGGATCTCTCTCACTCTCTGACTGGATACGGGGCACGCAAAACGAATTACCGGCAGCTCAGGACTTGCTGGATTACTGGCGTATTCTCCGACTGAGGAAATTCTTCATCCTGCGATTTGCCCTGTCAGGGCTCCTGCTGGCACTATTGTTCAGCTTTTTTCAGAGACCAGTGTACCGAGCACACTCCTTGATCGCGATCCAGGATTTGAACGAGAATTTTCTCAACTTGAAAGAGGATCCTACCTCCACCCATCCCGCTGAACCAGCCGAATCATATTTTCAAACGCAGGTTCAGATTCTGCAGAGCGATTCGCTGTTACAACGCGTGATTGAGAAGCCGGAAATAGCGCGGGCTCTTGCGCAAGAGGAAATGCGGGGTCCAAGATTAGACTGGCAAAAATATCTCGGCCTTCCTCGATCAACGTCGTCCGATCCACAACCTTCCGTTGAGAACATTGCTTCTCGGCTTTCAGTGCGCTCCGCCGGCGAGGCCCGTTCGGTGCAAGTGTTTTTCGAAAGCGGCGATCCCCAACTCTCTGCTCAGTTGGTCAATACCCTTGTGGACGAATTCGGCGAGCAGAGCCATCAAATGCGGTGGGAGTCCACACAACGAACCGCAGATTGGCTGGCCGCACATTTAAATGAGATGAAAACAAATCTGGAAAAAAACGAGGGCCAGCTTCAAGCCTACGCTCGCACTTCCGGTCTCTTGTTTTCTGAAAAGGGAAATGTTGCAGACGAAAAGTTACGACAGTTACAGGAAGAGTACTCCAAGGCTCAAGCTGACCGTGCAGACAAGCAGGCGAAACACGAAACAGCAATGACCAAGCCATTGGAATCGGTCCCCGAAGCTGTGGATGACGCGACTGTCCGCGACCTGGGTCTAAGACTTGCCGCATTGCGGCAGGAAAAGGCTCAACTCACATCGTCCTTGACGCCGGAGCATTACAAAGTCCGCCAAGTCCAAGCCCAGATCGATGAGTTGACCGCTGCGTTGGAGACTCAACGCAAGAACATCGTACGGCGCGCAGCCAACGAATACCAGAGCGCTCGCAGGCATGAAGAACTGCTAGCCAGGGCGTACGTGCAGCAGGCGAAGACCGTCTCCGAACAAGCAGAAAAAACCATTCATTACGACACTCTCAAGCACGAGGTCGATAATTCGCGCCAGCTCTACGACGCCTTGATGCAAAGAGTGAAACAGGCAGGGTTGGCCTCCGCAATGCGCGCCAGCAACATTCTGGTTGTGGACAAAGCAAAACCTCCGCTACTGCCTTATCGTCCGAACTATCCATTGAATTCTGTTCTTGGGCTTTTCGCTGGAACGTTTTTAGGGGCGGGATTTAGCGTTTTGCGTGAGCGTTATAACCGGTGCATTGTCGGTCCTGGAATCGCGCCCGCTTATTTAAACCTACCTGAACTGGGTGCCATTCCCATGGTCACAGCTTCTCGTATTCACAGACTTTTCCCCGCACGAGACAAGTCCGGGAGCACCGTCGAAGTCCGGTTACAAGACTCAGAAAGCGAGAGCAAGACAGTCAGAGTGAGGCTCATTGAGGGAAAAGCAGAGAGCGCCGACCTACACATGATGGCTGAAGCGTTCTGCGCGACACTAACTTCCCTTTTATTGCCAGTTCCCGAAACTACCTCCCTAGGAGTCATTGTGCTTACCAGTCCGGGCCCTGGCGCAGGAAAAACCACGGTCACGTGCAATCTCGGTGTCGCTATGGCCCAAACAGGACGGCGAGTGCTACTTGTAGACGCCGACCTGCGCAGTCCGACTCTTCATCGTATCTTAAAGCTTTCGAACAGTTGGGGACTGTGCGATGTGTTGTGCTCGGATAATCCCATCAACAACATCGGCACGTCGCAACTTGTTCGCCACACTGACATCCAAGGGCTCGATCTGCTGCCTGCCGGCACCACACGGGAAAGTCCATCACGGTTGCTCTATTCCCCACGAGTCGTTGAGTTATTTCGGCGATTGATGCAGGAATACGATCTCGTGCTGATCGATAGCCCTCCGATGATGCATCTCGCGGACGCCCGTGCGCTTGGGCGCGTAGCAAATGGAGTTGTGCTGGTCCTGCGATCGGGGCAAACCACTGTCGCTCAAGCTCAGATTGCGGTGCGGCGGTTTGCGGAAGATGGGACTCACGTAGTTGGCACGATTCTGAACGGCTGGGATCCCAAGGCAGCGAGTGGGACTGACTACGGGGACAGCTACAATCAGTACACCAAGCAATATAACGGGCCAGCATAAGGTTGCGATTTCCAAGCCCTCAGCTGCAAGGCGCAAAGTGGCGCAATCTGTCTCCCCAATTTTAACTGTTCGTTTCATTAGCCTATACCGATCGATGGTCGGCAAAAACAGCGGAGCGCTAACCGTGAGCTCTGAAGCGTCGCAATTCGTGGCCGTTCAGCGGCGCGAGACTCCTTCCCTGAGCACGAATTTCACGTGGACGTTTCTCGGTAATGCAGTTTATTCAGCCGGCCAATGGGCGATGCTGGTGCTCCTAGCGAAACTGACTCGGCCGGAACTGGTAGGGCAGTACGCTTTGGGTCTTGCGATTGTTCTTCCCGTGCTGATGTCCACGAGCTTGCAGCTACGAAACGTGGTAACCACAGACCTGCAGGAGCAGATACAGTTCGGGCAATACCTCGGCTTCCGGCTGCTATCGACGGGGCTAGCACTCGTGATTATCCTCGCCATCGTTTTAACATCAGGATATGGGTGGCAACTGAAGGCGGTAATTCTAATGTTGGGTTTGGCGCAAGCGATCGAGGTCATCAGCGATATTTATTATGCGCGGCTGCAACTCAAGGAACACCTAGATCGGGTTTCCAAGTCAATGATTGTGAAAACAGCGTTGTCCGCACTTGGACTGAGTGCCGGAGTATATTTCGGCCACAGTCTTCTGTGGGGCGTAGCAGGCATTCTGCTGGCGCGAGCAATCGTTTTCTCAGGCTACGACACGCGCACTCGCACCCATGATTTGCACCCGCAATTCCAAGGTTTCTTTCGAAATGACGTGTTGAAGCCACGGTGGGATCTAAGGGTGCAACGCGAATTACTGATGTTAGGTCTTCCTCTCGGTGTCATTACGCTTTTACTCTCCCTCAGTTCAAACATCCCTCGCTATTTCATCGAGCACGCACTCGGGGAACGGGCTCTAGGCATCTTCTCTGCGACTGCGTTTATGTTTGCGGCAGGATTCATGGCGATCGTGTCGCTGGGGCAGTCTGCGTTCACCCAGCTTGCTAGGTCTTATGCTGCAGGGAATCTAGCAGAGTTCCGCTCGATTCTCGGCAAGCTCCTTGCTATGGGGGCTACTCTTGGAATGTGCGGAATCATTGTGGCCAGACTGGCCGGACAAGAGATTCTTACGATCCTATTCCGGCCCGAGTACGCGGCGCATACTGACTTGCTCGTAACGATCATGGTGGGCGCGGCAATCCAGTATGTGGCTGCCCTGATGGGCTCTGCCGCTACTGCCGCACGGTTTTTCAAACCGCAGATCCCGCTGCTTGCTACGGTCGTTGTCACCGCTTCGATAGCCAGCTATTGGCTGATCCCGTTCTATGGCTTGTTGGGCGCGGGCCTCGCGATCGTAGTTACCTCCATTGTTCTTCTTATCGGAGAAATAATTCTTCTTTGGTTTGTCTTGACAAGGGCACCCGTAGAACGAAACACCGATCACATCCAGAAGCTTCGCGAAGCGACGGTTCCGCTGCAAGATTAGCTTAGATCCTGGGGATTCCTCTCCATTTGCCCCGATTTGCATAACAGGGCGGCAGTAACGCGGAACAGCAAAAGGAAAACAGGAGGTCAAGTCAATATGTCCGCTGGCCAGATATCGGACCCCTACCGAGGACGTAGACTTACGGATGGTTATCTCGATCTCGAAGAGTTGGGCGTCGAATGGTTTTCGAGAAGCCAGCTGGATTCGTCGGGCAATATCGAAAGCATACTGCGGTGTATCGGGAAAATGACAGACCTGGGCCACGGACTGAAGACGGTATGTGAGATCGGTTGCGGACCAAAACCGACTACGCTGAGATGGTTGAGGGAACACCGTTTTACGGCCGTCGGAATTGAGCCCATCATTGCCTATGTGAAAGCTGGATGCGAAATGCTGGATGACGCCAAGGGCGTGCTGCAAGGTAGAGCAGAGCAAGTCCCGCTGCTTGATGAATCACAGCAGGTCGTGTTACTCGAGAGCGTACTAGAGCACGTGGACTCACCGCGCCAAGCCATTGCGGAAGCGTACCGCGTCCTCGCTCCAGGCGGAGTGTTGTTTGTCTACACCACGAACCGCTACAGAATTTCTTTGACGGGCAAGAATGGTGAGTTTCGGGTGCCCTTCTATAACTTCTTCCCAAACATCGTGAAGGAATCGTACGTATTCGCGCACCTGCACTATAATCCGAAACTCGCTAACTATTCGCCCCTTCCGGCGGTCCACTGGTTTTGCTTCTCAGAACTTTGTAGGCTCGGCCGTGATGTGGGGTTCACAAAGTTCTACTCGCCGCTGGACCTGGCCGAGGCCACCGACTCGTTTGTAGCCAGTAGGGTCCGCCGACTGGTTTTCGACTTCGTTCGGAAGAGTCCGTTGCTTCGCAGTCTTGCCCTATTGCAATTTGGAAACGCTATTTTCATGTGGAAGCGCGGTTAGGCGAATCGTGCTCAGTTGACGTCCTCCATGAACACCGGTTCGGGCGGAAATCTAGGGACCGAATTAGTTGCTCCGGTCTGCTCGACTTTTGCGTGCGACGAATAGCGCGTGAGGAAAATGCGGCCTCATAACTACAGGGCCAGCCCGTTTCTCGTGGGGACCAACAGGCTTTCCAGTCTGGGCAAGCTAGCGTTCGCGTTCCTTTCGCTCATGGTGTTCGCAATTCCATGGCAAAACGCATTGATGGTCCCCAGCGTCGGAACAATTGGCCGCTTGATCGGGCTGCTGGCTGGCAGTCTTGGTATCCTGGCAATCATCGAAAGGCACAGTGTCAGCTTCCCAAGCCGCGGCAGCGTCCTGACAGCCCTGTTTGTGCTGTGGGCGGCAGCGAGCTATTTCTGGACGCTTAACCCCGAAGGAACTCTGGTGGCAGTAGGCACGTTAATCCAGCTGCTTCTGATGATGTGGCTGATATGGGAGCTCGCCCCCCAGGAGCGAGACCAAAGGCGGCTAATGCAGGCCTACGTCCTCGGGACCTGCGTTTCCGGGATAGACACATTGTACCGATATTTTTTTCATTTGGAGTCCAAGTTTGTCAACCGTTATACGAGCACCGGGTTCAATCCTAATGACTTGGCGTTAGTAATGGCTTTGAGTATCCCTGTTTCCTATTATCTGGCTATCCAGAGCAAGGGACTGATGGTCTGGGTCTATAGGGCGCAACTTGTCTTGGCAGGAACCACCATCTTGCTGACTGCTTCAAGGAGTGGTCTTTTGGCTAGCCTCGTGGGCGTCGCTATCGTGCCTTTGACTTTCGCAAGCCTGACGCGACTTCAGAGAGTCGCCACCATCCTGACAATAGCAGTGTTCCTCTGCAGCGGGCTTTTCTTGGTGCCCGCGGCTTCGTGGAAGCGCCTATCCACCATTCCTGGCGAACTCTCCCAGGGTACGCTCAACGAACGCAGGCTCATCTGGGAAGCGGGCTGGGACGTCTTCCGTCTACATCCTTTTCTGGGTGTTGGGGCGGGGGCGTTCATGGACAGTATCGGACGGCCTCTGGGCGCGGCACCTCGGGTTGCTCACAACACCTTTCTGTCGGTCCTCGTCGAAGAAGGCGTGATTGGCCTTGGACTATTTTGCATTTTAATGGGCGTGTTGGTGCTGTCCGCATGGCGGATGCCTCCACTCGCGCGAAAACTATGGATTGTAACTCTAGGAGTCTGGGTGGTAGGCGTTTGTGGTGCCACTTGGGACCGGGAGAAATCGACGTGGCTGTTCTTCAGCTTGTTAATGGGTCATTCGGCGAACATGGTGCAGAGGCGGCGAACGTTCGCTCAGGCCCGAGCTCTTGCTGCGCATTCGCGTTGAGGTCGTTGCAGTCCCCAAAGCCTGCCATGCCTTTCGCGCTTCTGCTCGCATCACGACTATGAAAATCCTCTTTATCGTTCGTGCGTTGAACTGCGGCGGTGCCGAGCGCCAACTGGTGGTCCTTGCCAACGAATTAGCCAGACGGGGACATCGCGTGGCAGTCGCCGTCTTTTACAAGGGTGCCCCCCTCGAGAAGGAGATCGACTCCTCGCGTGTGCGTCTTATTCCGCTCGAAAAACGTTCTCGGTGGGATCTGCTTTCTTTGTACTGGACGCTGCTTCGAGTCGTTCAGCGGGAGCGCCCTGATGTACTGCACGGCTGGATGTCGGATCCGAATCTAGCAGCCTGTATGATTCGCCTGTTGTACACCAAGGCGCTCCTATTTTGGTGCATACGATCCGCCAATGTGGAAATGATCTTAGACCGGGTAGCATCCGCGTCCTACTGGTTCGAGCGCCGGTTGTCGCATTTCGCTGATTGCATCGTTGTAAACTCTCGCGCAGGTGTCAACCATGCCGCCTCTCGTGGTTTCCCGTCTGACAAGATGTTCCACATCCCGAACGGCATCGACGTCAACCGCTTTTATTTTGATCCGCCTGCGGGACAACGAGTGCGGATGGAGTGGGGTTTCACCGGGTCAGACAGGCTAATAGGGCTGGTCGGCCGACTCGACTCAATAAAGGATCATCAAAGCTTTCTAAAGGCAGCTGCGCGACTCACGCAAGAGCTGCCCGAAGTTCGATTTCTATGTATTGGAGACGGGCCCCTGCACTACAAGTTGAAACTCGAGGCGCTAAGCCGCGAACTCGGCCTCGAGCGAAAGGTGATGTGGGTTCCAGCGCGCCAGGACCTGAGGGGCGTCTATAATGCGCTAGATGTCGTCTGTCTCTGTTCGCTTAGCGAAGGTTTTCCGAACGTCATTGGCGAAGCAATGGCTTGCGGCAGACACTGTGTAGTTACAGACGTGGGTGATTGCAGGTTTCTAGTGGGTCACGCGGGCATAGTGGTGCCTCCCAACGATCCGGAGGCGCTTGCGGAAGGCTTCAGGCAGGCGTTGTCCTGGGTGAGAGACCCGAACGATCGGGGACGGCAGCGCATTCTTGAGCACTTCACCGTGACCCATTTGGCCGACCGGACCGAGAAGTTGCTTCTCCGATTCTGCCCTGATCACCGACAAGTTACGCCGGGCTGCATCACTGCCTGTAGCGAATCTCGTGATCAGGAAATGACTAACCAGGGCGACATATATTTGCCGCTACAAGATTAGACTCGTACGGACTATGTGAGTTCTATGTCGGTACCTCCCGAAACGCGATCGGTCGAGATTGCTGAGTGCAGAAAAGCTACCCGGAAGCGGTACCAGGCACGAGACCTGATCTCCCTTTATTTGAATTATCCGATTCTGTTTCCCATGCGCAAGAATTTGAATCGGCGGGGCCTAAAGATCATGGGAGAGAAGCTCAAAGTCATGGTAGGCACGCGCGCAGACATTGAGGAGGCTCAAAGGTCGCGCCTCCGCGAACTTTTGACCTTTTGCTATCTACGGAACCCTTTCTATCGTGAGCGTTTTCGCCGGGCCAGGCTCCGCGGGAAACGGGACTTTTGTCCCGAGGGTCTCGCCCAACTTCCACCTTTGACGAAGGTCGATCTCCAAGAGTGCTTCGTCCAGCTGGTCTCCGAGGGCATATCCCGAGAACGGTTGATCGAAAATTCAAGCGGGGGATCCACGGGTGATCCAGTCAATGTGCTCCAAGATCGAAACTTCCTGGCGGAATCCCTGGCGACGACGTTTATCAGTGACCGGATGCAAGGATGGGACTTCGGCACCCGGCGCGCTCTACTCTGGGGTTCCCCAAAGGACTGTGGTCGCCTCTCGAGCGCCAAGGCACGGTTGTCCGCGTACCTGAATAACGAAAACTGCTACGATTCGTTCAACATGGGTGTTCCCGAGATGCGGAGGTTTCATGAGGAGCTCACTCGCTTCCAACCTGACAACATCCTGGCCTACGCGAGTTCAATTTATCTCTTGGCCTGCTTCCTGAAGGAGGCCGGCATCAAGCCGAATTATCCTCTTAGGTCGATCATCTCCTCGGCGGAAACTTTGACGGATACAATGAGGGCGGCGGTGGAAGAATGCTTCGGCGTGGCCGTGTACGATCGCTACGGAACCCGAGAAGTGGGTACTATCGCTTCAGAGTGCGACCACCATGTGGGACTTCATTTGCACATGCTCGACCATTATGTTGAGGTCGTTGATTTCGAAACCGGACAGCGGATTTGGGATAAGCCCGGCAGGGTTCTGGTCACGCTGCTCACGAACTATGCGATGCCTCTTATTCGCTACGATATCGGCGACGTGGGTATTTTGACGGAGGAATTCTGTACGTGCGGCGGGTCGGCGCTGCTTGTCAAGAGGTTGCTGGGCCGGTCTTCTGACTTTGTAGTGTCGCCTTCGGGACGACTCATTCATGGAGAGTACTTCACGCACGCCTTCTACGGTCACCGGGGAATCCGGCAGTTCCAATTCGTTCAGGAGACCGCGACGCTTTACTTAGTGCGCATCGTTAAGAACGCCGATTTCCAGCCATGCAGTCTAGAGGCTGTCAGGCACGATATGGAATTGGTACTTGGAGAAAATGCCGAAATTCGATTTGAATTTGTCGAAAACATTGCTTCGACCACCTCAGGTAAGCGGCGGTTTACAATTTCCAAGATTCCTTTGCCGGTTAGCCAAGCCCATGAGACAACATCCTGACCCGCGCAAGGCATTCGTTTACCATGAGCCGCAGCTTCTCGCTTATAAGGCTGAAGCTCCGTTCAGCCCAAGCGAAGCTTACCCGGAATATCCGTTCGACGACGTAGGAAGCTCGGGCGAAAACAAGGTGTACCAGGCAGTTCGCAATTGCTTTCTCCTCATGGGAATGGATGCGGGGCACTTTGGGACAAGCCAATGGAATCCGCTCGGCGACCTTATCGAGCCAGGGCAACGGGTCCTGATCAAGCCAAATTTTGTCCTGGATTTTCACGGTTTTGGATGGTCACTCGAAAGCGTAATCACCCACGGCTCAATAGTTCGGGCTGTCCTAGATTATGTTCTGCTGGCCCTGAGGGGGGAGGGGATGGTGCGTGTTGGTGACGCGCCGCTGCAGAGCGCGAATTTTGGGAAAATCTGCCAACTTTCCGGCCTCAATACCGTGCTCGACTTTTACCGGGGCAGATCGGCTCTCACGATCGATGTTGCGGATTTCCGCCGGGAATGCGCTTTGCTTGATGAAAGGCGCTGGATCCGTGAGAAGGAGGCAGTCGCGGGCGATCCGGCTGGATATGCTGCTGTAGATCTGAAGGACGAAAGCATGTTTCGTTCGGTCGCGGCGAACTTTGGCCGCTATCGGGTAACGAACTATGACCCGAACCTAATGTCCCTTCACCACAATGAGCAGAACAATGAGTATCTCATTTCCGGTTCTCTACTCCAGGCTGACGCTGTGATCTCTCTCCCCAAGATCAAGACGCACCGCAAGGCCGGCATTACGGCGTGTCTGAAGAACTCCATCGGAATCAACGGCCACAAGGACTGGCTCCCTCATCACCGAAAAGGCAGTATGTCGCGGGGTGGCGACGAGTATCTGTATCAGAATCCGTTCAAGGCCATCGCTGCCTTGCTGATGGAACGGGCGGACGTCCAGCGTTCTGCGGCCAAGGTGAAATTTCTGCGGGGTTGCCGGACCATTGCCACTCGGCTCGGTGAAGTCACCGCGCCAGACAAATATCTTGAAGGTGGGTGGTACGGCAACGACACGTTGTGGAGGACTATTCTTGACCTCAACCGTATTCTTCTCTATGCGGACCACCGGGGAACGATGCAGCGTCAGGTGCAACGTCAATGCCTGTTCCTCGCTGACGGAATTGTCGCAGGTGAAGGTGAAGGCCCACTCGAACCCACAGCTAAACCTTGTGGACTCCTAGTGGGTGGTTTGAGCGCGGCGGTTCTCGATGCGGTGATCGCCCGGGTGATGGGATTTGACTTTCAGAAGATCCCCTCGATCCGTGAAGCCTTCGCACTGGCGAATTATCCTTTGGTTGATTTTGGCCCTGAACAAATCGAGATTATGTCAAACTTCCCTAAGTTCAAAGGTATGAACATTTTTGAGCCCGGCTTCAGTTTGACCTTCGTGCCAGCGCTCGGGTGGCAGGGGCGGGTGGAACTTCGATCTCCTGAAGATCGTTCGCCAATCTACCCGAAGCCCGTCAACAATAAGGAGCTAACCTACCGAGGGCAGAGACTACCTTGAGCTTTGGCGCGTGGTGGAGGCGGCGAGTTGCGAGAGGAGCGCAGCCGTTGCCGCGGGCTGATCATTTGCAAACCGGTGGGACGCAATCTGTACGGTTGACATTCAGTCGTCGCTTTCCTCGAAAACAAAAAGACCGGCTGAATCGGGTCTGGTCCGATCGATTTGCCCGGTTCGCCAGCAATGCAGCCTCAAACAGATACGCGGTAATGGCCAGGAAGCAGGCCTGCATAGCTCTTGCGTTAAAACCTTCCGCTTCGCTGGGAACTCCGTGCATAGCTCAGGTAGCATGATTAAAGTTATACACATTATTACGGACCTCTCAACGGGTGGCGCCGAAACTATGCTGTACCGAGCCCTCTCGAGAATGGATACCGGGCGTTTTCAGAACGAGGTGATTTCGCTGACCAGCCTCGGAAGCATTGCCCAGAAGATCCGAGCGAGAGGAGTGCCAGTTCGTGCGCTCGGCATGAAGAGGGGCATCCCCAATCCGTTTCTGTTTCTTCGTCTTATTCAATGGATTCGCAGGTCAAAACCACAGATTGTACAGACCTGGATGTATCATGCCGACCTGATCGGAGGCTTAGCTGCCTATCTCGCGGGTGAGAGCCGACTGGTGTGGAACATCCGTCAAGCCAACCTGGATCCCAAATGGAATAAGCCTCTCACCATTTGGACCGCAAAGATTTGTGCGCTTATATCCTCATGGCTCCCGGCATGTATCCTGTCCTGCTCGCAGGCAGCATTGGTGTTGCACAGCAGGGTTGGCTATGCAGCGAGGAACATGAAGCTAATCCCGAACGGCTTCGATCTCGAGGAGTTCAGACCAGATCCAGAAGCGCGGCTATCCCTCCGCAACGAATTGGGGTTGCCGAAAGATACGCTGATCATTGGAATGGCGGCCCGCTTCCACGCGGTGAAGGGCCATCGCAATTTTATTCAAGCAGCCGCGCGCTTCCATGCCACGATCGCAGAAGCTCATTTTGCACTCTGCGGACCGGGCGTAGATCGCGACAATAAAGAACTCTACAAATGGGTCGTTGAGGCGGGCCTCGATGCCCACTGCCATTTACTCGGTACGCGCCAGGATCTGACTCGTCTGTTCTCGGCAATAGACATTTTTACGTCTCCCTCTGTCAGCGAAGCGTTTCCTTCGGTAGTGGGCGAAGCGATGGCGTGTGGCACGCCCTGCGTCGTGACCGACGTCGGCGATTCGGCCCTCATCGTAGGCGAGAGCGGCATAGTAGTGCCTCCTGAAAATCCCGACGCGTTGGCTGAAGCTTGGGGCGAGTTAATCGAAGCTGGGCCGGACGTGCGCCGTCGCCTCGGAACAGCCGCTAGGTGCCGCGTGCAGCAACACTTTTCTCTGTCAGTCGCTGTGGAGCGATATCAGACAATCTATGCGCAGCTGGCCGGGACAGCACAATCGGACATGCCTTCGCCAGGATTCGCGAAAATGCCGAATAGACCGAGCGTTCTCGGGGCGTCAAAAGACTGACCCAGGAACGGTGTCCGCTCTGAGAGAGATCTTAACTGATAGCGCCGAATACCAAGAAGGCGTGATTTCAGAAGTCATGGGGCATCACTGAGTATCGCGGGCGTGGGAACGCGGACCTCCAGATTTGCCAAGCTAACTTGGAACATGTTGCCGACAACAGAAAAGTGATGACGGCAATTATCGCGCGCAAATCCTTGCGTGGGAGCAGCAGCCGCATCTGAGGAGTCCTCTTTGCGTACGTCGGATTTTCAATCCAAAGCCAATTCGAGGAAAGCCATGCTGCAAAGTAACGATTTGATTTTGGCGAAGGTGCCCGCGATCCACGGGGGGCAGCCCGTGTTCGAGAAACCATTCCGCTTTTGTCGCCCGTTGCTGCCGTCGCTCGGGAATGCGGTGAAATATTACGAGAAATCGTTCAAGACGGGCTCGATCACTAACGCCACCACAGTCGAGCACCTTGAGGCTGCGGTGGCCGAGCGGTTAGAAGTGAGATATTGTGTCGCCGTGTCGAGTTGCACAAGCGGATTGATGATGGTGCTGCGGGCTTTGGGCCTTACCGGCGAAGTCATCATCCCGAGTTTTACTTTCTTTGCCACAGGCCATGCTTTGCTGTGGAACGGCTTGCGGCCGGTATTTGCCGATTGCGATGAGAAAACGTGGAACGTGGACCCTGTTGATGTCGAGCGAAAGATCTCCGAGCGTACCTCTGCTATTTTAGCTGTTCATCTCTATGGTAACCCCTGTGATGTTGACGAGCTCACGCGATTGGCGTGCCGCAGGCATTTAAAGCTCATTTTCGACGCGGCCCATGGATTCGGCAGCTACCATCGCGGACACCCGGTGGGGCAGTTCGGCGATGCGGAAGTCTTCTCTTTATCTCCGACGAAGCTGCTGGTGGCGGGTGAGGGTGGCCTGGTCACGACGAACGATGCCACGTTAGCTCGGACAATTCGGGGCATGCGGAACTACGGCGACGTGGGGGTCTATGATCCCGAGTGGCTCGGAATGAACGCGCGAATGCCAGAGTTCAACGCCGCTCTTGCGCTAGCCGGGTTGCCCCTTGTGGAAGCAAAAATCGCTCGACGGAATTGGATCGCCAACAAATATACGAGCCTTCTTTCACAGCTGCCGGGGCTACGCTTCCAAAGAGTCCTTTCTGAAAACGTAAGTACCTATAAGGATTATTCGATCCATATCACCTCGGAAACGTTTGGCATGTCCCGAGACGCCTTGGCTGAGGCCCTGTCAGCGGAGGGAATCGAAACAAAAAAGTACTTCTATCCGCCAGTGCACAAGCAGAGGTTATACGCCCCTTTCGACGGGCCAGAGCAAGCGGGCCTAGATCGCACCAACTTCATCACCGATGGCATCTTGAGCCTGCCCATGTACGAATCACTGCCGGAGCCCACAGTGGAAGGCATCGCCTATTCCATTCTACGTCTTTGGCATTTCAGGGCAGCGGAAAAACAAGGTATCGCAAAGGAAAACTGACATTATGTGGCAGCCCGATCGTAACTTAACTCTCTCACAAGCGCTTCCCCGTATGTCGGCTGACTTCATAAACGTGCACATTTGTATGATTGGAGCACTTGCAGCGCCTGTTCTCTATCTTGCGCTGACAGGCCGGCACGAGGTAGCCGCGATCCGGCTGGCTGCGGCTATGGCGTACTACACTTACTCATTTGGGCTGCTCTCCCTCTGCTTCCCACTCGTTTTCCTCGTGAATGGTTTCTACACCCGCTCCAGGGGGTACGTCGGAAAGTACAAAAGGCTGGTCATCCTAAGAGGGACCGGTATCAGCACGTTGATATTTCTAGCCGCCAATTTTGTGTTCCTGAGGCGATCACTGGTACCGCGCAGTGTTCTTCTTGTGTTTTGCGTTCTGGCAATGTTGTCGTTGACTCTCTCGCGCCTCGCTAAGGCGGAGCTGTTGAACCGGTTCGAAATCAAACCAAGAAATGGGAAGAGAGATGCACCGACAGCGGACATGGTCCTTGTTCTCGGCGGAGCTGGCTACATTGGTTCGATTCTGGTCCGAGACTTGCTGGCTGCCGGCAAGAAAGTCCGCGTGTTGGATAGCCTAACGTATGGCGACGGTGCCATCCGGGATATCCTTGGCCATCCTAACTTCGAATTGAAGGTCGGAGATTGTCGGAAAATCCAAGATGTGGTTGGAGCAGTAAATGGCGCCCACTCAGTTATACACCTTGCAGCCATCGTAGGCGACCCTGCGTGTGAAGTCGATCGCCAAACTAGCCTGCAAGTCAATTATGCCGCGACCCGGATGTTGGTAGAGGTTGTAAGAGGAAATGGCATCCAGCGCTTTGTATTCGCGTCGAGTTGCAGCGTATACGGAGCGACCGACCTGTTGATGGATGAGCACTCCACGGTGAAGGCGGTTTCGCTTTACGGACAGACGAAGATCGATTCGGAAGAAGCGCTTTTGGAAGCGCACTCGAATAATTTCTATCCTGTAATTCTCCGTCTGGCAACGGTCTTTGGCCTCTCTTATCGCCCTCGCTTTGACCTCGTAGTCAATCTGCTCACCGCAAAGGCTTATAAGGAGGGAGTGATCACCGTTTTCAACGGTACACAATGGCGGCCTTTCATCCATGTACGCGATGTAGCGGCGGGGATCATGCGGGTTCTCGAGGCGCCTTTTTCACTCGTGCGTGGAGAAATCTTTAACTTGGGCGACAGTCGCATGAACTACCAACTCTCCGAGGTGGCGGAGAAGCTTCGGGCGGTATTTCCGAACACCAAGGTTCAGAACATCGAGAACTCAGATCGCCGCAACTACCGCGTTTCGTTCGATAAAATCCGCCGCCAGTTGGGCTTTCAATGCTCGCTCGGTTTGCAGAACGGCATCGAGGAACTTCGGCGAGCCTTTGAAGAAAAACTCATCTTGGATTATCGAGATCCGTTGTACTACAACCAAGAATTTCTAAAACTGCTGGGAAGCCCGTCCTGCAAAAATGAACTCGATCAGCACGTGATGGCTGCCTTCGCCCAACCGCCAACATCGAACCGCAACCCTGCGTGTGCGGTTATGGCGGCAGGGTCGGGCCGCTGAGAAAGACCATCGCAATGTGCGGTATATGCGGCGAACTTTGTTTCAATGGCAAGAACGTAGACGCTAGTGTCCTAGAAGCGATGATAGTCTCTTTGCGGCACCGGGGTCCGGATGATGAGGGCGCCTTCGTGGAAGGAAACGTCGGCCTGGGCCATAGCCGACTGAGTATCATCGACCTTAGTCCCGCGGGTCGCCAGCCTATGTTCGACGCCAGCCAAGAAATCGTGGTTGTCTTCAATGGCGAAATCTATAACTATCGTGAACTACGCAAGGAATTGTTGGACGAAGGCGTGAACCTTCGGTCGCACAGCGATACCGAAGTCATTCTCTACCTCTATCGAAAGCACGGCACGGATTGCCCCAAGTACTTGCGAGGCATGTTCGCGTTCGTAATCTGGGATCGCAAAACAAAGCGCCTTTTCGCTGCCCGAGACCGCATCGGTATCAAGCCCTTCTACTACTATCTGGACGGTAAACGCTTAGCGTTTGCATCCGAGATCAAGGCGATCGTCCAAATTCCAGGCCTGGACTTGAGGTTGAGTCTGCCCGCCATCGCCAACTATTTCACCTATGGGCATTCGTTCGCCCCACAAACAATTTACCAGAAGATTCAGAAGCTGCCTCCAGGTCACTCGATGACGGTGGAGGAAACAAAAGTCACCCTCCGACGCTATTGGGAGATCCCTGTGAACGCTGAGACGCGAAACGGTGATTTCGCCGAGTGCACGAAAGAACTTTTACGATTGCTTACCGACTCGGTGCGCTGCCACTTGATCGCCGACGTCCCTGTGGGCATCTTCTTGAGCGGCGGAATTGATTCGAGCCTCCTTGCAGCGCTCGCAGCGCGGCAAAAATCAGAACCCATCCAGACATTTTCTGTTGGCTTCGATATCGGCGGCCGCTATAACGAATTGCACAGTGCCCGCCAAATGGCCACCGCCATAGATGCGAACCACCACGAACTTCTCGTCGAAAGCTTCAGCGTGCCAGCTCTTCTCGAGAAGCTAGTGTGGCACTATGACGAACCGTTCGCCGACGCGGCCTGCATGCCCACCTATTTGATCTCGGAGTTTGCTCGGCGCAGCGTCAAAGTGATCCTTTCGGGCGAAGGCGGGGACGAAGTCTTCGGAGGTTATCGCCGCTATATTGCGCAGCTTCTTTCCCCTTACTATCGGTGCTTCGCCTGGTTTCTTCGGAATGATTCTTCGCTACGCCGGGTGATTGAATCGCGCAGAGGCTTGCGCCGGGTAAAGAAAGTTTTGGAATCTTTTGATTTTGCCAACGACGACAAGCGCTACGCCAACTGGCTGACATGCTTTACGCCCGCATTACGTAAAGAATTCTTTGACGGCGTATTACAGGAATTCGAGCGCAGTTACGATGCGGCAGAGATTTACCACCACCGCTTTGCCGAGGCCGGCAGCGACTCCATAAATCGGTTGCTGTACGTCGACATGAAAACCTGGCTGCCAGACACATATCTGGAGAAGGTTGATAAGGCCACGATGGCGGTCAGCCTTGAAGCCCGCGTTCCCTTGCTTGATCACCCTGTAGTGGAATACGCCTTCTCGCTTCCGGGCACTTACAAGATCTCAGGGTTTTGTAAGAAACGCATCCTGCGTGCCGCAGCAACTGGTTTGGTAACGGAGGCCATTCTGAACAGACCAAAACACGGATTTAGCGTACCTCTGAGGGAATGGTTCCGTGGGCCGCTTGCGACTTACGCGCGGGAGGTCATTTGTGACGGACGGCTCGCATCCCGCGGGTACTTTCGCCGCGAAGCGTTGGAGACGTTGCTAGAGTCGCACCGGAACGGACGAAACGATTATGGCGCGCAGATCTGGCAGCTCCTGAATTTCGAGCTGTGGCACCGGTGCTACGTGGACGCCAGCCCAGCGGAGAAATGGAGCCACTCGGGCACTTCAACAATCCGCAGGGCCGACGAGAAGTCTTTCCTTACTTCGTCGGCCGTCTGATCGGCACAACCCGACAAATAAGATACAGAGGAGTGATCTATGGAACAGACAGAGACAGTTTGGGCTCGACAGGCTGCCGTTTCCGCTCACCATCAGGGCGCAGTGCAGTTGGACCAGGCTTATCAAATCCAGACGACTGCAGGTTCTGCACTGGCCTTCCGGTATGGCCGAGCCCAGATCGACATTCATTTCAACCGCGAGATCGCTGCCCTGCCGCTTTCCGCCAAAATTCTGGACGTGGGATGTGGACCCGGACTTTATATGAAGAGGCTACGGGGCCAAGGTTTTGAGGTAATCGGAGTCGAACCCGCTGAAAACATGCGCAACATCGCTCGATCGCGATTACCTCACGGAACTGTCCGGGAAGCTTCCGCTCATGATTTGCCTTTTGAGAACGAAGCTTTTGACTTTGTGTATGAAATCGAGGTCTTCCGTTATCTGGCCCATGAGGATAATTTGCGGGCCCTGCGAGAGGCGTTCCGGGTCTTGAAACCGGGTGGCACTTTCTTCGGCACCTTCGCCAATCGCTTCGCGATGGATGGGTTTCAGATACTTGAAGGACTACGTTCTCTCCGGCAGAAATGGACTCACCAAGCGCGGAGATGGCATACGGAGTTTGAAACCCCGAAGAGTGTGGAACGGTTGCTGCATTCTGCGGGCTTCTCACTTGTGGAAACCCACGGCGCCATGTTCGCCAGTATGCAAATCGCTTGCAGGCTTGGTCCGATTGGCCGGTACGTGGCAAGAGCCGTGGAACCCGCAGACCCCGTGCTGAGTGATGTTCCTTTGCTCCGCTGCTTCGCCGGCCATCTGATCGGCGTCGCCCGCAAACAGGTATGATACTTCCTTTTCTCCGGAATCCGCTTGGCAAGCGATATGCATGTCAGGATACGCCTCCACTCGGGGAATGGGGGCGTATCCCAAGACAAGCCACCTCAATTAGGTGCTGTCCCGTTCAAGTAGTTCTCGAGGTAGGTATAGCCGTTGGGCGCAACCGTTTGATATAGAGTCGGATCGGTCACGCTCAGGCCATGATTGACTTTCCATTGATCGTTTAGGCCGTCATGCAGGCTGCTAGTACAAGCCGTCCCAGCGGCAAGAGTGGGGAATCCTCCCACATCAGCCTGATGTGTGGGTACAAAACCTCCTCCATAGGCCGTTCCCTGTGTCGGTCCAGTTCCGTTATTGTAGTAGGTGATCATCAAGTCATCTAGCGCGTCCCGGTTGCTCACAAAACTCCCATCGCATGCTGTGTCGTTAAGTTTCTGATAGGCCCCAACCGAGTTGAGGACTTCGCTCACAAGGTTGGTAGTTGAATCCGCTGAAATAGCCACTCCCCCGCTGGGGGTGGCCTGTGGAGTAGACCTTACCCACCCCGAAGGAGCAGTGCTGATTGTTCCGGGCCCTTCGTAGCTATCCTGTCTGAAGAGATTTGCTGCGTTGTTCGTTCCGCTGGGGTCGTTCGGGCCTATATTCCCGGTCATGTAAATGGAAGGAGTCCCACTCGGACCGCACGCGGTGCAGGATGAGGCCGAGTACGCCGTGATTTCCCAGCTGCTGGCTGAACCTACGCCCGTGAACATGGGGCCGGCTTTATAGATGTTGTTGATGTAATCGACGGACATTCCGCCTCCACTGAGGGAACCATAATAATACCAGTCATAAAGCAAATTATTGATAAAGCGCCCGTTCTGATGTTTGATGAGCGGATTTCGGTGGCTGCCGACAGCGACCATGTTGTGATGAAAATCTATCTCGGTCATCGACGCTGAGCCTGCCAAAGAAGAGGATCCCGTCAAGATACTTGTTGGATGATCTCCAAGCACTAGTCCGGCAATACTCCAGGAAAGGGTCTGATTGCGTTTGCCCGAAGTATCATTACTCCATGTGACGTAGGCTTCTCCGTGCGCCAATTCTAATGAGCAGTGGTCTACGATGACGTTGTAACCGTCGCCGTAGTTTCCGATCAGGACTGCGCTACCATCACCTGTGCCCGATCCATCCGCGGAGTTGAGTCCAGGACGCAGCCTCAGGTAACGGACGATCACATCGTGAGTGTTGATCTGCAGAGTGTGCGTGGGCAAAGCGGTGATAGCGGTGCCGACGATCTGGATACCGCCTCCCGGCGCGGTCTGTCCGGCAATCGTGATGTATGGATTGGTTATGATCAGCGCCGAGGCCAATACAATTGTTCCTCCAGTACGAAAAACGCAGGTGCGCGGTCCGCTGGCC
>Ga0210406_10002424_pt1 | contig 21323 bp, 23 predicted proteins | sample IncBWC30MmetaG_FD_155454 | JGI IMG/M metagenome (GOLD analysis project Ga0210406, IMG submission 155454) | Forest soil microbial communities from Barre Woods Harvard Forest LTER site, Petersham, Massachusetts, United States - Inc-BW-C-30-M | ecosystem: Environmental > Terrestrial > Soil >... | reverse complement strand
AACTTAGAGCGATAACGAACGGCGGAAAATCGCGAAAATTGGCAAATTGTAGTCAATTTTGTCGTCACTCCGTTTCAAAACCGGTGCTAACCCATAGCAACCGAGCTCTGTTGTTTCCCTCCTGATAGACCGACTCCAGGCCTCCAGCCGCATGACCTGAACCTCCCTCTTGTGTGGTGTCGGGCCACCTGAAAATTTGATCGAGTTTTGCGTTCGCCTGAACCTTCGTTCGCGCGCCCAGCACCGGCGTGCCTCACCGACAGGACAGAGGTCCCCGAATGGCAACGTATCAGAGAGGAAAGTTTTGGTGGTACCGGTTCCGCTTCGCCGGAGAACGTATCGACGAGCCGACAAAATCGACATCGCGCACCGTCGCGAAAGAGGCCGAACGGCAACACCGGCGATCACTCGAAGATGGGTTTAACAATTTCAAAGAGGTTCGGCAGAACCGCATCCGGGTTCTTGAGGACATCGTCGACGAATACCTGACGGGTTACCGGCTCCGTTACCGGTCGGCGAGCTTCGCCGAATACGCGCTCGGTCACGTCGGCCGTCTCCTCGGCACGAAGATCGTGGCCGACATCACCGAAACAGCGGTTCTCCGCTACCAGGAGGACCGGCTTCGCGAGAAGGCAGCGCCGAAGTCGATCAACGAAGAGGTCCGGTTTCTGCTCAAGATGCTAGGAGACCCGGGCGAGGTGATTCGCGCTCATCTCAAGGAGACCAAGCAACTCAAGCTGACCGTTCATAAGAACATTGGCAAGGCCTTCGATAGCGAGGAGACGGAGGGGCTTGCAACCAAAGCAAAGAGCTCGCGCAGTCCTCACATGTACCCAGCCTTCATGCTGGCGCGTAACGGAGGTCTCCGTGACACCGAGATCAAGACCCTCACCTGGGGCCAGATCAACCTAGTCGCGAAAACGGTCCAGGTCGGCAGAGCCAAGAGCGAAGCCGGAGAGGGTAGGATCGTTCCTCTGAACTCCGAGGTGTACCAGGCGCTCGTCGATCATCGCGTGGTACCGCAAGCGGTTCGGCGAGATCAAGGACGAATGGTACGTCTTTCCTTGGGGAAAGCCCAGGCCTTCGGACCCGACGCGGCACATCACGTCGTTCAAAACGGCTTGGAAGACAACGCGCACGAACGCAAAGGTCAAAGGCCGCTGGCACGATAACCGTCACTCCCTCATCACGGAGCTGGCCGAAAGTGGCGCCGGCGACGAAACGATCATGGCGATCGCGGGCCATGTCGACCGTCAGATGCTTCGTCATTACAGCCATATCCGCATGAAGGCGAAGCGCGAGGCGTTGGAGTCTGTCGTTGCCTCGCGAAGGGGGCGGGGCTCCACGCTGAAAGAAAACGCCCCCGCATAGCAATGGGGGGTGTATGGGTCGAATTGACCGAGACCAGGCCTCGGGTTAGTGTCTTGGTCAATTCGGCTTTAACGACTGCATTCACAAGGAGAGCAGCATGGAATCATTCCTGAATGAAATCGAAGTCTCAGAAAAGATCCGAGTCAGTCTGGCTTGCCTGAGACGTTGGCGGCTTCGCGGAGAAGGACCGCAATACGTGAAAGTGGGTCCACTCGTGCGCTACCGTCCTGAAGCCGTAGAGCAATGGGTGGAGACGCTGCCGACCGGAGGCAACGGCCACAGACCGAGGTCAGTCAAGGCGCCGCGCAGCCGCCTTGCCCAGACGGCTTAGCCGTGATCGTTCCTTGCTCCTTCACGGTGCAAGAAGGACGCTTAATCGAGGCGAGACGGAAATTTGACCGAGTTTCGCAACCGTACCATGCTGGCTCCGCGTTTGAGAGAGGTGCATGTGAGGGAAGCGAGGAAGAACCTGGCTATCGCGGTCGTCATGACGGTCGCAGATGCCGCGGTCGTTGTCTGGTATGGCGGTGTGATCTGGCAGGCGCTGTCTCCAATTATCTGGAGCAGAGTCTTAATCTTGCTGTTGGCCGCCCTATGGGCCCTGTCACTCGCAAGAATCTGGGCGCGCGCGATCTACAGTCTGCGGCACACGCCAGGTAGCCGGAGCTTCGACTTTACGTCGGGCGCAGCAATTACCTCAATCGATCTGCGGGGGGAAGGCGATGTTTGATTCGCTCGCAGATCTCTCCGGCAAGCTGGCGGCGACGGGTTATTTCATCGATCCCGTGATGATCCAAGTGGTCTTCCTTGCTGCCAAACTCCAGAAACCTCTTCTCCTGGAAGGGCAAGCCGGAAGTGGAAAGACGCAACTAGCGCTGTCCGTCGCGGCGGCGGCTAATACTCATGTCGAACGACTGCAGTGCTATCGCGGCGTGACCGAGGAAAAGGCGATCGGGCAATTCGACGAAGGACTACAGCGTCTCTATATGGAATTCTCCAAGGGCCAGCACGAGAGCTGGCAAGCCGTACAGGGGAGCCTGAAGGGACGAGACTTCTTCCGTCCCGGCCCGCTGATGAGGGCGCTCGAATGCGAACGACCTTGCGTCCTCCTCATCGACGAACTCGACAAGGTTGACGATGGATTTGAAGCGCAGGCATTCAAGCGGGCCTCCAGTTGTTTTGGGTTAGGGCGCTATCTCTATAACTTCGTTGAGATGTGGGTCCCGCTCAATGAGCAGCGGCAACCGATGACGCTTCCTCAGCTTCCCAAGTGGGCGCTCCCTAAGGCGCTCGGCGGAGGTGGACGAGCCCACCCGCCCCGCCCTGTTGGGGCACAGCGCGGCCCGATCGATCAGAAGATGACGGCCAGAATCGAGGGATTTCGCCGCGTTCTGGGGAACGAAATCTACAGAGAAGTCCTTTGGCGCGCTGCGGACGCAGACAAGGCAGAGGCTATCCCCAACGCACAACTACAGCAGAATGTCATGGAGGCCATGGAGCGGGCTGCTCGCGGAATCCGCAGAGCCAACTCTGTCGCTGAACAGATCGGCGAGACGCCGTTTATCGCTGTTCTGGACAGGCTACGGATCAGCTCGATGACGGATATTCCGCGACTCGAGTTGCTGAAGGCCCTTGTGGCGGAACTCGAACGCGAGGTGGGACGCCCGGCGGCGTGACGTCACGCAGGTCGCCGCCTGTGCGGTAGCCGTCCGAGGAATCAATGTCCGGTGCGATGTTCGACGGGACGAGAATCTGCTTCCACGTTGTGTCGAGTATTCCCAAGGCAGCTTTGGCTGCCCATTGCTTTTGGGGAGGAGTCCTATGAGGAATGTAAGTATGATCCGGCGGGAGCCGCTGTTAGTCAGCATCCCGGTGGAAGGAGCGGTCTACTGCGAGAACTGCGAGCGGGTGTCGAACTCGACGAACTTCCGCTGTGGTGTCTGCGGCAGTGAGGCGATATTGCGTCTCAGGTTGTTGATCGACGGACCCCCAAGCGGACCTGGATCGGGCCCGGCTGCCGCTGGCTGCGCTATTCCGATGCTCCAGACAGCGGCTTAGGCCTCGTGCGGTGGCCCTCTTGCCAAACAGTATGAACGATGACTCGTATTGTTATACAATTGAGTAGGAAACTTCCTACCTTAAGGTAAGCCAATGCGATCAACCGCCGTGATCAGTTCCAAAGGACAGATTGTCATTCCCGCCAATCTGCGAAAGAGATACCGTCTGAGAGAAGGAACCACCGTCGTGTTCCAGGAGGAACGTGGCCGGCTTGTTCTTGAACCGAACAACTTCGAGGCAATCTATGCGTTGCAGGGGAGTCTCAGAGAATTCCCGATTGAAGCCAGTCTCGAAGAAGAGCGGCGGGCCGAACGTAAACGTGAGGACGCGCGATGAAGGACTACGTCCTCGATGCAAATGCGGTCATTCGATACTTCGGTGTAGGTGAAGGCCAAGGCGGAGAGAAGGTGCGTGGTCTGTTCGAACAAGCCGAGCGGAATCAAGCGCGCCTTTCCATGTCCGTGATTAACATGGGCGAGGTCCTCTACATTCTGCTCAAACACTTGGGCGAGCAGAGAGCGTTTCAGTACATTCAGGCTCTTCAGCACGCTGTGACGATGGTCGAAGCAGACTCCAACAGAACGATAGAGGCCGTGAGGTTGAAACATCAATATAAGCTCGGCTATGCGGACAGTTTCGCCGCTGCCCTGGCCTTGGCGTCGAAAGCCACGCTCGTTTCCGCAGACCCCTCGTTTGAAAAGATCGGCAAGTCTCTCAAGTGGATGAGGCTGACGAAATTTGATCCCAAGAATCGCTAAACGCGCTACATCGATCGGCGCGTGGGTTCTCGGCTCCAGCTGTCCTATAAGGCTCCGGCTGTCCTATAAATAGTAGGAAAAGACGCAACCGGATTCTCATTATCGGTAAACGGGAAGTAATCCATTCGGGGCAGTTTACTTCCGAATGATCGTCGAGGTCACACCGGGACGGCTTTGGACCCTCTTGATTCTACCCAGGAATTATGAGTGGGCTTCACAGCCACTTTAGGCTGTTGCCAAATCGTCAGTGCACTCACCGAACACTGCGGGCGGAATTGTGTACTTCGGAATTCTCAGGGGGTGTTATGGAAGTGCACCTGATTGATGGAACCTACGAACTCTTCAGGCATTTTTACGCCCTCCCATCCGCTAAAGACAGCGAGGGTCGCGAGGTGGCTGCCGTGCGCGGCGTTCTCGGTTCACTTTTGGGCATGATGTAGGCAGGTGCGACGTACATCGGGGTGGCGACCGACCATGTGATTGAGTCTTTCCGGAACCGAATGTGGCCTGGATATAAGACGGGACAGGGTGTGGAACCCGAGCTTCTAGCCCAGTTTCCGTTGCTGGAAGAGACGCTCTGCGCGCTCGGAGTGGTGGTGTGGGCGATGGAAGAGTACGAGGCAGACGATGCACTGGCTTCGGCGGCTTTTCTTGCGCGAGAAGACATTCGAGTCAAGCGCGTGGTCATCAGTACCCCGGACAAGGATCTTGCTCAGTGCGTTGAAGGAACCCGCGTTGTGCAACTTGACCGACGCAGGCGTCTGGAACGCGATGAGCAGGGAGTCATCCAGAAGTTCGGAGTCAAACCAAGCTCCATTCCGGATTACCTCGCCCTGGTTGGGGACACGGCAGACGGCTATCCGGGGCTGCCAGGATGGGGCGCCAAGTCTGCTTCGGCCGTCCTGTCGCGTTTTGGCAGATTGGAAGCGATCCCACCCGACGCACGGGATTGGCAGGTGAACGTCTCCAATCCGAAAGGCCTCTCCGAGGTTCTCAATAGTAAGCGAGATCTGGCCTTTCTCTTCCGGGACATTGCTACGCTTCGAACTGATCTTCCGCTTTTTGCAACCGTTGATGATCTGCTCTGGAAGGGTCCTACGCCCGGCTTTGCTCCCATGGCAGATCGACTGGACAAGGCTAAGTTTTCGAAGAAGCGCGTTCCGCGTCCTCGTGGAGATGGCAAGACTTCATCCCACAACTAGCCTGTGTGACTCAGCCTGTCTTCGTCCAAGCAGCAGTTGCTGACGAGAAGCCGACGTATCTGAACCGCCCACATAAATGCGCTGCCACGACCAGCGCCCGAGAATGGGCGGTCCACATACAGCCCTAAGACTTCTGGGGACTTATCATTCGTGTCGATGTGCATCGAGACCCGGTCGCGGGCACTCGTCACAGTATTCCTTGTTGCATAGCTTGATACAGAGTCGGAACCGTAGGCTGGAAGCCGAGGCTGCGAAGCCGTGATCCATCCATGCGGCCCATCCACGGATCGGTCAAGGGCTCCGCTGACGGCTCGATGGGGGAGCCAATAAGGCTGGCCATCTCGTAGAGGGTGGTCGGCGCGTCGTCGCAGATGTTGACGATGTGCCCGTCCATTGCCCCAGTCAGAGCAAGTTCGACCGCGCCTGCAACGTCTCGCTGGTGAACGAGGCTGAAAGTCTTCGCGGGGTGCCACTTGAACCTCGCGACCATCGGGGGGTACCGCCGCAAGATGTCCGTCCCCATCGCCGTAGACAAAGCCGAGGCGGAGGATACTCCAGTTGAGTCCGCTATTGCGGAGCTCGTTCTCCGCGGCGATCTTGCTTGCCGGATACGCGAGCTTGGGATTGGTCGCGTCATCTTCGAGGCCGGGACGCGAAGCGCCTTGATCATAGACCAGTCCGGTGCTTGCCATGACGAAGCGAGCCTGTGGAGCGTTGGCTTTCGCAGCGGCAATCAGGTTTTTCGTGCCATCGAGATTGGCCCGCCAGATATCATCGTCATTTAGAGTGCGGAAGACCGCGGCAAGATGAACGATCGCCGAAACACCCTCCACGGCTTGCTTCAACGAATCTGCATCGAGAAGATCGCCTTCCACACGCATGGCTCCAGCGGGAACTTCCTTGCCTGAACGTATGAGCGCACGGCAGTCCACACCGGCATCGACGAACCGTCGCAAAAGCCTCGAACCCACGAGCCCTGTTCCACCAGTAATTAAGATCGTCATGCTTGATTTCCTCCTGATATGTGTTTTGCTACTGTTGCCCCGTCACCACGGGATCGTTACGTTTTCCCATCGCGTAAATGTACCTGTTGGGCCATCCGGGCCAAGAAGTGCAATGCGTACCACCTCGCGGGAGCCATCCTCGACAGACTCTGTGCCCGCATATCCGTTGAGGTTCGTCTTGGTGAATCCGGGCGAGACAAGGTTGACCTTGATCCCGGTCGACTCTAGCTCGATCATCATGGCCAGTGTTATCGCGTTGAAAGCCGCCTTGGATGCGGGATACACCGGGCTGTAGGACGCGTGGTAGGGGTGGGATGGGTCGGCGTTCGACGTCAGCGAGCCGACTCCGCTCGACACGTTGACGATGAGGGTTGACCTGAACCTCAGACTGGATGACTTCTTCTGGGAGCCCTTCTACCAGCTGCTGCGCCAGCAGATGCTGGCCTTCCAGATGGAAAAAGCCCGCGAGGCCGCAACGCAGTGCGTGCGTGTCCTGCACATCTCGCCAGCGGGAAACCGGCGTCTCCATGCGGTGACGTCCCCGGCCCTGAAGCAATTGGGGGAGGATGCTTTCGCCGTGTTTGCCAAGATGCTGGTCCATGACGACCGGTTCATAGCTCGAACCATTTTGAGCAGGCATTCGGTCCCCTCATCGCGGAGATGCCGCAAGACCCATGGGCGGCCTATCTCGCGGGCCGCTATGCCTTTCTAGCGACCGATTAGGATCATTAGCAGGTTTACGGCGCGACGACATTCCCGACAAGGCAAAGACATTCGCCCGAAATGCGCTTTAATTTACGCCAAATCGCCAACGCGCTCATCGAACAATCAGCCACCGAGATACCCGTGGGAAAGACCGATTAGTAAACACTGGCCGACTTGTCGTTACTATCTCAGCGTATTCCAGCGTAGGTAATTGATTTGCTTAGGTTTGTGTAGCAAAAAATCCTTTGCCCGTAGCCGTGAATCCTATTGCGGCCTAATCTCTCCTTATTCGAGCTCGACTATTTTTCATCGAAGGTGGTCTCGTGATAATCGATCTTCCACAAAGGCATTCCGCCTCCAGACGTACATAACCTGAAACGTTCGGCTCGCTCGACAGCCCTCTTTTGCACGGGAATCTCTGTCACTGAAATAGTTTCGGGCATCCTGCCTTGCAAACCGTGAGCACAGATTTCCTCGACGAAGCAGAGCATTCTATCCTTCACAAAATTAGTGAAGTTGGACACTGGGCGTCCCATGATTTCAGGCTCAATCATGACGACACGGCCTTGCTCAATCTTGTATTGCACCCTCGGCAATGACCAGAAGTTGTGCTCCATGTCATTACGGACCGAATTGAGCATATCTGCCCATATTCTTGCCTTCCGACAATACGCGGCGAGATTGGGGTCGCTTCCATCCAAGGCGGTAATACCGTTTGTAAAAGTCGATTCCTTCTTGAAAAAAAACGTAATGTCGAGGGCAAGCGCCTTCGCCGCCTCCTTCATTCCTGTCAGCATCACTCGATTCGACGAATTAAGGAACGACTCCACCAGCCGACGAAGTTCCTTATCAATAGGTTCGTCTACGTGCACTAAACGGCCTTCGATCCGGACACCTATGCCTCCTTCCACTTTTGATCGGTGATCTGCAATCAGATCGTTGATCTCGCGTGCAAGGTCCCTGACAGTAAAACTCGACATCAACACCAACTCATAAGGTTTATCGAAGGCATCGAGCTCTGCTTTCGACTGCAAGGCTGACTTGCGTAGGTCAAGGATGTTTAGGAACAGTCGCGCCATAAATGGGCTCGACGTCCCTTCGTCAGCCATCTTGGTAACAGTCCAGCTTGGCTGCTCTCGCTTGCTAACCATGTTGGACTGCCGATTGAACCTGGCTAACATCAGTTCAAATTGAGTTCTATTGATTGGAAGAATGCTCGATATCGCTCCCTCCGGCGTGTTCATTTGCTGTGGTGGTCTATCCATCTTGCCCAGAAATAAAGCGAATGGCATAAGCGGAAGATCGCCGTAGACACGGATTGCTGCTCCTCCCAGCCAGGGTACGAACTGCACACGTGACAGCAACTTTCCCTGCTGGCTCTCGATCCGATATGGCATTAGCTGCAAGCCATAACCGCGATCTTGCCGCATCTCTTCTGGCACAGGTACGAGATAGTCCATTGCATCAAACATGTAAGCCCGAACGTTTACAGCAACGCGAGAAACACCTTGCATCACCATCTCGTTGGTCGGGAGTACTGTCTTCTTGGAGAAGCATCCGAGATGCATAAACAGAAGCCCGCACGTTCGATTGAAAGTGTAAGACCCGAGTGAGGCAACCATTACGTGGACGTACATAGCGAACTGCATCGCCCCCGTTTTGTTGGGCAAGATGAAGTCTCCGCCGATCTTGTGACCTTCGAACTGAACGGCGTGATTGATCAATCCACGTGAAAGCACCGATACAGCATCTGCCCATCTGGTAGAGGGAAATTGAGTATTGAAGGTCGCAATCGAGTCAGTCAGTTCCTCCAATGGTCGCTCAGAATCGCACGCCACAATCATGCCAATCGGTATGTGGTGCCATCCTGCAACTGAGTCTGTGTCAGGCCCAGGCAGCGCCTTCACTTGGCCGATCAACTTATATCCTTCCGCCAAAGACGCGTCGTTCAACGTCCTCACGGCATAGATGACACCAGCAACCCTCTCGGAAGCGACGTATTTTGGCGAGTCTTCCGTCATTACCGATGAGCCGGTGTAAATGAGAAGCGTAGGTTCCATGAGGATGGCGCCCGCTTCTCCCGTCACTCCGACAAACCCAATTCGAAAATCTGGACGTAACTGCGGTTCCAGTACCTCACAGAGACGTCGGGGGAAATCGTCCCTGCCATCTAGGCAATGCTCCGAGAGCGACTTCCCAAGATCGCGGATCGTTTCTGTGAGTGAAGCTGCCATACGTCTTACGTCCTTTAGCCTTCACTTCGCGTCTAGCGTGAAAGCCAATAGTTATGTCATCTCTTGTCCGCGTCAAAGAGAACTTGGTTTGCTCAGATTTCCCCGAATGATGACAACGCCAATACCAATTGGCAATCCATCTCCAGACGGTCCAGTCCGAGCTTCGAAAGTGATATCGTCAGCGACACTCCCGGATGCGGCGGTCTTTGGGTGTGTATCGAGGATGCATAAGATACCGAACCGCTTGTCACTTCCTGTTACATATTGCACAGTTTGCGGAAGATGGTTCTCGACGTCGGCTCGAGTCACTGGATGGTCGCTAATTGCCTTCAGTTCAAGGCGCACACCTAGAAAGGAAAGATCTGTGATTCCGCCGGAGGCATGTGGGTGCTCTTCCAACGCGGAACCGATCGACGGCCTTGAACGAAGCCGAGCAACCATATCCTTCTGAAACGGCGCTTCGTTCCATTCTCCCTTGAACAGATTGTCTTGAAGGGACTGTCCCGCGATACCAGCAACCCCAGCCATGAGGACAAGGAAAGCATTGAGCTCCGCATCATTGACGGCAGGATACCTGCGAGCCTGATCACGAATCGTCACAAGCTTTTGATCAACTTGTTCGTAGCCGCTCTGTGGGTCACTCTTTGGATCGAAGCAACGAACGGACAGATTACGTTGGCCCTCGGTAGTGATGTCGTCCGTTTTTGAAAACGTTGCTCTATATGTGAAAGCCATGGGACGCGCTAGAAAGGAAGCGGCCTGCTTGATGAGCATTCGTTTCGAGGCACGGAAGTTGAAGGGCGCAGAACCTTCGGGCTTGCTAAAAACGAAGGTCGGAAGACTATAGGTCTCGGAAGGTTCTACCGACAGAGGCTCTAAACGCAGGTCAACTTCGTTCTCAGGCCATCGCGATAGTGCGATCTCCACCTCAAGGTCATAGCCTATGTTAAGGTTTAGCTTTTGGTCTTTCTTGAACTGTTGACCGTTCACACTGAATGACGTGAACGCAACAACGACGGGCGGAACTTCCTCTCGCGGTTCTCTTGCAACTCGTTCCCTGAAAGCTCTTGGACTTTCCAGCGGAAAGGTAATGGGAAGCGGGACTGCTAGAACATCGCGGAAGACTTCGCCGATTTTTGAAACGTCGGAAAGCTCCGCGATCATCTGAGCAGGCTTTGTCATTGATATCGGAACTTGAAGTCCCTTCGCGGCCGCTTCGTTCAAAAGGAATTTTGCTCCGCGGAGGTAGCGTTCTGCGTCCGCCTCACAGTCGCGCACAGCGGTTTTCCAGGCGACAAGACGAGCGCAGGCCTCGAGGAGAATCGCAAAATAACGAAACTCTTCCGTTGCCTCTGTCGACTGGAAACCCGGCTCGGCAAAATCACGGACTTCTGCCGATGCCGCGAGCAAAGCCGCGCTCGCGTCCGCAGAATCTGCAGTCGCTGAGAACAATGCCTCGCGGGCACTAGTCCTGGCTGACAATACCGAAGAGTGGGTCCCGCTTTTTCGCATTTTTCTTCTCATCTTCGTTGCGTTGATCTTGTACGGTCCTGAGCTTCGTGATGGCTGCTCCCATGGCCTCGACATTGCCACGATGAGCGAACGCCTCAATCGAGCAGCCAAGAACCCGCTCCTGGCTCGCTAACTTGCGAGCTCGGTCCCACTCGCTACTACCTAGTTTCGCTTCCTCATATTCGGCTAGAGCCACTGCCTCATCCCACAGCCCGTTGCACGTTAGGATTTCGATTCCGACGTCGACGGCATAGTACCCGGTATCGACCAACCTCTTGAATGCCGACAGGAGTTCCGCCGCGCTGTCGCGCAACGTGGGCGAAGGAACTTTCTCCAGAACTTCCAACAGGTTCGCCGTCTGATGTTCGCTCATCTCGGGATTCTTGAGGTAGCCAAGAAGAAGCTGCAAGAACTTCGGTCGATGCCACAGACTTGCACTATGCCACTTCAAGATGTCATCGGCCTCGTACCACTTGCAGCGTCCGATGCGTTCGATGATCCAGTCACACAGGGTATCGGGAATCCTCTCCGGCTTGCCGCGCTGGAAGTCTAGGTAGACATCCAAAGCCGTCTTCAAGAGATTCCGATTGCCCGAAGCTCGACTGTGAGCCTCGATCAGCAGCAGAACGTGAAATTCCAACTGCTTATCATACTCATGCGGAAGCCGGTGGTGATCCAATAGCTCGACTGCGGCGGAATGGACGATCACGAATGGATCTGTGAGCGCCGTTAGGAACGTTTCGTGAAGTAGAGGAGGAAGATCCTCAGGTGCGCGACCCAGTACATCCCCGTAGGCTCGAATGGCAGCCGCTCGAACGAGCGTGGAACGTCCCGTGAGAGCTCCGTACAAAAGCGGAAGCACTTTCGGTAGGGCCGCACGATTGCGTCCCATGATGCCAATCGCCTCGACAAGGCTGGCACGAAGATCGTCATGGTCATCGCTGATTTTCTGAAGGGTCTCGACTAGCGCTTTGCCGACGGTTTCGGGCCTCTGCTCTGCCGCTTCGCCCAGGAGCTTCGCCACAGCCGAAACAAGCCAATAAAGGTGTTGTTTCCGCCGCGACGCCTCAAGGGCGGCGAGCGGATTCGGGAGTTCCAGTTGCAGGAAACTGGCTACTTCACTGGTACGTTCCTCATTCAGGATCGCAAGAGCTCCCAACAACCCGTCCAAATGGCGCTCAATCAGATCGATGTAGTGGATCGCATCGTGTCGAAGGAACTCAAGGAGATCAGTCGAACCCTGCTCGGCGCTCTTGGTCGACACAATGCTTATCAGCCGAGCAAAGATCGTTTCGTGTGCCGGAGACATTCGTCGTTCCTGGCGCTCGCGGTGACGAAACCCACGAAACATCCGGAGGTAGACCTGATCGAGTCCGGCATCCGATTTCTCTGAATCCAGCCTGCGAAAAGCTTCACTCAGGGGTGCGTCCGCCTCTTCGAAGTTTGTCTCCAGCATGTCAGCGAGGAGGTCCTGAACCCATGCTTCAGCCGAACCAATGGAATAGCCATCATCTGGCAGTTCCGTCGAAGCAACCAGGAGCGGTATCAAAGATACTCCGCATTTCGGATCGAGGTCGCGAAGAGTGGAGAGTGCATTCACGACTCTGATCCGTGCGATCTTCTGCGGACTGACCAGACCGTTCTCAAACGCCTCCATAACCAACTTCGGAGCAATTCGATAGACGGCTTTCAATCCAGCGGGCTCCTCTGGTCGCGGTGGGCCAAGGAAATGATGCTCGTCAGGCCCAGCGAGATAGATGAGATGTGGAAGAGCTCGAGGAATCAGAGATGATTGGGATTCGTCCACAAATTGAACAACTATGTCTGCCGCGACCGAGTTGGGATACTTTGCCAGGAATTTCAGCGCGAGCGAACAGAGCCTCTTCGTGTCCTTTGAGACGATGCGTAAGGTTTTTAAGACGCTTTCGTTGAGAAGGATCGAATTTGAGCTTTCTGCGAGGCTATAAAGCAGATCGGTAACACGAGGATCAAAAGCATGAGTCGCAACACGTGCCAGCTCGACAAGGACTTCGCCGGCCTCGGGAGTGCCACCTTCGTCCAGACGGTCGATTGCATCGATCAAACCTGCAGTTGGTTCATCGCAGTCCAGCTTCGCTCGTTGGCGGGCTTCGCTACGCTCTCGATACGCCGCCTCCCTTGCTTTCTGCTGTTGCTTGGCCTGTCGCCCTTGGTCCTGAATTTCCTCATCCCGTTCGGCAACGACATCGCTCAGGTTGGGCATGCGAACCGGCATCCGCTTCTCACAGTCCTTGCAGTTCCGGTCGTAAAAATCGAGAGCGATCATCCTCAGGTCCATGCCAGCCATACCTCCAGCACTCGCGTGCTGGCATTTGAATGACCGGGAACCGATTGGCAACCCAGTTTCTATTTCGACCATTCCCGTTCCGCCGAACCGTTCGACCTGAAGATTGGCACAGAAACTCTGGTAGAGCTGAATGATGACGGCGTTGTCTTCGCCGATGCGGATTGCCCTCGTGATTTGATCGTCCATCGAAGCGCCTCGCGCAGAACCGCTTTCTTCACTCGTAGAGTCAGCGACAACCTGTTGAAGGTTCTCTTTATCTTCGCCTGTCACCTGCCAAGTTGTCCATAATATGAAGCCCTAATGAATGGACAAATCAATTGTTGCGTTCAGATCAATGCGCTATTGAGAGCATTTTCAGCCTGCCTAGAAACATTCGTCCCTATAAACGCCCTTGTGATCAGACAAAGCGACAAACCATTTATTGGATGGTGACCACGATGCGCCGCTTGCCAGGCGCCTCCCACGCCTCTGCGATCTCGGAGAGGGGCATCGTCTGTGTTCCAATCTGGAGCTTCGCGGGTCCGGCAGCCTCAAAGATGCTCTTGACAGGACAACAACCTCGGGACCAGCTGCTGTTTGGGGATCTTTCCCACTAGCGATGAGCAGAAGCAGATCGCGTACGCAACCATCGCCGATGTGACCGCCTCCGGGCACCGTAAGACTCGCACGACGTGTGCGAGTTTTGTTTCCAGGCTAATCGTCGAACCCTTCCAAGTTAAGTTTAGCTGCCGGATGGAAACACTCGCCAGGCAGTCACCGAAACCTTTTTGCCCAAAAGGACAAACCATGAAACCAACGAAACTCTATGAAGCGCTTCATACGCTGATCGGCGAGCGTGTGCCTCTGCATATCTGGGGTGCATGCGGTGTCGGCAAATCGCAGATCATTTCCCAGGTCGCCGACGATCTCGGCGTAGACTTTCTCGACGTGCGCGCGGTACAGCTTGATCCGGTCGATCTTCGAGGCCTGCCCCGGATTACCGCCGAGCAGACCGAGTGGGTACCGCCCAAATTTCTCCCGACCTCGGGCAAGGGCATCCTGTTTCTCGATGAACTAACCTCCGCGCCACAGATGACGCAGGCCGGCTGCTATCAGCTGGTATTGGACCGCAAACTCGGGGAGTATGTGCTACCGGATGGATGGGTCGTCATCGCGGCGGGGAATCCGGCCTCCGAGCGAGGTGTCCATTTCTCGATGCCGCGGCCGCTGCGGAATCGATTCGTCCATCTCGACCTTGAGCCGGATCTGGACGACTGGTGCAGGTGGGCCGTCAAGGCTGGAGTCCGCCCTGAGATCATCGCATTCCTCCGGTTCAAGCCGGAATTGCTGCACACCGCAGACGCGACCTCAGAAGTCAACGCCTGGCCCACGCCCCGCTCGTGGGAGATGGCTTCGAACGTCCTCAGCGGCATTGCAAGCCGGCAGAAGACGGCCTTCCTCTCGGGAGCGAGCGACTTCGAGGCGCAACTCCTCGATGGAACAGTAGGACCAGCCGCGACCTCCGAACTGGTGGCCTTCCTCCGGTTGTTCCGCCAGTTGCCGTCGATCGACGAGATCCTGCTCAACCCGGATACGGCTCCGCTTCCCGCGGAGACCTCGGCACAGATCGCCATCGCCACCGCACTTGGACGAGTGGTGACCGACAATTCGATAGCGAGGGGGCTCCGATACCTCGACCGCATGCCCACCGAGATGCGTGTGATGGCCGTGCGCGACGCGGCAGCACGCGATACCGCAATCACCCACACCCCGGAGTTCGTTCGCTTCGGCGTGGAGCACAGGGAGGTTCTTCAATGATCACCGAACGCGCAATGCTCGCAGCCGTCCACATCAGCATCTGGACGGCCGTCAAACATGACCGCAAAATCAGCCGCGATGTTGCCAACCAGCATGGCGCGCACCGAGACGCCGGCAGATACAACAAACAGCTACTGCGAGGAGCGGACAAGCTGGACGACCTCCGCACGCTTGCCGGACAGATACGCCAATACTTCTACAAGATCACGTTGCCTTGGTCCGACGAAGGGTTCCGTCTGCTGCCATCGAACTTCTACTTTGACCTGATGGCGCGTATGCGCGAGTTTGAGGCCAGCTTTGAGCAGGGAGTGGACAGCTTTCTTGCCGTTTATCCCCAGTACATCGATCAGGTGCGTCCGGAGTTGAATGGACTCTTTCGCGAGGAAGATTATCCGTCCGCAGAAAAGCTGCGCGAGAAGTTCGGCGTGAAGCTCGAGATCCTGCCCATCCCGTCCGGCGGAGACTTCCGCGTCCAGATGTCGGCCGAGGAACAGGCCCGGGTCTCCCGCGAGATCGATGCCAATGTCCGCCAGTCGCTGACGCGCGGGACCGAAGACCTGTGGAAGCGGCTCAGGGAGGTCGTTTCCCACATGGTGGACCGCCTGAACGAGCCAGAGTCGCTGTTCCATGCGTCGCTGGTGACCAACGTCGTCGACCTGGCGGAGATATTGCCGCGCCTCAACGTCAACGGGGATGCCGACTTGAACCGCTTCGCGGAGCAGATCAGGCAGCGGCTGTGCAACCACTCCGCGCAGGACCTCAAGAAGCACGATCTCCTGCGTGTCACGGCTGCGACCGACGCTGCCAACATCGTCGCGCAAATGGACGGCGTGCTGCGTGATCGTGAAGCCGCAACTATGCCAGACGCCAGGGAAACCCCCACCGTCGAGAGCATCTTTGCCCATATGTCCGCGTACATGGAGGCGCCCGCTGCCGCATGAGACATGAGACGTCAACGGAACTCCGCATCCGAAAGGCGCGTACCGCGCTTCTTCTGGACCATCCCTTCTTCGGGTCACTCTTGTTTCGTCTGAAGGGACGCGAGACCCGATCGATAGCAACCATGGCCACCGATGGGGTGTCACTGTATTACAACCCTGAGTTCGTCGACACGCTGAACCCGGCAACGCTGTCCGGGGTGCTGGCCCATGAGGTTATGCACCCCGCGCTTCACCACCACGCCCGCCGTTCTGGGCGCGATCCCAGGCGGTGGAACGAAGCATGTGACTACGCCATCAATCCCTTGCTGATCGATGCCGGACTCAGCCTGCCCGAGGGCGTTCTTGTCGACGACCGCTATCGAGGGATAAGCGCGGAGCAGATCTACAACCTGCTAGAGCGGGATGCCGAACACCAATCCGGCGACCTTGACGGGCAGGCGGAAGGCGGCGAGGACGATGCGTCCGCTGGAGAGAATAGCCCAAACGGGCTCTCTGCTCCCGTCACTCAAGGTGGGATCGGTCAGGTTCTCGATGCACCTGTGGCGGGGGAGGGAACTGCAGGTGCTGAAGAAGAGATGCGGGACTGGAGTGTTGCCGTCAACCAGGCAGTCACTCTTGCCAAGCAGGCCGGCAAAGTTCCGGCAGGCGCCCATCGGGCTCTCGAAGGGGCGGCAGGGGCTGCAGTCGACTGGCGCGAACTGCTTCGCCGGCTCTGGTCGGAGACCAATCCCGAGGACTACAGCTGGATGCGGCCCAACCGCCGCCATATCTGGCAAGGACTGTATCTGCCTGGGATCGTCCGTGAAGGAGTGGGGGAGATCGTCGTTGCGGTCGACTGTTCGGGATCAGTAGGCGCTCGGCAGTTATCGCTCTTCGAAGCGGAGACCCAGTCGATTCTGGCGGGGCAAAGACCGGAACGTGTGCATGTTCTCTACTTCGATGCCTACGTCCACAAGGTCGACACCTTTGAAGCCGGGCAGCAGATCCGCCTTGCTCCGGTTGGAGGCGGGGGAACCGACTTTCGGCCTTGTTTTGACTGGATCGAGGAACAGGGCAGGGAGCCACAGATGGTAGTGTTCCTCACGGACCTCTATGGTTCCTTTCCCGAAAAGACTCCGCCTTATCCCGTTCTTTGGGCGTCCACTGGATCCCAGAAGGCCCCCTTCGGAAAAGTTGTACCTATGCAGGCTGCCTAGGCGGTATCTCGAATCTCGTGACGGAGGAGAGTCTGTTATTGCGCCAAGTACTTCGAGATCTTGTAAACGACTGCCTCGAACACTTCGCCCCAATCCCCATTAATCGCTCCATCGAGCTTCAGTCGACGAATCCCGCTGTCTTTCCAGGTTTCCTCGATTGTGGGCGAGTAAATGCTGAGCTCGAATATGCTCATGGACTTTTGGGCTCGTGTCGGCAATGTACGCGTGTATTCAGACTCAAGTTCTTCTCTAAGCTGTGCGGAACGGTTCCGAATCTCAGCTTCGGAGGCCGCACTACGAGGTTCCTCTTCGAGCAAGCGAAGGACTTGAAGGCCTTGACTCTTGATTGATTGCAGCCGCTGAATGGCTTCGTCGTGTTTCATAGGATGATTTCATCACTTCCGTAAAGAGGATACTCGACATTGTTACGGCACGAACTTGCTTTTTCTGGCACTCATAGATCATTGTTCGAGATCTGCGAAAGCTTCTGAATTATCCCAGGGGCACAGGTCAACTGGGTGAGACGGTGAGATCGTCGTCTTTTGTTTCGCGGATCAGGAGCAAACCGAGGAAGGTGAGGACCGCTGAGCCTGTGAGGTAGTAGCCGACGTATTGAAGGCCATAGTTCTTGGCGAGCCATGTAGCGATATAGGGGGCCAATGAAGCGCCCAGAATACCGGCCATGCTAAAGGCGAGTGAACTGCCGGTGTAGCGAACGGCTGTGGGGAAGAGCTCGGACACGACTGTGCCAAGCGGGCCGTAGGTGAGGCCCATGAGCCCAAGGCCCAGAGCCATCATAATAACGACCCCGGTAATGCCGGCAGTGAAGAGTGGCGCGAGTAGAAGGCCAAAGAGAGCGATCAGTGCCGTCACCCCGAGCATGACTGGGCGCCGTCCGCGTTCGGCGAGCAACGCGGAGATGGGGATGGTGAGCGCGAAGAACAGGATGCCGAAGAGTTGGATGAGCAGGAAGCTGCCGCGGCTGTAGTGGAGAGCGGTAGTTCCCCAGGACAGCGCGAAGACCGTCATCAGATAAAAGAGGACGAATGTCGCTAGGCAGACGAGGATGCCGGCCAACAGCGCACGGGTGTGGCGGCGCAAGACGGTGAGTATCGGGACACCAACCTGTTCCGCACGCTGGACCGAGGCTTGGAAGACTGGCGTCTCGGTTATCGTCAGGCGAACGTAGAGGCCGAGAAGCACCAACACGGCGCTGGCGAGGAATGGCAGGCGCCAGCCGAAGGTGAAGAACTGCTTGTCGGTGAGCCAGCGTGAGAGCAGAAGGAAGGTTCCTCCGGAGAGCAGGAAGCCGATGGGCGCACCGAGTTGCGGGAACATGCCGTAAAGCGCACGCCTGTCGGGTGGGGCGTTTTCGACGGCGAGCAGGACGGCGCCTCCCCATTCGCCGCCGAGCCCGATGCCCTGTCCAAACCGGCAGAGAGCAAGCAGAAGGGGCGCGGCAATCCCCATGGAAGAGTAGGCAGGCAGAGCGCCGATTGCGAAGGTCGACAAGCCCATGGTCGATAAAGCCAGAACCAATGTCTTCTTGCGACCGATGCGGTCGCCGAAGTGGCCAAAGAGTGCGGAACCGATGGGGCGTGCGAGGAAGGCGATGCCGAAGGTGGCGAGCGATGCCAACGTAGAGGAGGCAGGATCTGATGCCGGGAAGAAGAGGCGTGGGAAGACAAGCACCGCAGCCGTGGCATAGATGTAGAAGTCGAAGAACTCGACGGTAGTCCCGACGATGCTGGCGAAGAGGACTTGGCGCGGCGTATTGATGTGCGTTTGTGGCGTTTCGTTCGTGATCATCCTGGAACTTGAATTCTATTCGAACGGACAAGGCATAGCCGTCCTGCGCTCATCAGTCGGCCCAGGCCTGGCGGATATAGTGGTAAGCCGAGATGCAGTGCCTGAATTAAGACCGCCTGTTTTCAGATTGACTGTGGTGGGGCGCAAGAAATCACCTCCAACAAACTGGCTTGTCAGTACTAATCCACTGGGAGATATTGGATCAGACCATATCACCCCGATAGGTAACCCGGTGTGTACTGAGTGAAAATCGTGTGAGCTAGTTTCTACTGCGGCAACAACCAATTGACGAATAATCTCTGCGCGAACTGTCAAAACCCCATCGACGTCCTGCATCTTTCCTTCGATCAGGAGAAACCGTTCCCTCGTGATCAGCAGGCGATGTTGTTCAAAAAGGTCGGGCATAATGACAGCTTTTTGAGATTCCCGTCTCGTCTTCAAGGCTCAGGAAGAGGAGCCCACTCGCAGTACCCGGGCGTTGACGCGCGATGACGCATCCAGCGATCGAAACTCTCGCGTGATTAGCGACGAGCTTCAGTTGGATTGCGGTCCTTAGTCCCAGTCGATCGAGTGTTGCACTGCGCGGGCAACATCCCACAATGCAGTTCGCCGATGTGCTTTCTGTGTTGAGTTGTACGTTGAATTCAAAGCTCCCACTGCCGCAAGAGGCAAGTTCCTCATTGCGAAGCTCGGGAACTCCGTGCCGATCGCCGTCGACTGCTCCGGTTCGGTCAATAGCTGGCAACTGAGTCTATTCGAGGCGGAGATTCGCTCGATCCTCGAGAGTCAGCGGCCGCAGCGCGTGCATGTTCTGTACTTCGACTCGAAGGTGAATAAGTGGAATTACGAAGCTGGACAGCCTGTCCATCTCAATCCCGACGGAAGGGGACGTGAACCACGCTTTGGAAACCAGTAACTTATTTAGAATGAATGATTTTTACCTACGACAATGGCAATTGTCAGGGGTAAAATCAGTTCATGACAAGTGCGCTCGTTTTGGCGGCTGTACCACCCGAAAGCAGGGCAGGGGAGCCCCTGGTCCTCACCCCGGCACAGGCCAGGCTGCGCAAGATGGTCCTCGACACCGTCCCGTCGCCTCATTCTAAGCGCAACTATGCCAAAGCGCTCGACGACCTCTTCGCCTTCTGTGCCAGCCGGCCTCTCTCCCGGTCCTTATTAATGGAGTGGCGGGCGGGCATGGAGTCGCTGTCTCCCTCTACTATTAATGTCCGGCTCTCCGCGGTGCGCAAGCTGGTCGAGGAAGCCCGGCGGAACAACCTGATCGGATCGGAGGAGGCGGCCAGCTTGACCGACATACCAAACATCCGCCAGAAGGGAACTCGGCTTGGTAATTGGCTGACCCGCGAGCAGGCCAAAGAGCTGCTCGCCGTCCCCGATCGCTCGACCCTGAAAGGGAAGCGCGACTACGTCATCCTGGCACTTCTGGTCGGCTGCGCTCTTCGGCGGAACGAACTGGCCGAGCTCGACGTCGAGACCATCCAGCAGAGGGAGGGCCGATGGGTTCTGGCCGACGTCGAGGGCAAAGGCCGGCGCATCCGCACCGTCGCCATTCCGATCTGGGTCAAGCAGGGCATCAACGCCTGGATGACTGCAGCTGGCATCGAAGACGGCCGGCTGCTGCGGTCGATCTCGAAGAGCGGGAAGGTCAACCGCGATACCCTGAGCGACTGGGCGGTCTGGTCGGTAGTTGAACAGTCATCCAAGCAAATCGGGATCGAGCACTTCGGAGCCCACGACCTGCGCCGCACCTGCGCCAAGCTCTGCCGGAAGAACGGCGGCGATCTCGAGCAGATCAAATTCTTGCTGGGGCACTCGTCGATCCAGACCACCGAGCGCTATCTGGGCTCCGATCAGGACATAGAGATCGCGGTGAACGACAACCTTGGACTCTAGTGGAGACCGCGACTTCTCCGGACTTTGGGGACGCCACAATTTTGCCGAGCAGGTGCTACTATGCAAACACCTTGCACGGGAACAAGTTTGGTTTCAGCAACGATGCGACCCGAACCCCAATTTGACTGAGCATGGCAACAGATGAGAACCGAGGAAAACACGATGGAACAGGGAACAGTGAAGTGGTTTAACGATGCCAAGGGGTTTGGCTTCATCAGCCGTCAAAACGGCGAAGACGTTTTCGCACATTACTCCGCAATCACCTCGAGCGGCTTCAAGAGCCTCCAAGAGGGTCAGGCTCTGCAGTTCAATGTGATTAAGGGGCCTAAGGGCTGGCAGGCAGCCGACATTCAGCCTCTTTAAGCAGCCGACATTCAGCCTCTTATAGTCGACGCGGCTGGCGCGCCAGGAAAACAAGGCGACAAGTTTCCGCGCACCCGTTTGTGCTATTGCGTGATGTTTTGGGTGAGGCAATCATCTGAACTCAATGGCAACG
>Ga0210406_10002423_pt1 | contig 21323 bp, 23 predicted proteins | sample IncBWC30MmetaG_FD_155454 | JGI IMG/M metagenome (GOLD analysis project Ga0210406, IMG submission 155454) | Forest soil microbial communities from Barre Woods Harvard Forest LTER site, Petersham, Massachusetts, United States - Inc-BW-C-30-M | ecosystem: Environmental > Terrestrial > Soil >... | reverse complement strand
ATGATATCCATGGCGACCCTTCCTTGCCTAATCGGGCTTCGCACTTTGCGGCCCAGGCGACTGTTCGGGTTCGATGGACTGACGGACGGGGCACCTGTCTCACCCACGGTCTGCAACGACCTTGGGGTCTGCGGACTCCCGTCCGTCACCGCACCGTCTACAATACCAGACGAACGGACTTTCGACTTACAAGGGGGTACGGTCTCTGAAGAGAACACTCGCCCCTCACCCGGATTGCTTCGCACTCCGACCTCTCCCCAACGGGGAGAGGTGAATCGAGCCTGCTGACACAGCGATTTAAACAAAACTCAGCCCGTTTTAGTTCGCCATCGACCGCCTCTCGGCGGCCTTCAGCCACAAGAACCAGGAGCGGTCGTACTGCGTGCTAATGGTCTTGGTCGTGCCGATTGTTTCTTCTTCGGTGAGATAGGTGACGGGGCCAAGCCGCATGGCCTCCATTTGCAGCCTCGCGCCGATTTCGGTGTAGACGGCGCGGAACACCGCCTGGCGCAGCGTGCTGCCGACCACGGTCGAGCCATGGCCGCGCATCAGGACGGCTGGCCCCTCACCCAGACTATCCGCCAGCGCCGCGCCGAGCTTGCCGCTGGTGATCAGAAGGTCACTGCCGGGACCAGCGAAGTCGCGGATCTCGAAGATCGGCGTCCCCTTCTCGCTCAGAAAGCCGCACATGTGACAGACCGGCCGCAGCCTGGCGCCGGTCACGACGCTGAAGGGCACGACGGACGGCGAATGACTGTGCACGACAGACATCACGTCCTGGCGTTTGCGATAGATTTCACCGTGAATGAAACGTTCGAGATAGCCGGCGGGACTGTTTGGCACGACCCCATTGCCGTCGAGATCGAACTCCAGCACATCCTGCTCCGTCACCAATGCCGGTGCCATGCTGCGCGACAGCAGAAAGCGCTCAGGCCGTTCGGGGTGCCGTACGCTCACATGCCCAAAACCGTCCACCACGCCCTGGTCGAACAGGATGTGGTTGGCGTCGACCAATTCGCGGATCGTCGATTGCACGGCTTGCGATGCGGTCTCGGACATGGTGGACCTTCCCTGCGATGATATGCTTTCAATGTACTGAGCCATAAGGCCGCGCCGGATAATGTCAATGAAGGAGCACGCATGAGCAAGCTGCAGCTTTCGATCGCGATCGGCGACTATGATCGGATGCGTCCGTTGGTCGACGGCCCGGTGCAGATCGATGGGGTCGATCCGCAGTTCATGCTGCTGGAGCCGGAGGAAATCTTCTTTCGCGCCTTCAGGCACGCCGATTTCGACGTCTGCGAACTCTCGCTCTCGAGCTACAGCGTCAAGACCGCGGCGGGCACGAGTCCCTACATCGCGGTGCCGGTGTTTCCCTCCCGCGCGTTCCGGCACACCTCGATCTACGTTCGCACCGATCGGATCAAGCAGCCGGCCGACCTCAGGGGACGTCGCGTCGGCGTGCCGGAATATCAGCTCACCGCGAATATCTGGGTGCGGCTGTTCCTGGAGGAGGATTACGGAATTCGCCCATCCGATATCACCTGGGTGCGCGGCGGCTACGAGCACCCCGGCCGGATCGAGAAGATCAGCCTCGATTTGCCCGCCGATATAACCGTCGAGAACGCGGCGCCCGACGTCACTATTTCCGATCTTTTGGCCAGAGGTGAACTCGACGCGGTCATCGGGCCGCGCGCGCCTTCCTGCTTCGAGCGAGGCCAGCCGAATGTCGGCTACCTCTTTGCCGATCCGCAGGCGACCGCGACCGATTGGTACCGGCGGACCCGCCTATTCCCCATCATGCACACGCTCGGCATCCGCCGTTCGCTGGCGGAGAAGCATCCGTGGCTGCCGATCGCCGTCTACAAGGCCTTTGAGAGATCAAAGTCGATCGCACTCTCAAAACTGTCCGATACCGCTGCCACCAAGGTGACGTTGCCTTTTGTGGAGGAGCAATTGCGCGCCGCGCGCCACTTGATGGGCGATGATTTCTGGGCCTATGGACTGGAACCGAACCGCCTCGTTTTGAGCCGCTTTCTTGAGCGCCACCACGCGGAAGGTTTGTCGGCCCGCCTGCTCGCGCCGCAGGAACTGTTTCATCCCGCGTCGCTAGAGCTGCACAAGATTTGAGGACGCATCGTGCCACCTCCGTCATGCCCGGCCTTGTGCCGGGCATCCACGTCTTATTTGTCAGGAAAGCAAGACGTGGATGGCCGGGTCAAGCCCGGCCATGACGAACAGGCGTGCCGGCCCCCTGCCCGGACGAATTGCGTCTACGTCAATTCAAGCCGCATGCCGTCATGGGCGGGGACGACATGGGCTGGCAGACTTTGACGCAGCACCTCGTAATCCAGGTCTGAATGCATGTTGGTGATAACGGCGCGGCGCGGCTTGAACCGATCAAGCCAGGCGAGCGCATCGTTGACGCTGAAATGACTGGGATGGGGCGCGTAGCGCAAGCCGTCCACAATCCACAGATCGAGATTTTCGAGGTAAGCAAAACTCTCTGCCGGGACATCGCTGAGATCGGGCGTATAGGCTGCATTGCCGATCCGGTAGCCGAGCGCCGGAATGTTGCCGTGCTCGAGAAGAAAAGCGGAAATCGTCACCGGACCCCCCTTCCCTTCGATCAAGCGGCTCTCACCGGATTCGATTTCGTGATGATCCAGGATCGGCGGGTATTCGCTGCCCGGCGGCGAGACGAAACAATAGGAGAAGCGGAGCAGGATGTCCCTGGCGGTGGATTTATTGAGATAGACCGGAACCCGCCGGCGCTGATGCAGCACCACCGAGCGCAGATCATCGATGCCGTGGGTCTGGTCGGCATGCTCGTGGGTCAAAAATACCGCATCGATGTGGTCGACATGCGCGTCGATCAATTGCTCACGCAGGTCGGGAGAGGTATCGATCACGATCCTTGTGACGCCGCGGTCTCCCGATCGTTCGACAAGCAGCGAGCAACGACGTCTCCGGTTTTTCGGATTCCTGGGATCGCACGCCCCCCAGCCGAGTGCGGGCCGCGGAACTCCGGCTGAAGAGCCACAGCCGAGGATCGTCAGGCTCAGCGTCATGCCGCAGCTTTCGGGGCCGGTACCTTGCTGAACAGGCGGAAAAAATTCTCGGTGGTCTGATGCGAGATCTCCTCCAGCGAAACCCCGCGCGCTTCCGCCAGCACCCTGGCGACTTCAATCACATAGGACGGCTCGTTGCGCTTGCCGCGATGCTTGCCGGGCGCAAGGTACGGGGCGTCGGTCTCGACCATGATCCGGTCGGCCGGCAGCTCGGCGGCAAGCTCGCGCAAGCTTTGCGATTTCTTGAAGGTGAGAATTCCGGTGAATGAAATGGAAAAGCCCAACGCGATTGCCTTCATCGCGAGCTCCCGCCCGCCGGTGTAACAATGCAGAACGGCGCGAAAGGGTCCTTTGGCCATTTCGTCTTCAAGGATACGGCCGCAGTCCTCGTCGGCCTCGCGGGTGTGAATCACGAGCGGCAGCCCTGTGGCGCGGGCCGCGGCGATATGGGTTCGAAAGCCGCGCTCCTGGGCTTGGCGCGAACTATGCTGATAGAAATAATCCAGGCCCGCTTCGCCGAATGCGACCACCCTGGGATGCTCCGACAGTTCGATCAATTCATCGGCGGAAATGCCATCCTCTTCGTCAGCCTGGTGCGGATGCGTGCCGACCGAGCAGAAAACTTGCGGAAATCGTTCCGTGATGGCCAGAAGCGCGTCGAGGCGTCTCACCCTGGTTGAAATCGTCAGAATGCGCAAAATACCTGAGGCCGTGGCGCGCGCGACGATGGCGTCGAGATCGTCGGTAAAATCCGGAAAGTCGAGATGGCAGTGGCTGTCGATAAGCATTGGTGTTGTGCCCGTCACGCGGCGGTCGGCTCGATATAACGCGGAAACACAGGCGCAGGTGCCGGAAGATGCGTGCCCGTCTTGATTCGTGTGGCGAGCGCGGCGAAGTCGCGCGCCTCGACAGCATCGGGAATGCCCAATATGTCGAGCAATTTGGTTGCCGCGTCCGGCATTGCCGGCTGCGCCAGAATGGCGATCTGGCGCACGACTTCGGCGGTCACGTAAAGCACGGTGCGCTGGCGCGCAGGATCGGTCTTCGCCAGCGCCCACGGCGCTTCGCCCGCGAAATAACGGTTGGCCTCCGCGACCACGGCCCAGACCGCGTTGAGCGCCTGGTGGATCTGCTGGGTCGCCATCGCGCTGCGCGCGATCGAAATCATGCCGTCGGCCTGCGCCAGGATGGCCTTGTCGTTCTCGGTGAACGCGCCGGGCTCGGGCAGCACGCCCTGATATTGCTTGGCGATCATCGAGAGCGAACGCTGCGCCAGATTGCCGAGATCGTTGGCGAGGTCGGCATTGATGCGGGCGACGATGGCTTCATGGTTGTAGCTGCCATCCTGTCCGAACGGTACCTCGCGCAGGAAGAAGTAGCGCATCTGGTCGACGCCATACTGGTCGGCGAGGTTGAACGGATCAACGACGTTGCCGACCGATTTCGACATCTTCTCGCCGCGGTTGAACAGGAAGCCGTGCGCATAGACGCGCCTTTGCACGGGGATTTGTGCCGACATCAAAAACGCAGGCCAATATACCGCGTGGAAGCGGATGATGTCCTTGCCGATGATGTGAACGTCGGCCGGCCAATAATGCCAGTCGGGATCGTTCTCATCGGGAAAGCCCACACCCGTGATGTAATTGGTAAGGGCATCAACCCAGACATACATCACGTGTTCACCGTCGCCGGGAACCTTGACGCCCCAATCGAAGGTAGTCCGCGAAATCGAAAGATCCCGCAATCCGCTTTTCACGAAGCTGATGACTTCGTTCTTTCGTGAATCGGGGCCGATGAAATCCGGCTGTTCGGCGTAAAGTTTCAAGAGTCGGTCCTGGTACGCCGAGAGCTTGAAGAAATAGCTCCTCTCCTCGACCCACTCGACCGGCGTGCCCTGCGGGCCGCGCCGCACATTGTCCTCGCCGACGACGGTCTCCTCCTCCGCGTAATAGGCTTCCTCGCGCACCGAGTACCAGCCGGAATAGCTGTCGAGATAGATGTCGCCGCTGGCGACCATCCTCCGCCAGATTTCCTGGCTTGAGCGGTGATGCTGTTCCTCGGTGGTGCGGATGAAGCGGTCGAAGGAGATGTTCAGGCGCTGGTCCATCTCCTTGAAGCGTTGCGCGTTGCGGGTCGCGACTTCCATCGGCGAAAGCTTTTCGGCCTCCGCGGTTTGAATCATCTTCAGCCCGTGCTCATCCGTGCCGGTCAGAAAAAACACGTCCCTGCCGTCGAGCCGCTGAAAGCGCGCCAGCGCGTCGGTCGCGATCGCCTCATAGGCATGGCCGATATGCGGAGCGCCGTTCGGATAGGCGATTGCGGTCGTGATGTAGAAGGCGTTGTGGCGGCGCGTCGTCGACGATTTGGCGACCTCCGGGGTTTTTGCTGCACGAGGCGCGGGCTTTTCCTTCACCGGTGTTGCAGTTTTTTTGTCCGACGGGGCCGTTTCGCCGCTCGTCTTTGATTTCGCCATTCTTGCCGGTTTCCGGGAGGATTTGCCCGGCGTCTTCCTTGTCTTCGCCTTCGCCTTGCTCGCTCGGGTAGTCGATTTCGCTGGCGGTTTGCCGCGTTTCTTCGCCGCTTTCGCCGAACCGGTGCGCGCTGCCTTGCGGACCTTTTTCGCTTTCTTCTTCACGGTCGTTTTCTTGCGCGTTGCCACCACGAATTCCTTTGTCGCTCAAACCAAGATTGTCGGGATTGTCCAACTTCAAGCGGAAGCGTTACCGCGTTGCTTCCGCGAGCATCCCAAACACCGAGAAAACCAGCGGTTTTCGCTCGAGATTGTATTCTGCCGTATCGCGGGCGGCGAGGTTGATCTTTTCCCACACCTCCGCCAGCCGTGCAAGGCGCGGTAAATTGGCGTTGGGATCATCCGTGCGAAGGCGCACGCTCATCCATCGATCAACGCTGTCGATGAAGGCGGCGAGCGCGACCCTGTCGCTTGGGCCGAGCGCATCGCCAAGCGCATGCAGTTCGCGCGGATCGACATGGGGCAGCGCTGCGAGCAGCGCCTCGGTGCGCTGATGAAGTTTGAAGGTATCTCCACCGAGAAGCGTCAGCGCGCGCGCAACGCTTCCGTCAGCCGCTTGGCAAGCCGCCACAAGCGAAGGATCATCGATCGCCAGCTTCGCGGCCTGGCTTGCAGCCTCGATGAGGTCAGCAGCCGAGAGCGGCCGCAGCGTCTGGCGGCGGCAACGCGACAGGATCGTCGGCAGCACCCTTCCCGGCGTGTGGCTGACCAGAAGAAACAGCGACCGGCGCGGCGGCTCCTCAAGTATCTTGAGCAGGGCGTTGGCGGCATTCGGATTGAGTTCGTCGACGGTATCGACGATGCAGACCCGCCAGCCCTCCTCTGCGGCGGTCGAGCCGAAAAACGAGATCGTCTCGCGGCTCTCGTCGACTGTGATCACCGTGCGCATCACGCCCCTTTCGTTCGCCGTGCGCTGAAGCACGAGCAGCCCGCCATGGGCGCCCGCCGCGATGCGACGCGCGACCGGATCGGACGGGTCGATCTGAAGGTTTTTGGCACGTTGCACGTCGGCAGCAAGCGGATCGCCATGAGCAAGGACAAAGCGCGCCATCCGGTAGGCGAGCGTCGCCTTGCCGATCCCTTGCAGGCCCCCGATCAACCACGCATGCGGAATGCGCCCGCTTCGATAGGCGTGCAGCAAGGCTGTCTCTTCATCGCGATGACCGAACAGGACGGTCGTCTCGCGCGGATGAGGAATTGAAGCGTGCGTTTCAACCTGACGGGCGCTCATGCCGAACTCGCCACGTTGTCGACGCCCTCTGCGAGAAAGCGGTCGTGCAATGCCGACCAGATGTTCGCCGCAACGATGTCGGGTTCGGCGCTTGCATCGATCAGGAGGCATCGTTGCGGTTCGGCGGCCGCAATCCGCTGGTAGGCTTCGCGCAATTGCTGGTGAAATTTGATGCCCTCGGCCTCGAACCTGTCTGCCGTGCCGGTGCCGCGACGCTTCGCCGCGCGTTGCAGCCCGACTTCCACCGGCACGTCGAGAATGAGGGTCAAATCCGGTTTCAGATCGCCGATCGTCACCCGCTGCATCGCGCTGAGAATGGCCGGCGATACCTGCCCCAAAATGCCTTGATACACACGGGTTGAATCCGAGAAGCGGTCGCAAAGGACCCAAATTCCCTGCTTGAGGGCCGGCTCGATGACGGTGTGCACGTGGTCGTCGCGCGCGGCGGCAAACAACAGCGTCTCCGCTTCGGCACCCAGAAGCTTGCCCATTCCGGACAACACCAGATGCCTGATGATCTCGGCACCGGGCGATCCCCCGGGCTCGCGCGTGACGATTGTTCGCACCTTTGCTTCAGTCAACCTTTCCGCAAGCAGCTTGATCTGCGTGGATTTGCCGGCGCCCTCGCCGCCCTCGAACGAGATGAATCGTCCGCGCCCGGGGGTACGTTTGACCGCTGCTTCGGCCATGGTCAGAGTTTCTCGGCGCCTGCGCGGAACACCCCGATCACCAGTTCGCTTGCGCCATCGATGGCCCGTCGAACCGTCGAGCCCTTGCCGACGGATTCGGCCGCGTAGACCGGTGTCTCCACGGCGATGTTGCTGCCGCGCCAGACCTTGATGAGGCCGACCGGCTGGCCGGATTCGATCGGCGCGGGCACGGGTCCGCGATATACAACGCGGGCAATCAATTTGTCGTTGCCGTTCTTCTGCACCATGACCTTGACCGGTTCGCGGCTGGCGAGCTTTACCGACCGCCTCTCGCCGCCAAACACCCTGGCGTAGCCGATCGGCTGATCGGCTGCGAACAGGGTCCGGACTTCGAAATTGCGAAAACCCCATTCGAGCATTTTCTTGGCTTCCGAGGCGCGGTCGTCGGGATCATCGAGGCCGTTGACGACGACGATCAGGCGAATGCCGTTCTGCACGGCCGAGCCGACCATGCCGTAACCGCCCTCCTTGGTAAAACCGGTCTTCAGCCCGTCGGCGCCCTCGAGCGAATTCAGCAAGGGATTGCGGTTTTGCTGCCGGATCTTGTTCCAGGTGAATTCCTTCTCGCCGAACAGTTTGTAGAAATCGGGGTAGGTCAGAATGATGTGACGCGCGAGCTTGGCAAGTTCGCGCACCGTCATCTTGTTGCCGGGATCCGGCAGACCGTTGGAATTGGCAAAGGTCGACCGCGTCAAGCCGAGCTCGCGTGCGCGCTTGGTCATCATGTCGGTGGCGAAAAGGCGCTCGTTGCCGGCGATGCCTTCGGCAAGCGCGATGCAGGAATCATTGCCGCTCTGAATGATGGCGCCGTGCAAGAGGTCGTCCACCGAGACCTTGCTGTTGATCGCGGCGAACATGGTCGAGCCGCCCGACGGGGCGCCGCCTCTGCGCCAGGCGTTCTCGCTGATGCGATATTCGTCGGTCGGCTTGATGTCGCCCTGTGTGAGCGCATGAAAGACCACTTCCGCCGTCATCAGCTTCATCATGCTGGACGGCGCCCGCAGCTCATCGGCGTTCTTCTCGAACAGGACGCTGCCGCTGGTCGCTTCGATGAGGATGGCGGTCGGCGCATCGCCATCAAACCCGCCCTCCTCCTTTTTGGCGCCCTGGACGCTGTTGTTGGCGGCGTAAACCGCGCTACCGCACCCCACAGCCAGGACCAGCAAGGCGGCCATCAGGCGGCGCCAGGAGGTTCCGCCTGCCGAGCGCGATTTCAGAAAGTGGTTGACTGTCATCGGGTTACCCTGACCCGAGGTTCTAACAGTTGGAAGTTGCGCAAACAACACGGCCTTACGCGCTAATCCGCGCGGGTTTGTCGGTCAAACGGCCCTATCAGCCCAAAACGCGCCGCTCGCCGCAACATAACAGGGGATCAGCAGCCCGGCTCAGTACAGCCCACGTCCAAACAGCAGGTCACGTGACGTCTGGGGATCGATCGGCGCGTAGGCGGACACCGGGCTGACGCTCACTGAATTGCGGTCGTCGATGTCATGGGCCGCCGCGTGCGCATTTTCGAGGCCGCGAGAGGCCGACCGCGAGCGTAATCCTGCCGTTTCGGATCGCGCTGATGTCGAGCCCTGGTCCGCCGAGGCATTGCCGAGGTCATAGGGCCTGCCTTCGGGCAGCGGAATCTCACCCCGTATGGGACGCCCGGATGAAGGAATTTCCGGAACGAACGGACGCGCGGATGCCACCCGGACCAGAGATGGTGAAGGCGCCGGCACGCCAGTGCGCAGCGTCGCCAAGAGCTGGCGGTCATCGGAGCCTTCGAGTGGCGCCCGCGCCACATATTCGACCCGAACCCGCGCAACCCCGTTCGACTTGAATTCCAGCAGTTCGGCCGCCCGGCTCGAGACGTCCATCACCCTGTTGCCGTGATAGGGGCCGCGGTCGTTGACGCGAACGATCAGCGATTTGCCGTTGCTGAGATTGGTCACGCGCACATAACAGGGCATCGGCAGCGTCGGATGGGCAGCGCTCAGCGAGCCCATGTCAAAAACCTCGCCATTGGCGGTCAGCCGGCCGTGGAAATCCTCGCCGTACCAGGAGGCAAGGCCCTCTTCGCGATAATGGACGTCCTCCTCGGGAACATAGACGCGGCCCGCCACCATATAGGGCTTGCCCACGCGGTAGGTGCCCCCGCCCTTCGGCACCGGCTCGCCGAACTCGACGACGCGGGGGCTGGAGGAGACGCCATATTTCGGATCGACCTGGCTGACGAGGCTGGAAGAGCAATTGGCGAGCAAAACGCAAATGGCCGCAGCCGCGACAAAACGCGCCGCGCCAAAGAAGAAACAAGCATCTGCCCGTCGAATCCCCATTCGCCCCGACTACCAATCCACTGGCCGCACGCTATGTTGCATGCCTTGGCCATGTGCCCCGATGCGGCCCGCTTCCCGCATCGATTCAACATACCGCAGCCTGAACGCGGCGGAAATGGGGAGAGCCGACGGGTGGTAAACCGAACGTTGCTTTTTTAACAACCTTGATTTGTGCATGAGCATGGCGTCGTCCTTGCAACGAACCTCACGAAATCGACCATGCTACGGGCGATGCGCTCGCCTGCCGCGATCTGCACCGGCTCTTGCCGCGACGAAAAGCGCGACGGGTCGCCCCAGGCGTTCGCCCGGGTTTGGAGTATAAAGGGCAGCCTGTTCAGGCGGTTGCAAGGAGCCATGAAGGGCGTCTCGACGCTGGTCAGCGAAGGAGCCGAGCGTCGTCCCTTGGCGGCTTGACATGCCGTCGCAGCCAATCGACACGACCGGGCATCCTGTGACGCGGGTGTTCGCTTGTTGCATCGGTTCTTTCGATCATCGAGATTGCGACCTGGATAAGGACCTGAGGGAATGCAAGCGAACTATCTGGCCCTTCTCGTCGTGATCGCATACATGGCCGGCCTCGGCCTGCTGACGACCATTGTCCAGCGCTCCGTCACCACGACCACGACATTCACGTCCGGCACGAGCGGTCATGCGGGAGTACCCGCCGCTCTGGTCGGCTTGATGCTGATGTCCGAATTCATAGGCACGTCGGCGAGCGTCGGCACCGCCCAGGAAGCCTTCAAGTTCGGCATTTCGGCGTCCTGGAACATCATCGCGCTCGGGGTCGGCTTCCTTTTTTATGCTTATTTCCTGGCCGGGAAATACAAGGAGTCCGGGCACAACACGATCTCGGCGGTGTTCGCCGAGGTGTACGGGCCGCAGACCAAAATTGCCACCTCGCTGGTGATGATCTTTGCCCTGCAGATCGTTGCGGTGGCGATGTATGCGGGCGGCGGCGCGATCCTGAGCGTGCTGCTCGGGGTTGATCGCACGCTTGCCACCGTCATTTGCGGTATCGTCGCGGTTTTCTACGTTTTCCTGGGCGGAATGAGATCGGTGGTCTACACCAACGTCATCCATTCGCTCGTGAAGTATGCCGGCATCAGCGTCGCAGTCTGTTTCGGGCTCGCGAAAGTCGGCGGGATTCGCGAGCTGCAGGTTCGTCTTCCTGCCGAAATGTTTTCCTGGACGAACGTAGGTTTGAGCCAGATCTTTGCATGGTTCATCGCCGGCGTCGGCGCCACCTTTTCCACCCAATACGTCATCCAAGCCATCAATACGGTCGAAACGCCGCAAAAGGCCAGGGCCGCGAGCCTGTACACGGCGCTGTTGATGGTGCCGTTCGGGATCGCCACAGCGCTGGCCGGTATGTGCTCACTGGCGCTGTACCCCGGTATAAAATCGATCAACGCCCTCCCTGCCTTGATTGCGAACATGCATGGCGTGTTGGCGGGCGTAGTGGCTGCGGGACTGGCCGCCTCGCTTTTTGGCTCGATCGCCGCAATCAGCGTCGCAACGGCGACACTGCTTTACAAGGATTTCTACTCGCGGCTTGCAGTGGAAGGCGATGACAGGCGATCGCTGAATTTCATTCGTGTCACTACTATTGTCGTTGGGCTACTTCCGATCGCATTGGCCATCTATACCCCGAACGTTTTGCAGGTGACTTTCCTGGCGAAGGCAATCAGGGCCTCGTTGTCGGTGCTGGTGCTGCTGGTCTTCTACGCGCCGAACTTCGGCACCAGGACCGGGGCCCTGCTCAGCATTCTCTGTTCGCTGGTGGCGACCATTGCATGGTTCGCGATGGGCAATCCGTTCGGCATCGACAACGCCTATGTTGCGCTGGTGATCCCGCTGATCATCATGAGCCTCAGTTCGGCGATGGAACGGACCGGGATGAGCAAGCCAGCGCGTGAGCCGCTCGGAGCTGCTCGATCGGTCCAGGAATAAAGTGAGCCTCGATCCGGGACGCAAAAAGCCCGCCATTTGCGACGGGCTCAAGTCAGGGAGGAAACGCCGCATGCCTACGGCGGAACTCAACTTACGATGATTCGTGTTCGTGAAGTGTGTTCTAATTCACACACGGCGACGCGAACTTCAAACATCGAACATTTGCGCGCTTCAATGGTTCAAGCTTACCGGCCGGCCGTGTAGCTGGTCGACGGGACAGAAGATCAATTTCTCTTCGGCCAGAAACTGAAGCGCGCCATAACCTTCCATATCGACCGCGTATCTGAAATTGCCCTCCACGGTCGAGAATACGGCAACGACCACACCGTCCTTATGATCACTGGTTGCTTCGACTCTATCGCCAATCGCGAACTTCGACATCGAAAACTCCTTCAGGAATCATCGATGCAATCATCTCACAGATCAGGTGAGCGGCTGCCCTCAATCACAAGGCGCGAACAAATAATCCCCGATAGTATCCTTCGAAGCACAAGTTCCCTGTGGAACTGCAAAAGCGCGATCGCGACTCATTGCGATCAGATGCGAGCGACTCGATCTAGTCTCTCATGATCGCTTAATCGCGGACAGTCGATTCGCCAGCGCCATTCTCGCGGGCAAGATCGGCGACTTGGATGCGCTACATCCCGTGGCTCTCGAAAACCCTGCGGCAAGACATCGACAATCGGTTGCGATTTTGCTGCAGGCACTGCTGCACGGCATTGTCGTCGCCGAGGTCCTTTCGGCAAAAATGATTGGCATCCCGAGAGCAGGCGCGCTGCTCCTGCGGGCTGCCGGCGTGTTGTGCCAAAGCGACGGTTGGCCCAAGCAGCATCAACATCAACAATGTAAATCTGGGCATCGATAACCCCACAATTGCGTCTTGCCGGACTCCGGCCCGCAGCGGCGGGCCAGCCGTCATGTAGGTGAGGCTTTAACTTCAGCCAGCTCACATGGTTCCTCTCGGCGTATTCTACTGGAAGGAAGAAGAGGCCCGAGGTTGAGCTTTTGCCGAAGGTATTGACTGGATGATTGATTTTGGTGATGCCCCAAATAACCTGAGATGCAATGTATGAACGCAAGCCGAAGTTCTCCCGCCCTCCACGTCCAGCAAATTCTGGCCGTTATGTCCTGTTGTGGTTGGTTCAGGTGCCAAATCGGGTCCAGAATAATTGCAACACAATGAAGGAGTGTCGGTGGTGAAATTCAAAATTCTGGGTGCTGCGATGGTTCTTGCCTTGGCTGTGGGGCCAGCGATAGCTCGGCAAAAACAGGCAGACCGCCTGCCCGGTATCAGCACCTATTGTGCTACCATCGAGCCGGGAAATCCCCACAGCAAGGTGTACGATTATCAGGCTTGGAGTGCGTGGCGGGCACGAGGCCTATGGGACAGCACCGGCTCGGACCGGTGCGCCCGGAATCCTCTTTATTCGCCGCCGGGGACTGCGACCTTCAGGCCGATACCATTTCCATACCCGAGCTGGTTCTAGGCTGCGCTTAGATTTCCGGGATCCAACTAAATCGAAGAAAGCGGATGTGTCGGTGGCAACCGCCATTGCCGCCTTCGCATCAGCTTTCCTTGGGAAACAGGCATAGGTTCCCAATTGAGCCCTGGTGTTTTTCGTTTAGGGAGTCCAACCACCGCGTGGCGCTGATTTCGTCATTCCTTCAAAAATCCCAGCTAAACTTGCTTCACAAGTCCGCAGCGGCCAGACTAGCCCTGGCTCAAGTCCCCCTTGGAGCCAGGGCTTTCGTTGCGTGCTAGCGATAAAGGGCCCCAAACTGATCCACCCCGGCCCTGATCGGCGGAATCCCGCCCACACTGACTATCGGCAAGTTGACAGTTTCTGCCGGCACCATCTGTCGCATTGTTTCGTCCTACCGCTCTGTTGGCACGACTGAACGCATTTTTCCATTGAACATGCGTTTGTTTGAGGATGTGCTGCCGAAACGCCGGTTGCACTCGTTACTATCAGTGTCAGTATCGCAATGAATGTTGAAATCCGGAGCGTGGGAAATCCCTCCAGCAATTGCGGCGGGAAGCTAAATCAAGTCCTTTCACATCCAGTGCTTCCACGCGAGGTCGGGACTTCGATCTGCGCCGATCGGGGGGAATCACGTTGACGGGAGGGATAAATGCGGCCGGGCAACACTGTGACGCCAGTGATCATCGCTCTGATCATCGCGGTCGTCGGCACCTTGGTCTTACTGAATATGGATTTGCCCAGGAATGCCGTTCGCAATAGTGGCCTTGACAAGCAAAGTCGCGCGGCGATCGCCAAGGCTGGTGCAAAAGTGACGCCGACCATACAGGCAAGTGAATAGGTGTCGCGAGCGGCTATGTCAGGTTGGCACCGGGTGAAGATCAAGAATGGGCAGCACCCCGAGGTGAGGCCGAAGGCGCGCAAAAAACGCGCCCCGCCAACTTGAAAGGATCCCCGCCCTCTTCCCGCGGCACCCGCTCCTGCCCAGGCGCGCCGGGACCGGGTGGTCACCGGGCGTTCGGGCCTCGGCCGACGGGTGAGGCTCGGTAGGGCAAGCTATTGAGTTTGGGGCGAAAAGCGGCCTCGGTGGGCCGCTGGTCACTGCCGGTGCCGATTGGGCTGTGACCGGTACCAAAGGATGAAAGCGAAGGTAGCCAGACTTAGAGCGGACCAGATTTCCACCACCTCAAGCAGTTTCTGCATGGGCTTCCCCTCTTGATTGCCGTCTTAAAACGAAATCGGGCCAACGGGGTTCCGGGAACATCTGGTTCAATTTGGGTCTCGGCGAGCGCGATCGCTTGGCCGCCGGGTTCCTTCCGCGGGAACTTTCTTCCGGCACGCTGAATTATGCTCGCGGGATGGCTGCCTTCCCTGCCCAGTGGAGACACAGCCCGGCCCACCGCGATTGTGACTGGCCCAGCGTTTTCGCGCGCTGGGCCTTTTTAGTGCACCTGGATGCGATCGGCGAGTGCCCGCCCACGGCCCCACCGCTTGCACCGCGGTGGTACGCGCCCAGGCTGACACGCTGGAGATGGAAGCTGGCGCCAAGCGTCGCCTCGTGTTGGTCGCTTGACTTCTGCAAGGCTTGCGTAGGCCGCGCCCAAGGCGCAACCGAATGGCAAAGCTCAGCATCAATTCGCAACGAACCCTTGAGTGAGCACCAAGCATAGGTAAAGATAATTCCGCCGGTTAGTGTCTTGCGCAAGCAATTCAATCGCACGGGAGTACAACATGCCAGTCGACGCAAAATACAAAACGGTAGCAACGGCAAGCGGAGGCGGCCGCGACGGCAAAACAGCGCTTGCCGACGGCACCATGGCACTCCAGCTCACCATTCCGAAAGAGCTAGGCGGACCTGGCGGCGACGGCGCCAATCCGGAGAAGCTTTTCGCGCTCGGCTATTCCGCCTGCTTTCTAAGCGCGATGCGGGTCGCGTCGACCCAGACCAGGATCAAGGTGCCCGATGGGTCCACTGTTACGGCAACGATAGGGATCGGCCCGCGCTCGGAAGGTGGCTTCGGCATTACCGCCGCGCTCGACGTCTATCTTCCAGGCCTGCCTGAGACCGATGCCAGGAAACTTGCAGAGGCGACTCACGGTATCTGCCCATATTCCAACGCCATCAAGGCTAGCGTGGATGTGAAGACGACCACTCGCGCCTAAATGACTGGAGGATAATACGCTGTGTCGGCTGTGCGCACGCCGATGGCCCCAAAGCGCGCTAAGCCGCCAGGCCCGCGCTCCTCGCGCCCTCCGGTTCACGTGCTATTTGCGTTCGAGAGGGCGCTGCGCTAAGCGGTTGAAATTCCTGAACCGGAAGGGTGGCCGAGTGGTTTAAGGCACCGGTCTTGAAAACCGGCGTGCCTGCAAGGGTACCGTGGGTTCGAATCCCACCCCTTCCGCCAGCGCTATGCTTCGCCATCCTTCGCTCCCGTTCGCCTCTTATCGCAATTCTCCCTTTTCAAAAGGCTATTTCTGCGTATTTGCTTCTGGACACATTCGCTGGCCTTCGCTACAAGTCGCGGTTAGATTGTGGACAGGATTGTGGATCTATGGCGCGCCCGATCGGCAAGTTGACGGTGCTTAAAGTCGAGAAGGCAAAGAAAGCCGGCATGTACGGCGACGGCGGCGGGCTCTATCTGCGCGTCACCGCGGATGGCACGAAGAATTGGGTTTTTCGCTTCATGTTAGATGGCCGGCCGCGATGGATGGGACTAGGTCCGCTCGCGCTGTATGGACTCCAGGAAGCCCGCGGGAAGGCGCTGGACGCGCGCCGATTGCGGCATGAGGGTATCGATCCGATCGAGACACGCCGCGCCAATCGGCTGCGGGAGCGCCTTGAAGCCGCCAAGGCAATGACGTTCAAGCAATGCGCTGACAGCTACATCGCCTCCCACCGTGCCGGCTGGCGCAATGCCAAGCACGCCGCGCAATGGGGAGCCACGCTCGCGACCTATGCTTATCCCGTCATCGGCGCGCTGCCGGTGCAGGCGATCGATACTGGGCTCGTCTGCAAGGTGCTGGAGCCGATCTGGACGGCTAAGCCCGAGACGGCTGGCCGTGTGCGTGGGCGTATCGAGGCGGTCCTTGATTGGGCCAAGGCGCGCGACTATCGCGCGGGGGAGAACCCGGCGCGCTGGCGCGGCCATCTCGACAAACTTTTGCCGGCGCGCTCGAAGGTAGCCAAAGTCGAGCACCACGCCGCACTGCCTTACGGCGAGATGCCGGGTTTCATGGCCGGTTTGCGCGCGCAGGAGGGCATTGCTGCCCGCGCGTTGGAATTTGCGATTCTAACCGCCAGCAGGACGGGCGAAACGATCGGCGCGAGATGGTCCGAAGTGAATCTGGCTGAGAAGATTTGGCTCATCCCGGAGGGGCGCATGAAGGCCGGGAAACAGCACCGCGTTCCGCTTTCCGCTCTCGCGCTGGCGATCCTTGAAGAGATGCAAGCGCTGCGCCCGCAGGACGATCGGTCGTCCGAGTTTGTTTTTCCAGGGGGCAAAGCCGGCAAGCCGCTTTCCAATATGGCGTTCCTGATGTTACTGCGTCGGATGGGCCGCAACGATCTAACGGCGCACGGCTTCCGTTCGACTTTCCGGGATTGGGCTTCCGAGCGTACCCGCTTCCCGCGCGAGGTCGCCGAGATGGCGCTGGCGCATGTGGTTGGCAATAAGGTCGAGGCCGCCTATCGCCGCGGCGATCTGTTCGACAAGCGGCAGAAGTTGATGGATGCTTGGGGCGAGTTCTGCAACGAGCCTGCGCATCAGGAGGGTTGGAACGTCACCCCGCTTCGGACAAGCGCTGGCTGATTCAAGCAGCAAAACCTGTGAAAATTTCGCTCGCATTCGCGTTGTACCTTGCGCCAGCGCGATGAAGCGCCTACATGCGCATTCGGCCATGTGATGGCTGGCGCTCCGTATGGAGCGTCTGGGCGCGCTGCCCACTGAATAGACCGTCGCACGCGCGATGGTGTGACCGCTGACGCCGCGAGTGCCTCGCTGGCTTTGGCATTCCACCGTAAGCGGAGCGGCGACATGCCCCATACCCATTCCACGATTCCGTCCAAAGCCGCGCACTCGCGGCCGAGCGCTCTCGCAGCCGAGATCGAGCCGCTGGCCGTATCGCCGCGGCAAGCCTGTCGGCTCCTCGGCTGTGGCATCACTAGGCTGTATGAACTGATCGGCGCCGGCGAACTAGAGAGTTATCTCGATGGCCGCATGCGGCGGATCACAATGCAATCCATTGTTGCGCGTATCGACCGGCTGCTCGCCTCGTCCGCCGTAGGCGCGCCATGATGGCCGCCGAGATCGCCGGGGTGCTCGATGACCTGGGCGAGATGGTCAACGGGTTTGCGCCATGACTATCCTCAATCCCCGCATGATCGTTGGCATCATGGGTGGCACCGTCACCGGCCGCGATAGCTGCGGCGTCCCAGGCCCGGGCCATAGCAAGTCCGACCGATCGCTTTCGATCCGCATCGATCCAAAAGACTCGTTGGGTTTTAAGGTCCACAGCTTTGCCGGGGACGATTGGCAGGTGTGCCGCGACTATGTCGCGGCAGCCCTCGGACTTCAGCGGGCCAGAAATGACCTAGCCGCTCGCTCAATAGATTTCCCATTGCAGCTTTGGTCGGAAGCCGTTGGCGCACGCGGAACTCTCGTTGAAAAGTATCTCGGCTCACGCCAGATCGGTCTGCCTGAACGGCATCAGGAATTCCTGCGTTTTCATCCATCGTGTCCTTTCGGCAAGGGTTCGCGTCACCCCTGCATGATTGGCTTGTTTCGCGACATCAGGACCAACGAAGCCAAGGCCATCCATCGCACGGCGTTGACACCCGACGGACAAAAGATCGACCGCAAGTCCCTCGGTCCAACGGGCGGCTGCGCCATCAAGATGACGGCCGATGAGGATGTGGCGGAAGGACTGACGATCGGCGAAGGCATTGAAACGACCCTAGCAGGAATGAAATTGAATTTTCGTCCCGCGTGGGCGTTGGGAGCCGCCAACTCCATCGCCAATTTTCCTGTCCTGTCTGGCATCGAGTGCTTGACGATTCTTGTAGACCGTGATGCCAGCGGCACCGGACAGGCCAGCGCACTGGAATGTTCGCGCCGTTGGACAAAGGCGGGCCGCGAAGTCTTTCGCGTCGTTCCGACGGCGCTGGGCGCCGACATGGCGGACATTGTTCGCGAGAGGGTCGCATGACGGTGCAACCCTACGCAATCATTCGTGATGAGCCGATCGCAACAGAAACACCAAAGGACATAGCGCCCATTCGGCAGTTCGCGCGCACGCCCACGAACGTGTTGATGGCGACTAAGTTTGCGCCATTAAACGTAGTCGTTGATGGATATTTATATGAGGGATTTTCCGTACTCGCTGGCAGGCAGAAACTCGGCAAGACGTGGCTGGCGATAGATTGGTCTGTTTCAGTTGCCGCTGGCGGCTGCGCGATGGGATCGATCCCGTGTGATGCTGGGGACGTTCTATATATCGATCTCGAGAACGGCCAGCGCCGCATCCAATCCCGGATTGCCGCACTGTTTCCTGACGAGCGCGCCCGCCCGGACCTGAACCGGCTTCTATGGATGACCAGCGCGCCCGAAGTGAATGCTGGTTTAATTGGCGAACTGGACAAGTGGCGGCAATCGGTCGCGGATCCAAGGCTCGTAGTCATCGATGTTTTGCAACGGATTAAGCCCCCCGGCAAATTCGGCCGCAACGCCTACGAAAACGACTACTCGATCTGGGCACCGCTCCAGGAATGGGCTACGCGCTATCGCATTGCGGTATTGGGCCTTCATCATACGCGCAAGGGCGGAGCAGACGATCCGCTAGAAGCCCTCTCGGGTTCTAATGGGCTTTCCGCCTGTGCCGACACCACGATCGTTCTCGACAGCCATCAGAATGGAAAGACTCTATATGTCCGCGGCCGCGACGTTACCGAGCGCGAAACGGCAATAACCTTTGTCGGTAACCAATGGACCATCCTAGGAGAGGCCGCCGCGGTTCGTACATCCGGCGAACGAGCGGTTATCGTTCAGGCCCTGCGCGATAACCGAGAACCAATGACTCCTAGCGACTTGGCTGCCGCTCTCGGAAAACCGACCAATAACATCAAGCAACTGCTGTATAAGATGGCGAAAGCGGCGCCTCCCGAGGTCCATCGCGTCGGCAAGGGACGATATTCGCTCGAACCGTTACCCCCCGATAACCCTGATAACCGCAATAACCGTGTTCAGGGTGACGATGAATAGTCGCCCTCTGGGTTATCGGGTTATCAAGGGTATGGGTTAGCGTGTCGCCGGCACCAAACACCGGAATACGTTGGCATCGCTTCCAGCGACTCCAGACTCACGTTCCGCCGGAGTTCGCGCCATGACGTTTGATAATGAAAGAAAGCGACTGACGGTCGAAGAATTGTCCGTGGATTGCCTGGACATCCGCGAACTTCATCGTGCCGGCTATTTGGACCGTCGTTACGCACCGCGTTGGCCAGTATTCAAATGGCCCGGCATCGACCAGATCCGATTCGATCGCTATCTAATCCATATCGAATTGGTCAACCAGGTCACGCCCCAGAACATCCGCGTTACCTGGACGCCCTGTAATTTCGGAGGGACTAGACCCTGGATGCATTGCCCTCACTGTAACCGGCGCCTGGCTCGGCTGTTCAAGGGATTGGCCGGCTATTTCTGCCGCGACTGTGTTGGAAATCCGCCCTATGAAAGCCAACTCCGGAACGATATGGCGCGGATCTATTTGCGGGCCTACCGATTGCGTGAGCGGATCGGCGGCGGACGTCCGGTGATTGATCCTATTCGTGAACGTCCGTACCGGATGTGGCGAAAAACCTATGACCGGATACGTGCTGAGATTGAAGGGTTAGAGCGCTTGCTTGTCGGCAGTCAGGTAGTCAAGCGAGCGCCATTGTGGATCCGGCCGCTTTCCTATTGATTTCAATAGTTCAAGCTGAGGCCCGATGTCGGCTTTCGATCCAGCGGTTTGAGAACAGCTGCCGCTCGCCGCAGTCGCCAACCGTTGCGAAGGTCATCAGCCCCAAGAGAACGGCGAGTTGTGTCGCCGATGACATTTGCCAGACAGACCAAAACATTTCCCACGGAAGCCGAGGCCAAGCAATTTGCCAAGGAGATGCTGCTCTCCGACCGAAAGAACATTATTTCGGGCACACTGCTGAGCGATCATGACCCAGCACGTCGTATCATCTCGGGTTGGGACGTACGTCGCTGGACTGAAGATAGCTAACGACTACGTCGCGCAGCTGCGGGGCTAGACCGGCTCTAGCTCGGGAGCCGTGCCATGACGTCGGCGAGAAATCCGCCAAGAAGGCTGCGAAGAAAGCGCGGTGAGAATGATGCCCCCTCAGAAGCAATCGGGCTAGCCCGATCGGGCGATCAACTGTCGTCAATACGAACATTATATCTACAGTTTACATCTTTGCAGGGGGAAATCTGCCAATGAATACGGTGGTCCAGTTACGGCGCTCACGATCTGAAAAGCCGACAGTTCGTGGTGGTCGAGCCAAGAACGCCGAATATCGGCAGCGCGAGTACCTTACGGAGACCGAGATCGACAAGCTGGTCGCCACCGCTGGGGAGAGCCGCAACCCCGTTTCGACATGCGCTGCGGATCAGCGAGCTGGTGGGCCTCCGCTGGCAGCAAATCCATCTTGATACCGCGACCATCCACATTACCCGCGCCAAGAACGGCACGCCTGGCAACCATGGCTTACAGGGTGACGAGCTGCGGCTATTGCGGGCGCTTCGTCGGGAGCATCCGCACTCAGATTTCGTATTTCTCTCCGAGCGTAAGGCGCCGCTGTCGGTAGACGGTGCTCAGAAGCCCATAGAACGGCTTGGCGAGGCCGCTAAGCAAGGTGGGTAGATGCTTCCAGAAATAACGAATCCACGGGCTCCGCTGAGTCATCTGAGGGCTATCTAGAGCATGTGTTGCGTTGTTGCGCGCAAGCCCTTTGGTGGGCCTTTGGGCGCTCCTTAGTGAACTTCTC
>Ga0210406_10002422_pt1 | contig 21325 bp, 12 predicted proteins | sample IncBWC30MmetaG_FD_155454 | JGI IMG/M metagenome (GOLD analysis project Ga0210406, IMG submission 155454) | Forest soil microbial communities from Barre Woods Harvard Forest LTER site, Petersham, Massachusetts, United States - Inc-BW-C-30-M | ecosystem: Environmental > Terrestrial > Soil >... | reverse complement strand
ATTGGGCCGGGGCATTTTTCACATCGGTTTCCTGTTCATTGGACTGTTGCTTCTGCTGTGGCGGAGGGTGTTTTCGGCCATCAATAGCACGCCATGGCTTGCGGAGCGCGTGGTAATTTTGGGTGATGGCCCGCTGGCCGAATCTCTCCTGCATGAAATCGAATCGCGGCCCGAGCTGGGAATTCGCGTCGCGGCCCGCGCGCAAATGCTCGGAAGCGCAAACAATCCCGGCAATCGCGAAGACGGTGAACTACCGGTCGCTCTTTCGCAAACCAGCATCTGCGAGGAACTTGCAGTCGATCATCACGTCCGCGGTATAAACCGCATCGTCGTAGCGATGGAGGAACGCCGCGGGAAGCTGCCCGTCGACTTATTGTTGTCGCTGAAGAATCGCGGCGTGCAAGTCCAAGACGGAAATGATGTCTACGAGTCGATTACTGGAAAAGTTCCCATCGAATCCATCCGCTTGAGCTGCCTGCTATTCTCGCCAGGCTATTATGCCTCGCGCCTATTTTTGATTTACAAGAGGTTGGCCTCCCTGGTGACTTCGATTATCGGATTGCTGCTCAGCCTGCCGCTGCTACCCTTCGTCGTTCTAGCCATCAAGCTCAGTTCGCCGGGGCAGGTTTTGTACCGGCAGAGTCGTGTGGGACGCAACGGGGTGGTCTTTCGTTGCTACAAATTTCGCACCATGCGCTCCGACGCGGAGGCGGATTCCGGGCCAACCTGGGCCAAGGACGACGATCCGCGAATCACTCCGGTAGGCAAATTCCTTCGCAAGACGCGCATGGACGAGATTCCGCAGTTATTGAACGTGTTGAAGGGCGACATGAGCCTTGTCGGTCCGCGTCCGGAGCGGCCTGAGTTTGTCGCAGCGCTCAATCAGAAGATTCCTTACTACCACTTGAGGCACTCTATTCGCCCGGGAATTACCGGCTGGGCTCAGACCCTCTACAAGTATGGAAGCTCGGTCGAGGACGCCAAGGAAAAACTCCGTTATGACCTCTTTTACATCAAGAACATGTCGGCGGGGCTGGATCTATTGATCATCTTGAGTACGTTCAAGATTATATTGCTGGGGCGCGGCGCCAAGTGACGCCGGCTCTCCCCTCATTTCGATATTCGTTCTCGGTTCCCTCAGGACACCGTGCCACAAGCTTGGCGATCCGTTTGGCAAACCTGAACGGGCCGATTGAAGTTGCCGTGTGATCATGGGATTCGCGTTCACCATTCTTTACATCGTAGTGACGATCATTTCACCGGAGCAGTTCGGAAAGGAATGGGCCAGCTATCACGCCTTGACGTACCTCGCCGTGATTACAGTTGTGGCTTCTTTGCCCAGCATGACGGCCTACAAGTACTGGAAATCGTCGGTGCAAACATTTCTGTTGCTCGGGTTGGTTGTCGCAATTGCTTTGTCGCAAGTGGCTAACGGATGGCTCGGTGGAGTCCTCGAAAGTTGGCGTATGTTCCTGCCGAGCGCGGCTGTCTTTTTTTTCCTTGTCGTAAACGTGACGACGATTCGAAGGCTAAAGATTGTCACGCTGGCCGCGGTGGCGTCCTGCCTGGTCGTTGCCGCGGAGGGATTATGCTCGTATTACGCGGGTTATCGAACCGAGATTTTCATCTTACAGAATAATATCTACTCTCCGCAGGACGAGGTGATTGGGCAATTGATGCGAGTCCGCGGCGCTGGCTTCCTAAGCGATCCTAACGATCTTGCTCAAATTCTCTTGATCGCTCTTCCGCTCGCCTTTGTCGCCTGGCGGCGAGGACGCGTGGTTGCCAACTTCTTTGTCGTGCTCGTGCCCGCTACTCTGCTGCTGTGGACCACGTATCTGACACATTCCCGCGGTGGTTTGATCGCGCTGGCCGCGGTCGCGCTTATGGCCGCTCGAAAAAAACTAGGAACAACCGCGTCTATGGTTCTGGCCGGCGTATTCATCTTTGGCATGCTGGCCCTTGACTTCACGGGGGGCCGTGGAATTTCGGCGGCTGACGGCGCCGACCGTCTTGAGGCCTGGGCCAATGGACTGGAAATGTTCAAGAGCGCTCCGCTATTCGGAATCGGATTCAATGGCTTCACGGACTTCAATGAGATCACTGCGCACAATTCCTTCGTCCTCTGTCTTGCCGAGCTTGGAATATTGGGGAGCACGTTGTGGATGGCATTACTCGTCACAACGACGACGAACCTGAATCGTATCATCGGGATGCAAAAGAAAAGGCCGGCGAGAAGATTCTACGGGCTACTGCGCCTTTTTGAACAGAGGTACATCGACGGCGCTGGTGCGCTCGTTCGAAATCCCGCGCTTTCGGAAGGAACCTTCGCTTTGAAAAATGCCTATGAGTGCGAACTTCTCCCAGCCTTGGTCGCCGCCAATGCTACGGAGGCAGGAACAATAATTGAACCTACTCACTCGGCGATTGTTCCACAGCACTGGGTTATAGCGATGCGCTTAGCATTGGTGTCGTTTATGACCACCGCCTGGTTCTTATCGCGCAGCTACACGACAACGATGTACTTGGTTCTGGGACTGGCCACGGCTGCAATCGCCCTTCAACGAAGTGGCAGCAAATGGCACGATCGCGGTCACTGGATATTCTCCACCATGAGCATCGAGATTGTGATGATCATTGTGATATACGGCCTAGTTCGCCTTCGACACTGATAATCACAAATCACTATTACACGGCCGCGCCGGCCACCGTGATGCTGATTCTGCTGCAGTTCATTCCGTTAACCGCGCTGACAATCAAAGTCAAGCAGTCTCCACCAGGATCCAGCGCCGTTCTGTCGCGGTAGCTCGCTGCCAACACAAAGAGGGTGAGATGAGTGGTACACACGTTCTTGCGTATGCCTTCTGGTGCGCCGCATGTCTGATGCTGTACACCTACGCCGGATATCCATTGTGGATCTACTCACGCAGCCGCCTGCATCCGTGGCCGCCGCGGCAAGGACCCATGCTTCCCACGGTTAGCGTCATCCTTGCTGTCCACAACGGTGCGGCGCTGCTGCGGCTGAAAGTCGATCACCTGCTGTCGTTGGATTACCCGCGAGATCGAATGGAAATCGTGATTGTCTCCGATGGGTCAACGGATGGCACGGACGATATTCTCAGGCAGCTCCCAGACCCGCCTGTCAGGTCCATCCGATGCTCCGAGCATTGTGGCAAGGCGGCGGCTCTGAACATGGGAATGCAGAGCGCCACCGGCGAAATCCTGCTATTCCTTGACATTCGTCCCACTATTGAAAGTAACGCCCTTCAATTATTGCTCAGTAATTTTGCCGATCCTCATGTGGGATGTGTCGCCGGCGAATTAGTGTTGCACGATGACGGCCACGGCGCGGGCGCCAAAGCTGTTGGAGGTCTCTATTGGCGATACGAACAGTGGATTCGCAATTGCGAGGCAAAAGTCGATTCGCCGCTGGGAGTATACGGTGGGTTTTATGCGGTGCGTCGCAAACTGGCTACGGCACTGCCGGAAGGAACCATTCTAGACGATATGCTGCAGCCGCTTAGTGTCATTCGCCAGGGTTATCGGTCAGTTTTGGACGTGCGTGCGCGTGTCTACGATATCTGGCCCAAGAGTTTGCGCGGAGAATTTCATCGCAAGGTCCGAACTCTAGCGGGCAACTTCCAACTGCTACAACTAGCGCCCTGGTTGCTGTTGCGGCAGAATCGGCTCCGATTCGAGTTGATTTCGCATAAGCTATTGCGCCTGCTTGTGCCGATCCTGCTGGTGATACTGCTAATCAGCAGCGCATTGCTGGCAAACCGTTCTCTGCTTTACGCGGGAGCGCTTGGGGCGCAGATTGTCCTCTACGTCCTCGCCGCTCTAGGCGCCGGGCGTGGCATTCCGGTCCTGATGCGGATAGCCGGCCCGGCGAGCGCCTTCTGTATGTTGAATGCCGCCGTCGTTGTGGGCTTCTACAAGTTCCTATTCACACAGGGGCCACTCTGGAAAATCTGGACCTCTGCGGCGCCTGCTTCGGTTGCAACCGATGGCCAACAGCGCACGGATTTGAACCCAACAATGGTCAACATGCGTTTGAATAACCAAGTACGAGACCGGGGATGACGCCATGAGATTGAAAGTGACCGTAGTGACGCCGATTTTCCCCATTCCGGCCCAACCGTACCGCGGGCACTCGGAATATCAGATCCTTCTAGCCCTCTCAAAATACGCCGATGTAGACGTCATTTGTCCTTTTCCGCGTTACCCTAGATGGTTCCCGCCGAGGTTCGATTATCGCCATCCTGATTTGTCTTATTCTCCGCCCGGCCTGACTACTCGGTACTTTGAATATCCAGCGCTGCCTGGCTTGACGAGGTGCATAAACGGTTTAGTTTGTGCAAAGTACCTTGAGGCATATTTCCGTGAGTGCAATCCAGATGTGGCTTGCAACTTCTGGCTTTATCCTGAAGGCTACGCTACCGTTGCAGTGGCTCGCAAGCTTGGCATTCCCGCCTTAGTCTGCTCCATCGGCTCAGATTTGAATCGCATTGCCGACCCGGTTTCCAGATGGTTGACGCGGCTCGCGATGAGCCGGGCTACTTTCGTACTAACCAAGAGTGAGCACCTGCGCCAGCAAGCTATCCGGATGGGTATTAACGCCCGCAAGGTCCGGACGATCCGAAATGGCTGCGATCCGAGAGTGTTTCACTTGGCTGACCGGAGCGCAGCGCGCGCACAGCTGGCTATAGACGAGAAGGACGAACTTGTGCTGTTTGTAGGACGCTTGGACACCGCAAAGGGCATCATCGAATTGCTCGAGGCCTTTGCTTCGCTTGCGAGCCGCCGTCCCAATCTGCGTTTGGCGTATGTCGGAGATGGGCCGGGCCGCGAGCAATTGCGATGCAATCTCAAGGATCTTGCACTGGAAGAACGAGTCCGCCTAGCGGGTGCCTGTCCTTCGGAGAAAGTCCCCCAGTGGCTCGCCGCTACCAACGTGCTCGCTCTGCCCAGCTATGCTGAGGGATGCCCGAACGTCGTCATCGAAGCCCTCAGCTGCGGACGCCCAGTGATTGCGACGAATGTGGGCGGAATCCCTGAACTGGTCAGTGAAAAGTCCGGCATTTTAGTTGCTCCCCGTGATTCGCGAGCCCTTGCCTTCGCAATTGATACGGCGATGGAACGGAATTGGGATGAACGCTCAATTTCAGAACAATTTCACCGGGGTTGGGACGAAGCTGCCGGCGAAATGCTTGGTATCTGTGAGCTTGCAGTGCAACAACGAAGAGAGAAATGGCACCTTCCGGCTAAAGCTACTACCGTAATGAGCCGGTGAGTCAATACGCCTCAAAGTAACCACCCTGCCGTGCAACTAATCCGCAATTCGCAAATTTGGGGCCCATATTACGTCAAGCAGCGGCTGCGGCAGATTACGCAGCCCGCCATGCCTGGACGCGAGCGTGTCTGGGTGACCATTGCGGACCATTACGAACCAAGGTGGCGGGGCGCTGATTTGCACACCGCGCAGTCGCGCGTCGCTTTATGGCGGTCTGCATGGCCAGCGATTGCAAGACGATGTAAGCCCGACTCTGCTGGCAACGCGCCTCGATATACGTTCTTCTTTCCAGAAGAAGAATACCATCCGACGTTGATTGAACCTCTGGCGGAAATGGTTCGTGAAGGGATAGCGGACGTGGAGGTTCATCTTCATCATGATGGCGAAGGTCGCCAGAACTTTATCGACCGCATAACCGGCTTTTGCAGGGTGTTGGACAGCGAGCATGGTCTGCTGCGTGAGCGCGATGGGAAGCTGACCTTTGGCTTCATCCACGGTAACTGGGCCCTGGACAATTCCCGGCCGGATGGCCGGTGGTGCGGCCTCAACGATGAAATCCAGGTGCTTAGAAACCTCGGTTGTTATGCCGATTTCACCATGCCGTCCGGCGATTCTCCCACCCAAGCCCGTTTGGTAAACACGATCTATCACTGCAAAGATGATCCCGATCGGCCGAAATCGTATGACGAGGGCATCCCTGTTACCCCCGGCGGGGGCGTCGAAGGCGACCTGCTCATCATTCCTGGGCCTCTCGGAATGCGTTGGAGAGACCGCTGGCTTCCCCGGCTCGAGACCGGCGAACTTCGCTATGGCAACGTGGCGACACCGTATCGCGTAAGGCGGTGGGTGGACTTAGCGCCGCGCATTGGAGCCGATACGTTCATCAAGTTATATACGCATGGAGCCCAAGAACGGAACTCCTCTGTCTTATTGAGCGGCGTACTGGAATCGGCATTCAACCTGTTGGTGGAAGAAGCGAACCGGCGCGGCAGTTCCCTTTATTTCGTCTCTGCTTGGCAGATATACCTCGCCATCGACGCCATCCGCCGGCGTCGCGATCCCGTGGTTGCAGCGTACACCCGCCAAATCGAAGGGGTAAGCGCAGATTGCGAAACGAAATCATGCTGAATATTGGCATAGTTGGCTGCGGGAAAATCGCTGACGGCCACATCGAGGAAATTCAAAAGCTCGGCTCTGCCCGCGTGCTCGCGGTTTGCGATCTCGAGCCGATCCTGGCCGAGCAGCTCGCCCTTCGCTACTCCGTTCCGCACTGGTATACGGATTTCGATCGCATGCTTTCCGAGCATCGGCTCGACGTAATTCATATTGCCACTCCACCGCACTCTCACTTGGCGCTGGCGCGGAAGTCGGCTGAGGCAGGTTGCCATGTTTTTCTCGAGAAGCCGCTCGCCTTGAACGCGACAGATGGGAAAAGCCTGATCGATTGCCTCGAACATATCGGTCGAAAGATGACCATCAACTACTGGTACAATTTCGAAACTCACGTCCTGGCCCTGAAGGAATTCGTTACAAAAGGGAATTTAGGCGACCCAGTACATATCGAGAGTTATTACGGATACGACTTGGCAGGCGGATTTGGCCACGCTTTCCTCTCCGACGATCGTCACTGGGTCCATCAATTACCGGGCAAGTTGTTCCAGAACATCATCGATCACGCTATTAATAAGATCACTCCATTCCTTCCCGACGAAAACGTGGAAATTGTCGCCCGGGCATACCGTCGGCGGCGCTTGAACGAGGATCAAACGGACGGCGTTCTCGACGAACTGCGGGTGATGATCCTGGGCAGTAGCATCTCCGCGTACGTTACTTTCTGCTCGCACGCGCGGCCAGTAGGCCATTTTATGCGCGTGTACGGCACCAAAAATACCGCTCACATCGATTACACCTTTCGCAACATGTCGGTCGAAGGAAACCAGACTGTTCCCAGTGCATTCGGCCGGTTGTTGCCCCCGTTTAAGTCCACCTGGCAGTCTCTGCGGCAGGCGACCCACAATGCTCGCGAGTTTGCCGGATCACGTTTTCAATTTTTTGCAGGAATGAACCGGTTATTGTCGCTGTTTTACGACAGCATCTTGCACGACACTCCAGTGCCGATCCCCTATCCGGAGATATTGCGCGTATCGCAGATCATGGATGAAATCTCCGCACAGGTGTACCCGGCGAGGTTGGTATGAAGGTACTCGTAACAGGCGCCGCTGGTTTTCTGGGAAGGGCCGTGGTCGAGCGTCTCCTGGCTCACGGCTATACCGACATTCGGTGCAACGTGCGTCAGCGGGCCGATATTCCCAAGCTAAACGCGCTGTTGGGGCCGCGTGCGCAAGTCAGTCTTGAGTATTGCGTCGGAAACCTTAGGTATCGAGATGACGCCGCTCGCGTAGTGGATGATGTACAACTTATTTTCCATCTCGCCGCTGGAAAGAAGGGAACTGCCGCCGATCTCTTCCTCGATTCCGTAGTAGCTTCCAGAAATCTGCTGGATGCCGTTGCGGATCGCAAGCCGATGCGCATCGTTCTGGTGAGTTCTTTGGGTGTCTACGGAGTAGCTGGCCTCGGCCGTGGGACACGGGTGAACGAGCAAACTATGCTCGAACTCCATCCCGAATGGCGCGATCATTACTCCTACGCCAAACTGCGCCAAGAACAGCTTTTCTGGGAATACCAGCAGCGTAATGGTTTCGAACTAGTGGTCCTGCGTCCGGGCGTTATCTATGGTCCTGACGGCGGTCATTTTTCCAACCGCGTTGGCTTGACGATTGGCAAGTGGCACTTGCACTTCGGCGGAAACAATCCGCTTCCGTTGAGTTACGTCGGCAATTGCGCGCAAGCCGTGGTGGTCGCCGGTACCCATCAGCGCGCCGCGGGTCAGGTCTACAATGTGCATGATGATTATTTGCCGACGTGTCGCGAATACCTGCAGGCCTACAAAAAGCATGTCGCAAACATCGCGTCAATTTCCATACCGTATCTCGGTGTGCGGTTACTTTCTGCCCTCGTCGCGAAATACCATCGCTTTTCAAAGGGCCAGTTGCCGGCAATCCTCACACCATATAAGGCGGCAAGTTTGTGGGGAGGAAATCGGTTCGACAACTCCAAGCTGCGTTCCATCGGGTGGAGGCAGTCGGTGCCGACGGCCGAAGGGCTGCGACGTTCGTTTGCGGCGTTCCGAACCGGATTGGACATGGCTACAGTGAGCAAGCCAGTTCTGCCGCTCGCGACAGCGAAACCCGCAGTGGCCCCAACCGGGCAGCTGCAGCGCAGTTCAAAAGAGTTTGTGGTAGGTGCCGCGCTGGGCCCAGACTCCAATGGCAGCTTCGATCACCTGCTCGCTACATTCTCGAAGCTGCGCAGGACTGGCCGGCCCGCCAAACTGGTTATCTTTGCCGCACACGATACCCAACAACTCGCCAGTAAGGCTGCCATTCAGGAGCTACATCCGGACCTTCAATGGGTGCCTGATGAATTGAGTACACGCGACTTGCTTCTGGGATGCGATGTGCTCGTTTCACTCCAGGATGGAGTACCGCTCCTAGTACTGCGGGCCATGTCCTCGCGCATTCCAATAATTACGACGGCTGTCCGTGTTCCAGAGGCCCTTCGCAATCTGCGGACGGTAAAATTCATTCGCCATGGCGATAGGAACGGGTTACAGGAAGCGCTGCTGCGGCTGTCTGACCAGCCGAAACGAAAACCCATTCTTGGTCTTGTCTCCGAAGAGCGCATCGCAAAATACTACAGCGATACCTACTTGTGGCGTGAAAATGGTTCGCACAGTGCGACAGGGCAAGAGCCGAAGGGGTACGCGCTGATTAAGAGAGCGTTGTTTGGCGCCGTTCCCGGCCGGCAGTTACTTGAGCATGGGAATCGGAACCGGTCGCAGATCGCCTTAACAATCGATGACGGGCCGGATCCAGTCTATACCCCGCGGATACTGGACATTTTTCGGGATTTTGCGGTGAAGGCCACTTTTTTTGTAGTCGGAGGGGCCGCCGAGCAATATCCGGATATCGTGGTGCGCATGAAGAAAGAGGGGCACGACGTCGGCAACCATTCCTATAGCCACCCGTACTTCGATCGGCTTTCCTGGAAAGGCGCAATTCGGGAGATCAGGATGGCCCGATGGGTTCTGGATCGCATCCTGGGAGAGAAATGCAAGCTATTCCGCCCCCCACACGGCAAACTGTCACTGCGCAGCCTTATCCCGGCTTGGGCGGCCGGCCAACATGTAGTGATGTGGAATGTCGACTTAAAGGATTATCGTGCTTCGACGGGGCAGGTGGAAGCGCAATTGAATCGAACCTCCTTCTCTTCTGGAGATATCATTCTCTACCACGGCATTAACGAGGCTGCGTTAAAAGCCCTGCCGTGCGTAATCAAAGCGGCGCTAGATAAGGGGCGACAGGCCGTCACTATTTCCGAGCTCATTCGGCAGTAGGCTTCTGGTGCTTCGAAATTTCTAGAATCTTCTCAATGTGCTTCTGATGAAACCATTTCTTTGTGCCCAGGCCTCAAGTCGGCCGCATTCGAAGGTTGAGGCGTTTGAAACGGTACCTTTGGGAGATGAGAATAGGTTTCCTTTTTTGAAGACCGTCACTCGACTTCCACTATTCTTAAGATTGGCCAAAACCATGATCCGCTGGCGGATCCGCGGCGGTCACCGGCTTGTGGGAATCTTTGAAAAACTGGGGCTGCTTAATGTGGTCGCGCAATATCAATTGGGCCACGGGGTGAGTTTCAGCGTGCCGCTGTTCCGCGCCGACACCTGCTGGGACCAGCGAGACATTGAAGGTTATGAAAAGCAACTGATAAGTTCGTTCTGTCGCTTGCTGGAACCGTTGCCGGATGTCGTCTTATTCGACTGCGGAGCGGATATTGGGACATTCTCGGCGCTCGTATGTTCCCACACTTCCCGCGTCGCGCGAGTCATCGCCTTCGAGCCGAACCCTGACGTAGCGGGATTCATGAAGCGTAATTTGTCCCAACTGCAGGTTCCATCGGAAGCCATCTCCAAGGCTGTAAGTAGTTTCGAGGGCGCCGGCCGGTTGGAGGTTCCAAATTATGACAGCTCTGATCATGCCCGTTTTCTGGTTCCTGGCGATGGCCCGCTGGAAGTAGTCACCATCGATAGTTTCGGTGTGCGAGGCGGCAACGTAGCAATCAAGATTGATGTAGAGGGCGGCGAACTTGAGGTGCTCAAGGGTGCTGCAGAAACCATTTCATCGGCTCGAGAGTGTGTGATTACTGTTGAAGCTAACCCTCGAGTCGCAATGAGAACCAAGCGCGACCCGGTAGAATGTTTAAGATTCCTTCAGTCCTTAAGACTATTTAACTTTGTCGTTGCCGAAACCGCAGAATCTCCATTGATGTCGTCTCCGCTTATCAAGGATGGGCAGAAGGCTATCTGTAATGTCATCGGATGGACCAGTGAACCGGCTGCTCCCTTCGTAGAACGCCTCGGTAAAGGCGCCTAGTATTGTGGCGCTCCTGCAGGAACTGAACGTTCCATCTAGGTATGATTGGGCTTCCCAAACGCGGTCTGCTTCGGTCAGTTTCATCGCGATGCTGAACCGCTCACTACGGGGTTCTGAGAACCTGGCGGTATTCTGATAGTTCTATCAAACCCTAAAATCGATTTGACGACGTTGACCAGCCCTTTGCCAATACCGGCCCCCAGCAATGCCAAAGTAATCGGGCGCAACTTCATCTTCATGGGCTTGGAAGTAGTGATTACGCTCGTTTGTACGTTGTTGACGACCGTAGTCATTGCCCGGGTCATCGGGCCGACCCGGCTTGGATACTTCAATCTTGTATTGTGGCTGACCACCATCACGTGCTCGGTCGGTTCACTGGGCATTCCGCTCACAACTTTCAAGTACATGGGTGAATTCCTCGGCGGAGGCCAAAAGGAGCTTGCGCGCGCCGTATTCTTTTACAACCTTTGGGCCCAGACTGTGATTGCATCGGTGTTAACGGCCATCAGCATGATTGCCGTCTTCACCATTGTTGACCCCGATTATCGTTTCTGTTCGGCTTTGCTGGTCTTGAGCATGGTGCCCAACATGATTACGTTCGTACCCTCGCAAGCGAACTCTGCGGCTGAGGATGCGGCACTCAATACGCGGGGTGCCTTGGTTGGAGCTATCGTCTATGTGATCGCGGTGGCTGTAAGTCTCCTCCTTGGATGGAACCTGGGCGGCATTGCCGCAGGCGTATTGCTGTATCGGACTGCCGAGTTGGCCGTAAAGATCGTCCCGGTTCTTAGGTCAATGAAAACCGTACCCCGGGTCCCGCTTCCGCCGGGAATTCGCAAGCGGATGTTTTCATTCTCCGGTCTGAGCACCGGGCTGATGATTTTGCAGATCGTGATTTGGGATCGTTCCGACATCATTTTCTTAAAACTGCTGCAGCCCGATATTCGTCAACTGGCTTTCTTTTCGGTTTGCTTCAATGTGGCGGACCGGCTCATGCGAGTACCGCAAACATTTGCCAATGCACTTTCGGCCACGCAGATGGCCGAGTACGGGCGCGATAAGGATCGCCTGTTCAAGATGACATCGCAGGCCTCCACGTATGTCCTTCTGGGAGCCCTTCCGATTTTGATCGGGGTCGCTTGCATCGGCGGTCCATTTGTACGGGTTATGTATGGGTCGCAATACCTGCCGGCGATACCGGTTTTTATTGTAGTGGCTCTTCTCAGCATTCCGAAGGCAGTACTGACGCCCGCACTGACTCTGTTGTATTCCGCCGAAGACCTGGGGTTCATCCTGAAATGGGGCTGTGTAGCCGCGTTGATCAACGTGCTGATCGATATCGCGTTGATTCCAGGTCATGGCGCAATTGGTGCGGCCTGGGCAAATGGAATCGCCCAAACGGTTGCCGCAGTAACTATCTGGGGGCGCGTGCTTGTTCGCTATCCCGTGCGGATCGATATGCCTGTTCTGCTGAGGCTGGCTGGCGCAACTCTTGCGATGGCGGTCGTTGTACTCGGCATCGTGGCGATGCCGTTGAGCCCTGTCATGAAATTGAGCGTTGCGGTGCCTGCCGGTGCGATTGTTTTCGTGATCACCAGCCGGATGTTCATGGTGCTGCAGAAGGATGATCGCCGGCGCCTGCTGGTGCTTTCTGCTTTGCTGCCCACGCCGGTTGCTTCCTCGTTTAAACGTCTGGTCGATTTCCTGGTTCCTCATTCGCCTGTTGTGGAAGTCTCAAGATGAGCTTGTCGTTCGGACAAGAAACCCTAGCCGATAGCCTGGCCTAGCGTCCTCCCTCTTTTGGAGCCGCTCTGCCGCGAATTACCGAGTTTACCGGCACCACGTGCCGTGGAATCGCAGCGAGACTAAATATGAGAGAACCCTACAGAACGCAATTCGCTGAACTGTTGAAGGAAGGAGCTGCTGTCCAAGATATCCATGATTCTCCTGACGCATCGGGTTATGCGGTTATCCATCGAAGCAGCGACCAATTTGTCCAGAGAGAACTGGCGCGCGTTGATCATCATCGCAGGAATGCCTGCTGGCTTTTGGAAGAGTATGTTGGCCGAGTCGACAAAATCCTGGACGTGGGATGTGGAACGGGCGGATTCAGTGTCGCGCTGGCATCGTCCCCCGAATTGCGCCCGATGGAAGTCGTTGGGATCGACGTCAGCCGTTTGGCTGTGGAGGCGGCACAAGTACGAGCAAGGGGATATGACCTCCCGTCCACGCTGGTATCCTTTATGGGCTGTTCACCCGGGAAACGACTGCCATTCAAGGATAACTGCTTCGATCTGACTGTTTGCAGTTCTGTGATTGAATTCGTTACTTCCAAGCGGGCCCGCGCGGAGTTAATAATGGAGCTCGGACGAGTGACGCGTCCCAGAGGCTACGTTTTCACTGCGACTCCCAATCCGCTGCGACTGTATGAGTATCATTCTCGGAAATTTCTTGGAGACTATTTCCATCGATCAGGTTTCCCGTGGGCCTCTTGCCCTTGGGAGTTTTCTCGTATGTTTTCTGGCTGGCAAGAAATCCCGGTTACAAAGTACCACCGAAAAAAGCTTGTTGAACGGCTGGGGGCTCCTCTGCCCATTCCAGAGAAAGTGGTGAAAGCGATTTCGTGGATCGCACCTTGGCAAAATAGGTCATTTCACAAGCGCCGCGCCTCTAAAATTGCTCCTCTCCAACGATCGATCCGGGCAGGCGTCCGTGCCTCCGCTGGAGGCCGGATTGCTCCAGGCCCTCGAACAGGAAGCGAGGCTTACGGAGATGCGTCCCAGTGTGGGTAGCGTCATGGAAGCAGTGAGATCCAAACCAAAAGCAAGCGTGCCGCCTGAACGACCTTCCCCATTGAGCATCGCGCATGTGGGTGACAGCATGGAAATGGGCGGAGCGGAAAAGCTGACAGCCACGCTGTGCCGATTGCAACGCGACCGGGGACACACGGCCTCAGTCCACTGCCTTTATCGGCTTGGCGTAATTGGCGAAGAGCTGCGGGCTGAAGGCTTTGAGGTTATTCTCCACCCTCCTTGCTCTTTTTTTTATCTGATGCGCTCCTTATACAGAGCGTTCAGGCGCTCCACTCCCGATGTAGTGCATTGCCATAATGCTACAGCCGCTATTCTCGCCGCTCTTCCGGCCCGTCTCGCTGGCGTGAAGACGGTCATAGTAACCCGGCATGGCTTGGTCAAACCTCCTTACCAGTTACCTCGTGAGTTGAAATTTGCGCTCGCTTCGCGCTGCTGTGATTGGATCGTTGGAGTCTGCGAGGGCACGCGGACCAATTTGCTGGCCGCTCCGTTCGCCGCACGCGACAGAATCATTCACATTTATAACGGCGCTTTGCCCGCCGATATCCGGGCTGTGCCCCGGCCGAAGAGCGGCTTTACTTTACTCTATGTTGGCCGTTTGGCGCCGCTGAAGGACCACGCCACCTTATTGCGCGCGGTTGCACTCACACGCCTGCATCATCCTAACGTGCAGCTATGGATAGTTGGCGATGGGCCGCTTGAGGTCAGTCTGCGGAAGCTCAGTGATGAACTCGGGCTGAAGGAGTGCGTCACTTTTTTCGGTGAACAGGCTGATGTTTCACCATTCATGCTCGCGGCTGATCTATTTGTGAGTTCTTCGGTTACCGAAGGCCTGCCCGTGTCGCTGTTGGAAGCGATGTCGGTGGGGCTGCCGGCCCTGGTCACCGATGTTGGAGGTATGGGCGAGATCGCGCGTTTGTCGGGAGCAGTCACACTCGTGCCATCGTCCGATCCCGAGGGTATGGCGGGGGCTTTGTGCGACGCGGTTGTCCGGCGCCAAGAACTCCCTAAAATGGGGCGGCTGGCCAGCTTTTGTTACGAGCAATATTTTAGGCCGGAACGTATGTCTGATGATTATATGAGTCTGTACAACCGCTGTATTTCTCGCCATCAGGCTTTGCACTCTGCTTAGAAAACCGAAAACTCTAAACTTGTCGCAAGAAAAGCCGTACGTTTGCCGGCACGCAACTCATTGCTGAGTGCCTTTTCGTCGCCGTGGCGTTTTCGCTCGCATTTCGAGGCCTTGAACTTTGCAATTCATATACCACCATCGCACCATGGGCCGCAGTTCCCAAGCCATGCATATCCGGAGCCTGGTGGAAGCATTGAAAGCAGATGGGCACGAAGTGACCATCGTATCCCCCCCAGGAGTGGATCCTCTCAAGGCCGCAGGATTGATGCCATTTTTACGGAAAGGGGATCGTGCAAATGGTTTTCAGCGCATTTGGAAATACATTAGCTGCGAGTGTCCGCAGTTCGTATTTGAAGTGTTCGAGCTTCTGTACAACCTGTTTCTCCCATTTCGGCTGTTGCCAATTTTGTGGCGGCAACCGGACGCCGTGCTCTATGAAAGGCACGCTTACTTCATGTTTATGGGCGTGCTGTTGGGGAAATGGCTGAGGCGGCCGGTGGTGCTCGAAGTGAATGAACTTGCAGGATTCAAGCGCGCCCGCGGCTTGATCATGGAGCGTCTGGCGCGAAGGATCGACGCTTGGGTATTCTCGCGGGCCAGCCACATTCTGTGCGTATCCCGTGTTCTCGCCGATGAAGTTCAGCAGCGCGGCGCCCACGGCGAACGTGTACATGTCCTGCCCAATGCTATTGATGCAAATCGATTCCAAGGCTTAGGGCCTGGGCGGTCGCTTCGGGCACGCCTGGGTCTCGAGGGCTCAATCGTCATCGGTCATGTGGGATTGTTTTACCAATGGGATCGTCTGGATGTATTGATCGAGGTAGTGAAGAGCATTCGCGACCGGCATCCAGCGATAAAAGTTTTGCTTGTGGGTGACGGCCCTGAGATGGAAAACTTGAAACACACTGCACGTCGATTGGGAATGGAAAGTGCAGTAATTCTTCCCGGACCGGTGCCCCGCGATGACGTGCCTGCGTACATCGATGCGATGGATATTTGCGTACTGCCCGATTCGAACGCTTTCGGATCTCCGATTGCCCTTTTTGAGTTCATGGCCATGGGCAAGCCTTGCGTCGTCCCGGATCTCGGGCCGATGCGCGACGTGCTCGAGGACAATGTGACGGGTATAATGTTCCCTCATGCGGATTATCCCGCACTGCGAAAGGCGCTTCTTCGCTTCGTCGAAGATCCAGCGCTCCGGATCCAAATCGGCGCTCGGGCAAAACAAACTGTCTTCAAGCGCCATACCTGGGCCGCGAATGCTCGCTTCGTAGTTCAGCTAGCCGGCGGCGAAAACTTGGCTCGACCATTCGCTCGGATGCAACAAATCGATTGCGACACGCGCTAGATTCGAAGGAAACCTGAATGCCATTAGATACAAATCTCCGGGTCGGATTGGTTGGAGCAGGCTACATCAGTGAGTTTCACGCCCGCGCCGTCCAGCGTGTTGCGAACGCGCGGCTTGTTGGAGTCACCGATTTTGTAACTTCTCGCGCTGCAAGTCTGGCTGCGCGATTCAATATTCCAAGCGTTTTCCCATCAATGGAAGTCATGATCGACAAGGGCGTCGATGTAATTCATATTCTTACCCCTCCAGAGACCCATGCACAACTCGCGATTGCAGCGCTCAAGAGCGGCTGCCACGTGTTGGTGGAAAAACCTCTGGCGATCAATGCGGAAGAGGTCGACTGCATCTCGGCCGCCGCCGCCGCCGCGCAAAAATCCGTTTGTGTCAACCATTCTCTGCTATACGACCGTTTTGTTTCGAAAGCCTTGAGGCTCGTCCGTTCGGGCGCGATCGGAGTTCCCCTCAGTTTCGATTACTTTCGCAGCTCCGAATATCCTCCTTACCGCGGCGGTACGTTGCCGGTCCACTATCGGAATGGCGGTTACCCTTTCTTGGACCAGGGCGTTCACGCGTTATATCTCGCCGAATCTTTCTTGGGCGCAATTGAAGACGTGAGAACTTTTCGTGGCACATACGGGGGCGACCCCAACCTGCTGTTTGACGAGTGGCGCGTGGCGGCGCAATGCCAGCGTGGCACCGCTAACATCCAGATCTCATGGAATGTACGGCCTTTGCAGAGCTGGTTCGTCATCCAGGGTACGGAAGGCGTGCTCCGGGCAAATCTGTTCGCGATGTGGGTCACGCATAGCCCGCGGCTCCCGCTCCCGAAAGCGCCGGCACGCGCGTTGCAGGCAATGAGCGAAGGGCTAAGTATATGTGCGCAGGTTCCGGTCAACATCGCTCGCTACGCATCCAAGAGGATCGTCCAATACGACGGCCTGCATTCCCTGGTGGCGGCGTTTTATAGCGCGTTGCAGACGGGCGCAGCGATGCCCGTGCCGCCCAGCCAGGCCCGCTCTACTGTTTATTGGACGAACCGAGTGGCTCAGGAAGCCGATGCCGCGAAATTAAAATTTCAGGCCCAATTCCAAAATGCGGGACTTGCCAAGGTTTTGGTGACCGGGGCAACTGGCTTAATTGGGCGGCATCTGGTGCGACGGCTATTGCAAGAAGGGGCCCGTGTTCGCATCTTCGTTCGACGGCAGCCGCCCGCGGAGTTCATGAACGATGGCAACATCGAAGTTTTCCTCGGCGATCTAGGAGATCCCACCGCCGTGGACCGAGCCGTAGCAGGTACGGAAATTGTTTACCACGTGGGCGCGACCATGAAGGGTGGCGCGGATGACCATGAACGCGGCACCGTGTGCGGCACGAAAAATATTGTTGAGAGTGTGCTTCGCCACCACGTGCAGCGTCTCGTGTACATCAGTTCCCTTAGCTGCCTGCACGCAGCTCCTGCGAGTCGCGGCGCCATCGTAACGGAGGATTGGCCGGTCGAACCATTTTCGGCAAAACGGGGGGCCTATACCCAGGCAAAGACCGAAGCCGAAAAAATCGTGCGCGATGCGGTTCGGCATCGGCATCTCCGCGCGGTCCTGCTGCGCCCCGGAAGGGTATTCGGTCCGGGGATGACGCTGTTAACCCCTGAAGTCGCCCGCCGGATAGGAAACCTTTTTGTCATCCTTGGCGATGGCACTCGCGAACTGCCTTTAGTGTATGTGGATGATGTCGTCAGTGCTGTCGTCTTGGCCGCCGAAAAGAGCCAATTCGATGGCAGCGTGTTTCACATTGTAGATCGAACCCATATCACCCAGAATCAACTCGTACGCGACTACATCCTGAAGAACGCAAAAGAAGCGAAGGTTATCCACGTCCCGACGGCTGTCTTATACAGTCTGGCGCTGGGTTTGGAAGTTTTGTCCAAAGTTCTAAGACGCTCGGTCCCGCTTTCCATTTACCGGGTCAAGTCGGCGCTGGCTCGCATGCAGTTTGATTGCAGCCGGGCAGAAAAAGAATTTGGCTGGCAACCTCTCGTTGGGATCGCTTCCGGCTTGCAGGAAACAATGGCGGCCGAGCGCGCCAACTCGAGCAACAATGTTCTTGAAAGTGTGTAAGAAAGCTGCGTCGCTGAGTGATATTCCCGCTCAGCTCGTCACACGATCTTGCTGAGCGGGAATCGATTAAACGCATGACTGCTGCCACGGATATTTATTGCCAGACCGGCCCGCTGTCGGTGATCGTCATACCCTGAACTGCCGTGGCCAGAGCCTTCGTCGAGCCAGCCACCTTGATGGTCCCGCCCGACGACGTGATCCCCTTGTTGATTACAAGGCTGTCGTTCGCATCTAGCATGATTGTGAACGTGCCGCTCGATGGAGTTCCTGAAGAGGAGTCGGAGATGCTGGGCGCCAACGGGCTGAACCCGGAAACATCTCCAAGCTGAATGGTGTATATATTGTAACTAACCACGTTTCCAGGATTGCTGTTGTTCGCCTCGATGCGGTATTGCCAGTTCTTAGCAGTGGCTCCATTCAAATTCTCAGCTACGATGGCGATAGTTGGAGCGGACGGGACCAAGGCCGTATAGAGCGCCTCTTGCGCACCATCGACGCACTTAATCGTTGCCGAGACCACCTTAGGGTTCGTCTCGCAATGACTGACGAATGTCGTACTGCGAGTCGAAACATCGCTTTGCAAACGGTCCACGATGACAAGAACGTTGATGCCACGGAAGTAGTAGTATTCCCGAACCGCTGACATCACATATGGATTCTCTCTGCCTGAATGGCTGCCATCGCATACATTGTTCTGATAGGTCAACGTAAGGTCGGTGACCGCGAATACGTAACCCGGTTGCGTCTCCAGTCTCTTGACGATACCTGGGCCGTCCGCGCAGGCGCCGAACACATTGATTGGCCCTTGCCCGCCCATGAGCGGAACGTTGTGTGCGAATCCTATCGCGGTGTCAGCTATCCCGACGCCATTATATCCTGTCACGGATTCCGAGTAGCCCATGGTCTCCCGGATGATATTCACACCCTTGCGAGAGGCTTGAAAGGTTCCGGCGTCCATGTGCCAGTGCCCCGTGCCGAGGGCGCTGGACGTGGATGTGTTGCCGCCCTGATTCAGTCCCATCTGCCAGAGCATGACGGTCCCGTTAGAGGTCCAGTTGTCGTGCGCGTACAAATACTGGGCGCCCGATGAGTAGTAGTCGAGCGGCAGATTCGAGAAGGCCAGGCTCGTCCCGCCAGGGTCGACGGACTTGAAGAGTGGGCCAATGGCAGGATTAACCGTGCTAATCCACTGACGGGCGTACTTGCCGACGTTGATTGAACTGTACTCGGTCGCAGCCGCCTGCATGAAGTCGCCATAATACTGGCTGGAGGCTCCGCATCCGCCGTGTCCATCTGGACCGTTCTGGCTTTGATATCCGCAACCCGCGCCGCCTTGCCAGTTCTCGTCGTCGGCCCAGGTGAACATGTCCCACATGCTGCGGCTCGTTGTTTGGGTGAGCATGGTGTTGTAGATCGTCTGTAAGACGCCCGACTTGAAAGCCGTCGTCTCATTCCACAAATCGCGTCCTAAAAGCGCGGATGACGCCAGGGGAAATGCATAGTAATTGACCGAGTACCGCCCGTACTCCCCTCCGCCTTCTTGAGTATGGAGCGCGTAGCCTAGCTTGCCATTCTTTCCCGTACCAGTCGGGGAGGCGTAGTTCAGCAGATCGTTCCAGCGATTCTGAATACCGTACTTCAGGTTCGCGTCGGCGTTCGTATTTTCGAGATAGCTGGCAATTCCGAAATCGAAGTCGTTACGGAACTGCCCTGCAAAGTAATTGCTTGTGGGCATTCCAACGTTGCCCCAGGTCTGTATCGGCGCATCCTGATTCGCTTGCCAAATGCTCCAATTGGAATCAATCGTAGACGCTTGCTGCGTCGTGAGGCACTGAACCTTGCCGCAGCCAGGAGCGAGCCAGTCTCTAACAATCATGACCCACTCGCCGTTGCGCCGCATGATATCGTCACCAACGCCCGTACCGCTTGAGCTGGATGGCGTGATGGCAAGCGCATCAGCAATGACCGTCGAACAGGCCGTCGCGTTGTTCATAACGAAGCACGTGAATGCAAGGTCGTAGTAATCGAGCGGACGGAAGTCGGTGATGACCCCGGGATAGTTTTTGCTCTTTACCCATGCCTGCGCCGTCGCGATTCGTCCCGCGTTCCAGAACAGCCTTGGGTGGTTTGCGGGAATACTAAGGCCGTAAACCGTGTTAGTAGAATTCACGGGCAAGATAGACACGGATGCGGAAGCTGTCTTGCTCGTATCCGCTGAACTAGTCGCCGTGACGGTAACAGTGGCTGGTGACGGAACCGCCGAAGGGGCTGTGTACAGTCCATTGCTAGCGATTGTTCCGCAAGCCGTAGCGCTACATCCGGCTCCTTGCAAAGTCCATGTCACCGCCGTATTCGAGGTCCCCACAACAGACGCATTTAACTGTTGAGTTGCCCCCACGACAACTGACGCGCTGGTTGGCGTCACGGTGACGACAACATTAGTCGTAATCGTTACGACTGCTGTTGCTGATTTGCTGGGATCCGCCATGCTGGTGGCCATCACACTAACGCTTGCCGGTGAAGGTGCCACCGATGGCGCGGTATAGACAGCCGATAAAGAGCTGGTTGAGAGCGACCCGCAGGAGGAGCCGCTGCAGCCCGTGCCTGTCAAACTCCACGCAACCGCTGTATTCGATGTTCCTGTCACCGTCGCTGTGAAGGAGCCCACGCCGGCAGTAGGAACCGAAGCAGTCGTCGGGCTAATGCTCATCAAGACCACAGTCGCCACGACAACTGTGACGCTCGCTGAAGATGATTTAGTTGGGTCCGCCACGCTGGTCGCTGTCACACTGAGTGTCGGAGGCGAAGGCACACTCGCCGGTGCAGTGTAAAGTCCGCCTCCGGAAATCGTACCACACGCTGCGCCGCTGCAACCCGCGCCACTCATGGCCCAGGTCACAGCCGTGTTCGAATTACCGGTCACCGTTGCCGCGAATTGTTGGGTCGCTCCAGCCGTCACTGTCATGCTATTTGGGGAAACCGCGATCGCTACGCCAGTCCCGGGAGCAACGTTAAGAGTGGCGGTGTTGCTGGTCACGCTGCCCGCGCTATTGCTAACGACTACCGCGAAAAGTGGTCGAATGGCGGAAACCGCCGTGGGTGGCGTCGTGTACGATGAAGAATTCGCGCCGCT
>Ga0210406_10002420_pt1 | contig 21330 bp, 16 predicted proteins | sample IncBWC30MmetaG_FD_155454 | JGI IMG/M metagenome (GOLD analysis project Ga0210406, IMG submission 155454) | Forest soil microbial communities from Barre Woods Harvard Forest LTER site, Petersham, Massachusetts, United States - Inc-BW-C-30-M | ecosystem: Environmental > Terrestrial > Soil >... | reverse complement strand
CCAGATCTGTACGCCGACGATCGTTCACCTGATCTACTCTCCGATGTCCAGCTTTCCCGTGTATCCGAATCCGGCGGTGATCAAAACCAGCTGGCCGGAGTCCAAGTGGTCGGTACAAAACAGTGATGCCGAGGTCTCGCTGCAGACTTCGGATTTGAAGGTCTCGGTCGATCGTAAGACAGGCTCAATCACCTACGCTGATGCCTCGGGTCACACGCTGCTGCACGATGACTCGAAGACCATGACACCCGTGACGGTGAATGGCGAACGGACTTATCGAGCGGAAGACTACATGACCCTCGGAGGTTACGGTTCGACGGAAGCGCTCTACGGGCTGGGGCAGCATCAAGCCGGGGTGTGGAATTATCGCGGCGAGTCCGTAGAGTTGTCGCAGGACAACACCAGCATCGCCGTGCCTCTCATGATCTCGAGCACAGGCTATGGGCTGTTCTGGAACAATACTTCGCCCAGCCGCTTTAATAACCGATTCGTGCACGCGCTGTACGTGAGTTCGGAAGTCGCCGACACCATCGATTATTACTTCCTTTACGGTCCGGAACTCGACAAGGTGGTAAGCGGTTATCGAGAGCTGACCGGAGTTGCCCCTATGTTCGGCAAGTGGGCCTACGGTTTCTGGCAATGCAAGAACCGCTACAAATCGCAATCCGAATTGCTGGGCGTTGCGCAAAAGTATCGTAAGTTGCAAGCCCCCATCGACAATATCGTTCAGGACTGGTTCTGGTGGAACCGCAAAGGGGAGCATGTGTTCAACCAGAATTATCCCGACCCAAGGGGCATGATCGAGCAGCTCCATCGGGAGAATTTCCACCTGATGATCTCGGTATGGCCTTTCTTCGAGCCAGGTTCGAAGGCCTACGAAACGATGGACAAGAATGGCTGGTTCATTGACAAGACGGTCGTGGCGAAGCCCCCTTACCACAAGGCAGAGATGGCGGTGTACGACGCCAGCAATCCGGAAGCCCGCAAGTATTACTGGCAGCTCATGGATGAGGCGCTGTTCAAGATCGGCATTGACGCGTGGTGGCTCGACACAACTGAACCGGAAACCGAGGGTCATGAGGGCAACATCCAGCTTAATCACAAGCTCGCCATTGGAAGTGGCAATCGGTACGTAAACCTCTTTCCACTCATGACGACGACAGCTGTTTACGAGGGGCAGCGAGCGGCATCGGAGCAAAAGCGCGTTTTCATCCTTTCCCGCTCGGCTTTCGCGGGCAGCCAGCGCAACGCGGTCACGGCGTGGTCAGGGGACATCAACTCCGACTGGATTACGTTTCAACGCCAGATTCCAGCCGGCTTGAATTTCGAGCTCTCAGGCCTACCTTACTGGACAACCGATATCGGCGGATTCGTCAGCGGCGATCCCGACGACCCGGCGTATCGGGAGCTGTTCGTGCGCTGGTTTGAGTTCGGCACTTTCAGCCCAATATTTCGTGTCCACGGCACCCGCAGCAACGATCAGAACGAGTTGTGGTCGTACGGAGCGGACGCTCAGAGGATCCTAACCAGCTATGACCAGTTGCGTTATCGCCTGTTGCCTTACATCTATTCGATGGCCTGGATGGTAACGGACTCCAGCTATACGCCTATGCGCCCGCTCGTGATGGATTTTCGTTCCGATCCGCAAGCACTGAATGTGGGAGACCAGTTCATGTTCGGTCCGGCGCTGTTAGTGAGCCCGGTGACCGAGCCCGCAGCAAATACTTGGCGGATGTATTTGCCGAAGGCGGCTTGGTATGACTTTTGGAGCGGAAAGAAACAGTCCGGGAACTCGATGATTGATGCGGCTGCTCCGCTTGACCGCATCCCGTTATATGTTCGCGCTGGTTCCATCCTCCCAATGGGTCCCAGCCTGCAGTATGCGGCCGAAAAGCCAGCAGACCCTATCGAGTTGCGTATCTATCGAGGCGCCGATGGGGCATTCACTCTCTACGAAGACGAGAACGACGGCTACAACTATGAAAAGGGGATCCACGCGACGATCCCTATTGTCTGGAATGACGCAACGAATACTGTGACTATTGGCGAACGAACCGGAAAGTTTCCGGGAATGCTGGAAAGCCGCACCTTCCTGGTCGTATTTGTGAGTGAGAACCACGGCGCTGGAATCGGACCCGCCGATCACGCCGACAAGACCGTCCGGTACTCCGGACAAAGCCTGTCCGTGAAACCGTAACGCTTCTGACATCCGAGGGCTGGACGTCTTCTCGCCTTTGGTAATATCGCCGTTATGCCATTAAGCACGATCGATGACGTCCTTGCTGCCATGGATGCGATTGTCCAGCGGGCCTGGGAGGAAAAGGCTCGCACTGGTTACTTCGCCGCACTTTACCGGCGTGTCACGCGTGCCGTCCGCGACGGAATACGCAACGGCCGCTTTCAGAACGGCCCACTGATGGAACGTCTGGATGTCGTATTTGCGTCGCGATACCTTGACGCCCTGACGGCTTACCAATCGGGCGGCAAACCAAGCCGCAGTTGGAAACTGGCCTTCGATGCCTGCACGGATGATAGCCTGCTAATCCTGCAACATTTGCTGGCGGGGATGAATGCGCACATCAATCTTGACCTTGGCATCGCCAGCGCTCAAGTCACTCCCGGCGATCAGTTGCCCGGACTCAAAACCGATTTCGATCAAATCAACGACGTTCTCGCCTCCGAAGTTGGCGCTGTCGAATCGGAGATGGCAACCTTGTCGCCGCTCGTCAGGACTCTGTCGACAGTCGGCCTCAGGAGTGAGACGACGCTCATCAACTTCAACATCGGGCTGGCACGGAAGGCGTCATGGTTCACCGCTGAACGACTAGCGAATGAGCCGTCTTTCCTGCACGATGCCACGGTAGACGGACTGGATCTGGCAGTCTCAGTGGAAGGCCGAGCCATTCTCTACCCGCCGTTTAAAGCCGACGCTGTGGCAGCGATTCATGCCGTAGAAATGCAGAATGTCCGCAGTGTGATCGAGACACTGGCGTCAACGCAAATGGACACGCCAGCGCCGGCTACGCCAAGGTAATCCGCATGGTCCAACCCGCTCCGGACTCACCCTCAGACGCGGCGTCCAGAAACCTCAGGTCTTCGCGCGAGCATCGTCAACGGTATTCGCAAACGTAAATAGCTGGTCGACTTTGGTTGCTTTCAGCGAGTTGCGCAGGCGTTCGCTAGCGCCGACAACTACGAGCTTGCGACCGGCATTTTCCCGCGACACGTGCGCCCCTACCAGGCAACCAATGCCGGCCGAGTCGATGTAAGGAACATCTGCTAAGTCTACGATCAGCAGGTTCGACTGGTCAGTCCGGACCATCGATTGGAAGGTAAAAAAGTTTCCCAACAGCAACGGGCCGTGCAGGCGGAATACGACACCGCCACCGTCCTCTACGCGTTCGATCTCCAAAGGCTTCTCTTGCATAGACTTGTATCTTATAACCTGCGGGTGATACAGGAGTGTTAATTTTCCGTTACCGCGACAGAGGTGATAGGAGGCTCTTCGCTATAACCGCGGCGTAATGTGGAGGGGCATCTCGGACTTTTCGGGACTCGAAGTGTGGTTCAAATCACCATCGAGCTTACCCTGTGCAGCGCCATTATGGGTCGCCTGCGGCGACGAGGCCGAGGCCGAAGTAGCGGTCCTTTGCCGATTCGCTGAGCCATTTACCGGAGCCGCCGAAGACTGATGACTGGAAGGTGGAGGCTGGGGCTGCCGATGAAACACAGCGTGATCGTGGCCGGTATACCGTTGTGCCGAAAGAGCTGTGCTCAAGGCCAGAAGCGCAATCGTGATTCGGCGAATTCCGTGGTGCGGACCGAGCATGGAATAATGACCGACGAACAACCCCCAAGCTATTCTATGCCAGCCGGGCAACATTGAAAAGCCATTAAACCCCGCGCCGATGCTACTTTGGAGGTACTTCCCCTGAGCCCGGGCTATGCGGTTTTGCGCCGAGCTCCGGGAAAGTGATATTCGCATTTCGCGAGGTCCACGTGTCGGCCCTTGAATCGAACGCCTTCGGCTTCCAGCAGAAATCGCTGCTCGAAACCATATTCGCCGGGCAACGAGATCCGTCCTCCAGCGCCCAGCACACGCTGCCAGGGCAGGCCGGGAACCTGGTTCAGAACCTTGGACACATGACGGGCGCAACGCGGATAACCCGCAGCCTTCGCGATCGCACCGTAGGTGCTGACCTGTCCACGGGGAATCTGCCGGATTTTCCCAGCGATGGCCGCAGCCATCGGCGGTTTAGGAACGGCCTTGGGCTTCATAGCTCACGATAAGATACACCCATGTCCAATCCGGCTCGAGATACCGTGGCGCGGTTCTCCAATCGCGCGAAGGATTATGTCAAATATCGTCCCCACTACTCCCTTGAGGTGGTACGAGCGCTGCAACAAGCGTGCGACCTGAAGCCCGAACATGTTATCGCGGATGTCGGTTGTGGTCCCGGATTGCTAGCCGAGGTCCTGCTGGAGAATGGCAATCGGATTGTGGGCGTGGAGCCAAACTCCGACATGCGCGATGCCGGAAGCGAATATCTGGCACGGTTCACGAATTTCAGCATGATCGATGGCAGTGCGGAAAGCACCACTCTCGCCGCTGCCTCGATGGACTTTGTAGTGGCCGGCCAGGCGTTCCACTGGTTTCGACCCGAGCCTGCCAGGGCCGAATTTGCCCGAATCCTCAAGCCCGGCGGCTGGAACGTACTTGTCTGGCACGACCGCGCCACCGAAGCCCCTCCTTTTCTTAAAGCCTATGACAACTTCCTGCGAAAGCACGCGGTCGACTATCTGGAGGTAAACCACAAGGTCGTGGCCAGCCCCGACGTGATCGCGCGATTCTTTGCTCCGGATCCGGTCCAATTCATCTCGCAGAAGACACACCAGCGTTTCGACCTGCACGGCCTGAGAGGGCGGCTGCTGTCGTCGTCCTATGTCCCCAGGGAGGGTGCGGCGGCAGAAACCATGTTGCAGGAACTTCCTGACCTCTTTTCGAAGTATGCCCAGCAAGGCCACGTGGTGGTCGAATACGATACGAACATTTACTTCGGTCACCTGACGCCATGATCACGTTAGAGCATGCGTCGCTGCCTAACGTTGTTTTGCGTGCCGAGAAACTTGGTCGCGAAGTTTCAGGCAAGATGATCCTGAACGATATATCCTTCGATGTCGCCACCCACGAGCTACTTGGCATTGTTGGAGCGAGCGGATCAGGGAAGAGTTCTCTGCTCCGCTTGCTCAATCGTCTCGACGAACCGACCAGTGGCACCGTGTACGTCAATGGTCAGGACTACCACCAGATGCGGCCGCGTGAACTCCGACGGCGGGTTGGGATGGTAACGCAAAGGGCCTTCCTGTTTCCCGGCGATGCGGCATCGAACCTTCGTTTCGGTCCAGCGCAACGGGGCGAAGTATTGCCAGACGGTGAGATCGCAAGCCTGCTGGAGCGCGTCGGTTTAGCAGGATTCGCCAGGCAGGAAGTGTCTGTCCTCTCCGGTGGAGAGCAGCAGCGGGTGTCACTGGCACGAGCGTTGGCCAATCGCCCTGAGGTCCTGTTGCTCGACGAACCGACATCGGCGCTGGATGAGGATTCAAAGTCAGGCGTCGAACACCTGATCGCTGGCCTGGTGCGGGATCACGGATTGACCGGCGTTATGGTGACCCACGACCGCAACCAGGCTCGCCGTATGTGTGATCGGGTGATCCTGCTGGACGGGGGACGCCTGGTTCAGAGTGGAACTGCGGTGGAGGTGCTGGGTGCTTAAGTCTCTCTTCCCTTCTCAGATTGCTTTAGGGCTGGCGCAGGCCGGTATCGCGGCGGTCATGGCGTTGGCGGTGATCCTGCTCGCTCGGCGGAGAAACATTCATCTGGAGAGCGATGCGGCCGTGGCGCTGCTGCGCGGCATCGTGCAAATCGTCGCCGTAGGTTCGATACTGGCATTGCTCCTCAAGGCTCCACGTTGGACCAGCGTGTTTCTCCTGATTGGTATGGTCTTCGCGGCCGGAGCGATATCCGCAAAGCGGGCAAAGAACATTCCGGGCGCGGTCAAGGTCTCGACCTACTCGATTGCAGTTGGAGCCGGTCTGGTGACCGCGATCATGACGTGGGCCGGCGTCATCGACCCGGCGATCACGTCGCTGATTCCCGTGGGAAGCATGATCATCGCGAATGCGATGAATGCCAACGGACTGGCCTTGAACCGTTTTCGATCCGAAGTGCTGGCACACCCTGGCGAGATCGAGACCGCACTGGCGCTGGGCGCTGCACCGGAAGCGACCGTGGCGAGCTATGCGGAAGCCAGTATTCAGTCATCGCTCATTCCCGCTATCGACAACCTGCGGTCGCTGGGAATCGTCTGGATTCCCGGGCTGATGACCGGGATGCTGCTCTCCGGTGCCAGCCCTATGTATGCAGCGATTTACCAGTTCGTGGTGATCGCCATGATTCTGGCGTCGTCGGGAGTGACTTCCCTGCTGAGCACGATGATGATCCGGTCGCATGCATTCTCGCCGGCGGAACAACTGGTACTGAAGGGCGCTGTGTAGCTGAGCCGATTTCGGCAAAGACGAGCTGCGTCGCCGCCCTTAGACTTCCAGGGTATATCGAGCCGCGGCAACGCGGTACATGCGCCGCCAGACAAGGCGATTGATCGCCACCACGACCATTGCCATGATGATCGTCGAAGCCAGCAGTAAATCGAAATTCCCGGCATCAGTGGCACGGGAAATCACCGCGCCCAACCCGACCGTGGTGTAGGTGTGGTCTTTGAGCCGAAAGTACTCAGCCACAATACTGGCGTTCCATGCGCCACCCGAAGCCGTAACCAATCCCGTGACGAGGTAAGGGAAAATCCCGGGCAGAATAAGTCTGCGCCAGCGCTGGCCGGCATCGAACCGAAACAGTGTTGCAGCCTCTTTCAAGTCGGTTGGGATCGCCATGGCGCCAGCGATCACGTTGAACAGGATGTACCACTGCGTGCCCAGCAAGAGCAGCAACACTGAACCGACTCCCATGCCGCCGCCGATCTTGATCAGCAGAAGAAGAACGACGGGAAACAGTGCAGTGGCAGGGACCGACGCCGCGATCTGTGCCAGCGGCTGCGCAATGCGGGCCAGGCGCGGATTGAAGCCGATAGCCACCCCAACAGGGATGGTCCACAGGGCTCCGAAAAAGAGAGCTGCCAACACTCGAAGGAAGGTCGCAAGCGCTCCGGTCAGGAGTTCCCTATATTCTTCACCAGTCAACTGAGCCATCATGCCTATCGCACGCGCCATGGCATAGAGAATGGCGCTCACCGCGACAGCGACGATAATTCGCCCAACCCAGACCTTCCATGCCTTTGGCGGCGCGTTACGTTCCGCGGAGTGATGCTGGCGAGCGAAGCGTAATGCCAGCCATTCGCGCAGAGGATGAATCGTGCGCCGCTGCAGTCCCACGAGGCCGCGAGAATGCTGTATGAGGTCGAGGAACCATGATTCAGGAGCGTCCGTGCTCTCGACCTGCTCCATCTTGAACTTCTCAACCCAGGCGATGACAGGTCGCCATACAATTTGGTCGATCAGCACGATAACCGCGATCATGGTGCCGACACCCCACAAGATTGAGCGAGTATCTCCCGCGCTGGCGGCTGTTTGCAGATACGAGCCCAGGCCCGGCAAGCGGAAGTCCTTGTCGCCTAACACGAACATCTCGCAGGCCATCAGGAAGAACCAGCCACCGGCTACCGACATCATGGAGTTCCAAACCAGGCCAATGGCTGAATACGGCAACTCGATGTTGGTGAACCTCTGGTACCAGTTGAACTGGTAGATCTTTCCGGCCTCCCGCATTTCCCGGGGAATGCTCTTCAGAGATGAGTAGAAACTGAACGCCATGTTCCATACTTGTCCCGTAAAGATGAGCAGAATAGCGCCCAACTCCACTCCCAACTGATGGCGAGGGAACAGTGCCACCATGGCCAGCATGACTCCGGGCAGAAAACTCAGTACCGGGATCGACTGAAGGATGTCGAGCAGCGGGACCATGATGCGCTCAGCCCTGGCGTTGTAGGCGGCAATGTAGCCGTAAATCAGGGTGAAAGCGAGCGAGAGAACATATGCCACCGTGATTCGCAGCAAAGAATACGCCGCATAAACCGGCAACATGGTTGGACTGCGAGAGATCTCAACGTGAGGATTAAAGGGGCCAAACCAGGTTCGCGCCAGAATGATGACGACGTAAAATAACGACAATCCTCCGGCAAAAACGAAGAAGTCGGTCACGATGGACCAGGTTTGCGTGGGCAGCAGCGACCAGGGCCCCTTGCCGAAGATGCGAGTCGGGAGCCAGGAAGAACGCGCCATCAGCCCTCTTCCGCGACGGGCGCGGCATCAACCGCCTCATTGTGCGAAAGACGGCCGGTCTCGGAGTCATAGTTGAAAATCTCCGCGTACCGCCCCCAATTCAGAATCGTCTGAAATTGCCGCTCAACCTCGTCGGCGCTGAAGTGCTCGTCGAGGATGTCGCGAAAGAACTCCTCGCCGATGGCGCGGTCACGCTTGGCATGCAACGTGTTCTCGATCAGCCGCAGGATGGCAACATTCTTCAGCGCCGCGTCGCGAAACATTTGCTTTTGGGTCTGGATGTCAGCTTCGCCAAATTGGCGGCCTTCGGGAGTAATCTCTACATCGCCCTCGTGCAGGACGGCAAACCCAAGAATCACCGAAGCATCAACGATCGGCAGGATATCGTCGACGTCCATGGCCAGTTCGTCAGCCAGCTTGTAAAGATCGTCCCGTCCCCCGCGATCAGCCAGCAGTTCCATGAAGCCGGCGATGCCTCCTGGACGGGCATGGGGCAACATTTGAAACTTGGTGCGCGCGCGATTCTTGCCATTGGAGGACGCGACCGCTGTCGACTGCGGTAGCGCCAACTCGTCCTCGGGTTTGGTCAACGCCTTGTAAATGAAGTCAACGTAGGCGAGAAAACGCGGAGATTTGCGGTCCCGATACTGCGGGATATCAATCTCAAAGTCGGAACGAATCCGGGCCGGGTTGCGGCCCAGCACGATGACGCGATCTGCGAGCAGCACTGCTTCCTCAATGTTGTGAGTCACGATGAAGATGCAGGTGGTCGGCATCTTCTTGCTCATCCAGAGCTCCAGAAGCTCTGAACGTAGGTTTTCAGCGGTCAGCACATCCAGCGCCGAGAAGGGTTCATCCATGAACAGAACTTCTGGTTCAACCACGAGTGCGCGGGCGAAACCGACGCGCTGCTTCATTCCGCCCGAGAGTTCCTTGGGATAAGCAGTTTCGAAGCCGTCAAGACCGACGGTGTCGATCATCCGCAAAGCGCGTTTATGGCGCTCCATAGCGCCAATGCCGCGCGCCACAAGCGGAGCTTCGACATTGTCGATCACAGTCAGCCAGGGGAACAGCGCGAAACTCTGGAAAACAATAGAGACACTGGGAATTTGGCCAGATAGAGGTTGGCCGTGCCAAAGAACGGTACCGGAAGACGGCTGCGAGAGACCTGTCAGGATCCGAAGGAGGGTTGATTTACCCGATCCCGACGGCCCCAGGAGAGCAATTATCTTCCCGGGGGTGACATTAATGTCGGTCGGGGCGATAACCTGAATGCGGTTACCGTCAGGCTGGGGATAATATTTTTCGACTGCGCGAGCTTGAATGATCGCGTCTGACAACGTAACGCTCCTGTGCCGGTGCCTTCCTAGTCTATGGGCAGGGGCACAGGCGCACAATCCTACGCCGTGCCATTCCTGTGAAAGGACGATGAATTCGTGGAGTGCGCTCCCGACCCGGCGAGGGGCGCTAGCGCTGGTTTTCTTTGACGGTTAACTCCAGTAAAATTTGCACATAGAGCGTATTACGTATTCATGCCTGACCTCATTCAGCTGGCCATACCGGCATTCATTCTTCTGGTCGTGGCTGAGGCGATCTTCGGCGCGCTCATGCACCGCGATCTCTACGAAGGCAAGGACACAGCGGCCAGTCTGACGATGGGCGTCGGCAACGTGCTGGTCAGCCTGATCTCGAAGGGCGTGGTTTTCGCCATCTTCACAGGCGTACACCGCTTCGCCTTGTTCACGATCGGTTATCGGTGGTGGGCGTGGGTATTGGCGTTTTTCGCCGACGATTTCAGCTACTACTGGTTTCACCGGACCAGCCACGAATGCCGTTTCTTCTGGGCATCCCACGTAGTGCATCATTCGTCGCAGCGCTACAATCTGGGCACCGCCCTTCGTCAGACCTGGACAGGCGGCTTTTGTTCGTTTGTCTTCTGGCTTTGGATGCCCTTGGTAGGGTTCCAGCCCATCATGATCTTCACGATGCAGGCCATCAGTCTGCTCTACCAGTTCTGGATCCATACCGAGGTCGTCAGACATATGGGCGCTCTCGAACTGGTACTCAACACCCCTTCACACCACCGCGTGCACCATGCGACCAACCCGCAGTACATTGACCGCAATCACGCGGGAATACTTATCATCTGGGATCGCTGGTTCAGGAGCTTCGAGCCGGAGCAAGAGGCCTGCACTTACGGTCTTACGGCCAACATCAACACTTTCAATCCACTCAAGATAGCGTTTCACGAATGGATCGACATCGGACGAGACCTGCAACAGGCTCGCGGCCTGCGCGAGAAGCTGATGGTGGTGTTCGGCAATCCCGGCGCAAAGTATGTCAGCCGTGAAGCTGCGGCGCGTGAGGTCGTCGCTCAAACCTAACTGCGTCGGCGGGGTTTTCGTGGTCAGTTGTTCTTCTTCTTCTTATCTTCGCCGCTTGAGCTGACTACCCGTAGATTATTGGTGATCTGGAAGGTACCGGGAACCTGGTTGGCTTGCATCCCCGCCACCTGTTTGTCCGATTCGCTGTCGACAATGCCTTCCAGAGTCACACGCCCGTTTTTGACGATGATATGAATCGGCGGGACCGGCGCATGTGAATACTTGAAGAGCGGACCGTAGCTGTAGATGGCGCGGTAGGTCGCCCTCCGGATGCGTTCATCAGCAGGATTGGGAGGCAGGACCTCAATGTCGTTAATGACTTGGTCGACGCCCTCGATCCGCTTGACGACATTCCCCGCGTCTGACTTGGTGGTCGCATTGGGCGTCTCTCCCAACAAGGTGACAGTCCGTCCTTGAATCCGGAAATAGAGATTGTCATATACGTCATAGTAGGGGAGCATGACCAGCTCATGGCGAATCTTGTTGGCCAGCTTTTGGAGACTCTCCGGACTCGTAGCTGGGCTTGGCGTGCCGGTTTGGGCAGCACCATTTGCTGACTGCGTCTGGACGGATTGATCGTTGGACTTCGGCGTCTGCGCCACGCATAGCGTGACCGACAGCACGACCGTTAATGTGCCCCTGAGTGCCTGGCGGGCAACCTGCTGCATGCTTCCTCCTGCTGCCCGTGAACTGTATACCATCCGCCTATGACGACCAAGTATCTGACTCTGGGGTCGATAGGTGGGGAGGGGCCGACTAGTCGCGACGAAATGCTTGCGATATGGAGCACGAATGGTGAACCCTGAAGCTCTCGGACAAGACGCCGTTCGGCCACTCAGTATGGCGATGAAGCCGGGGCATCCTTGCCGCGATCCGTCAGTGACTTCACGATCACATACAGCACAGGAATGAAGAGCAAGTTCAGCACCGTCGAGACAATCATTCCACCAAAGACGGTCGTGCCCACCGAGTTGCGGCTGGCAGCCCCAGCTCCCGTGGCAAATACCAGCGGCAACACTCCCAGAATGAACGCGAACGACGTCATCAGGATCGGGCGGAGACGAATTCGTGCAGCTTGCACCGCGGCGTCGGTAATAGAAAGTCCCTTGGCGCGAAGTTGTTCAGCGAATTCGACGATCAGAATGCCGTTCTTGCTGGCCAACCCGATCAACATCACCAGGCCGATCTGGCAGTACACGTCATTGAGCAGGCCACGCGCCGATTGGGCAATGAGCGCTCCCAGCATCGCCATTGGAACACTGAGCAGAATGATGAACGGCAGCACGAAGCTTTCATACTGGGCGGAGAGCGTCAGGTAAACCAGCAACAGGCCGAGTCCAAAGAGCAAGGCGGACTGTCCGCCTGACTTGATTTCTTCCAGGGAGAGGCCCGACCACTCGTAAGTGAATCCGATCGGCAAAGCCTTCTTCGCCACCGAGTCCATCGCCATGATTGCCTGTCCGGAGCTGAATCCCGGTGCTGCAGCACCGTTGATTTCCGCCGATCGGAAGAGATTGTAGTGGCTGATGGTTTGCGGTGCGGCCGTTTCCGAAACATGGACCACGTTGTCCAGCGGAATCATCGTTCCGCCGTCCGAACGCACGTAATAATTGCGGATGTCTCTGGGCTGGCTGCGGAATTCCTTGTCGGCTTGTACGTAGACTCGGTAAGCGCGATTGTTGAAGTCGAAGTCGTTCACATACGCCGAGCCCATGTAAACCTGCAGCGTATCGGTAATTTGCTGGAGCTGGACTTGCAGGCTGCGGGCCTTTTCGCGATCGATAGTAACCACGAACTGGGGATCGTTCGCAGTAAACGAACTGAACAAGCCAGCCAGATCATGGCGCTCGTTTCCCTGTCGTACGGTTTCCTGGGCGGTGTTGTACAAGTCCTGCAACGTATGCCCACCTTCGTCGAGGATCTCGAAGGTGAATCCTCCGAAGTTGCCGATGCCATTGATGGCGGGCGGCAGAAACGGGAACGCCTGGACGTCGCTGATCTGGCTGAGCGGAGCGCGAAGGAGGTTCACGATGTAGTTCGCAGTGTGTTCGGGTCCCTTACGCTTCTTTGCATCCTGCAAGTTGAGGAAGATGATTCCCTTGTTCGGACCGTTGCCAGTGAAACTGAAACCGATGACCGAGAACGCTCCGATGATGTCGGGGACTTTGCTGACTACAGTCTCCACCTGGCGCAAGGCGGTGGAGGTATACTCCGCCGAAGCACCCTGCGGAGCCTGAACGTTGATGATGAACCAGCCCTGGTCCTCGTCCGGGACAAACCCGGTGGGCACTCGGGTGTACACGAAATAGGTCGCAGCCAGGCCGAGGAAGAACACAACCAGGACCAGATACCGCACCCCGATCGCCTTCCGTGCTAACCCAGTGTACAGAGTTGTTGTGTGTTTGATCACCGTCTCGACCCCACGGAAGACGATGTTCTTGTGCTCGCTCTCCGGCCGCAGCAGCAGCGCAGAAAGGGACGGCGTAAAGGTGAGCGAATTAAATGCCGAAATCGCGATCGAGAACGCAATGGTGAGCGAAAACTGCTGGTAAAGCAACCCGGTAGTTCCTGGGAAAAAAGCAACCGGCACAAACACCGCCACAAGTACCAGCGAAGTTGCGACCACAGCGCCTGTAACTTCCCCCATGGCCTCAGACGCCGCCAAATGCGAGTCGCAGTGCTCCTCTCCCATGTGGCGCTGGATGTTTTCGATTACGACGATCGCATCGTCGACGACCAGGCCGGTCGCAAGCACGATCCCGAATAGCGTCAGGGTATTGATGGAGAAGCCCAGCAATTTGATGAAAGCGAACGCACCGATCAGCGAAACTGGAATCGTGATCGCCGGGATGAGCGTTGTGCGCCAATCCTGCAGGAACACGAACATCACCAGCATCACGAAGAGGATGGCTTCCAGCAGCGTCTGCAGCACCTCGCGGATGGAGTCCCCGACAAATGTGGTCGAGTCGAACGCTATCTGGTATTCCAGCCCGGGAGGAAAACGCTTGGAGAGCCGGACCATCTCGTTCCTGACAGCCTTGTCCACGTCAAGCGCGTTAGCGGTCGGCAACTGACTCACACCAATTCCGATCGCGTCGTAGCCGTTGTAACGGAGAATCGAGCTGTAGTCCTCGGCTCCCAGTTCGGCACGCCCAACGTCTTTCAGTCGCACCAGCGCGCCGTTCGATCCGGGCTTGAGGATGATGTCATCGAACTGGGAGGCTTCCGTCAGCCGGCCTACTGCCCGCACACTGATTTGGAACATCTGGCCCTGCGGCGCCGGGGCCTGGCCAACTTGCCCGGCTGCGATCTGGACGTTCTGTTGTGCAAGTGCGCTCACAACGTCGCTTGCCGTCAGTCCACGGGCCGCTAACCGAGACGGATCCAGCCACAAGCGCATCGAGTACTTGCGTTCGCCAAAGATAATCACGTCGGCGACGCCCTTGATTCGCTTCAGTGCATCTTTAACGTAAATGTCGAGGTAATTGCTGATGAATTTCTGGGTGTAACGATTGTCAGCGGTGTAGAACCCGGCAGCCAAAATGAATGAGCTGGCGTTCTTCGTGATTACCACGCCAGTTGTTTTTACTTCGTTTGGCAGCCGCCCGTTCACCGCCGAGACGCGGTTCTGCACATCAACCGCCGCAATGTCGAGGCTCCTCGTCAGCTCGAACGTGATCGTGATGGAGCTGCTGCCGTCGTTGCCGCTGCTGGAAGTCATGTATCTCATGCCTTCCACGCCGTTGATCGCCTGTTCCAGCGGGGTTGTGACCGCCGACTCTACCGTCTGCGCATTCGCACCGGTGTAAAAGGAGTTCACCGACACCTGCGGCGGCGCCAGTTGCGGGAATTGGGCAATCGGAAGAAACGGAATGCATACCGCGCCAGCAATGACGATAAACAGAGAAGTTACTGTCGAGAAGACTGGACGCTTGATAAAGAAATCAGCAAACAATGCGGGTGCCCCTTATTCCCGAAGCCGCGATCTACTGCTGGATCTTGATTGGCATGCCGTCGGCAAGATTCTGACCGCCCGAAACAATGACTTGATCGCCAGGCTTCAAGCCACTCAGCACGGTATAGTCGTTACCCGATATCTCCCCCAGCGTGAGAGGAATTTGGCGAGCAACATCCTTGCCGTCTTTTTGCTCCGCCACGAAGGCAAAGAATTGACCACTGACTCGGGCCACTGCAACCACCGGAATGGTTATGCCGGGTTGGGTGCTCCAGGTGATTCGTGCGCGAACCAGTTGCTGTGCCCGCAGCCTGTCAGCTGCCTGGTCGACGGGGGCTTTGGCCAGAACAGACTGCGATGCGGTATCCATTTGGGGCGAAATAAAGTCCACTCTCGTGGACAGGACCGCATTGCCGCCTGCGTCCAATATCTGAATCGGGGCCCCGAGCTTAAGTTCTTTCGCACGGTCGGAAGGGATCGGGAGATAAACCTCAAGCCCTCGCCGCTCATCGATGGTGGTCAACATCGTGGTGTTGGTCACTCGGTCGCCGACATGGACGGGAATGTCACCAACGATGCCGTCCACCGGAGCAAAAACGCTGTAATACTTCAATTGCACTTCTTGCTGGTGGATTTGTGCGTCCATCGACTTCACGTCCGCATCAGCCGCCTCGTACGTGGACGCCGCCTGGTCGAAATCCTGCTTGCTGATGACCCCGGACGCGAATAGGCCTTGCGCCCGTTCGAGTTGGACTTTGGCCAACTGCAGGTTCGCCTTCTTCGCCGCCCGTTGCGACTCCCAGTTGGAGACGGTAGCAGCCTGCCGCCGCGGATCGATGTCCATCAGCGACTGACCCTTCTTCACCAGATCACCAGAATGAACGTTGATATCGAAGATCCAACCTTCAACGTCGGACATGATGGTCGCCGAGTTCCGCGACTTAATCGTGGCTACGTATTCGGAGGTGTTCCCAATCTCCTGTGACCCAATGTGCTGAACCTTCACCGGCACCGTAGGTGGTCCCTGCGGGCCTTCCGCTGCGCTATGGCCACAGGCGGTGACTGACACCAGCGATCCCACAGCAAGAACGAGTAAGACCGTTCTTTGTCGATCGATCCAGCCGAACCCGTACTTCTGCACCTGGTGACAAAAAGGCATAAAACAACCTGTCCTGAGCTGCGCTTGGATTGCTCAGACTGCGTGGAGTATCAATAGCACCTTAGTTGGGCGACTTGATTGTATCTCGAAGTGACCAGCGCGATACATAACGAGGGTTCGGTCGGGACCAGTGGCTTCGCCAGGTATGCGAGTGCCAAGTTGCAAGCGTCGGGGAGCTTTGACAAGACCACAGAGATCGGAAGGGGCCACCACGTTAAAACGTGCGGCCCCTCTTGGCTTAGGAAGTGCCCGAATCAGCCGGCTCTTGCAGCTAACCGCCGCACCGTAAGCGCCAACATCAGCCGGGATACCCCTGAGGCGATGAAGCTGATCCCAATCAGGGTCCCTACGACCCACTCACTATTGATCGGCCAGTGGGCCCAGATCAGGGCACCCAGCAGGATGGTGACGATCGCATCGAAAAGTACCCATCCCCACCCTGGTACGGGCCGCATCTGGAACGCCAGCACCAACGCAATGACGCCATAGACCAGAAGAAACGAGGCTATGATCAGCGTCAATGCAAGCAGCCCTCCAGCCGGGTGCAGGAGAATAAAGACGCCCGCAACGATGTACAACAAGCCCAGCAGGACTTCGAGTGCCAGGCGGCCTCCGGCGTGGGCCCGGAAACCATAGACAATCTGCGCGCCGCCGTTGAAAATCGCGGTCCACGCAACAACGTAAACGATCACGACTCCGGCGATCAAAGGAGCGCAGATTGCAATCATGCCTACCAGAATCATCAGAACGCCGAGAACGATAGACCACCCCGAGGCACGCTTAATACCGCCAAGTACCGTTTCCGCCATACTTCCTCCATTCAGTTAGGCGCGGACGACGTTGGTCGCCAGGCGCAGATTCGGACAGGGGGCCGTGGATTTTAAAGATAAAGACTCAGCTCCACCTCAGACCTGAGGAGCAACCCATTCTCCCAGACAAACTCATTGCGATCAACGATTTAATGCGAGCTGTGTGGGTTCGACTTTGTCAAACTGCCGCATATCCACCGCGACTTTGTTCTTGGCGGCGCGGTCGAATACGAAGGCATTGGCGAACCTGTAGCCCCACAGCACCTCATCAGGTATGTACGACGTCCGCGTTTTAACGGTGGCCGAAAATGTTTCGTCGAATGCACTGAGCAGCACCAGGAGTTCCGACCGCGAGTTGCGTAATGACTCTGGTGTCTCAAGATATAGCGGGCTGCGCCCATCGATGGGATGCACCACAGTCCATGTCAGGGGCAGAAACGTTACTCCGGGCCGCTCGAGCTCGAGCGGGTAGTACCGGCGGGTCTTGACGCCTTCAACGTCTTCAAACCGGCTGAGCAGCACTTTCGCCGAGACTTCGATCAGCTCATTCGAGCGGGCGTTAGCCACGCGGAATTCCAGTGCAGTGATGTTCTGGTAAGGAGAGACTAGTGCATGGCGGCTGAACAGCATCTTGGCTGTCGGACGCGAGAATCGGGCGAAAAGTAACCCGGTCACGATGGCGAATCCCATCAAACCAACCAATGACTCCACAGTCACCAGCGCGTTTGCGGCCGTCCCAACCGGTACAACCTGCCCGTAGCCGATCGTGGCTAGCGTCTGTACGCTGAAAAAGAATGCCCGCAGATACGTGTGGTGCTCCATACCGACGGCGTTGCTGCCCAGTGCATCGGGTCCGCAGGCGAGGTATGCGACCGCGAAAGCCGCATTTACCGCCAGGTACGACAAGGCAGTCGCCAGGAAAAACTGCCACCACCGAATCGTCAGCATGGCGTGATAGGCGCTGAACGATGACCAGAATCGCAGCCCCGAGCGTTTCAGGTTGAAGCTGCCGTCCCGGTTTAACAGCCGCTCCTGGCTCTCGCGTGACACCACGGCGCCAAATCCAAGGTCCCGCAGGTCCTCTTCATTCAATGTCTTTGCTTCTGTTGCCATAGAAATCGCTGCCCGTCCATTTCCGGCGACCGGGGTGTTGAGAGTATATCGAGTTTGATGACCAGGTGGCTCCGGCGGCGCACTCGGCCCGCTATTCATTCACGCCCCACTACAATGGAAATGCATCGCGGCCCGCGGAAGGTGGCAGCTCACAACTTGCGGAACTGCCCGCATGTTGTGTGAGATGTCACAGCAGCGGTATTTGGGTTTCGTGTTTAATGGACCTGTTCATTCTTGGAAGGAAGGTCATTATTGATGGTTCCCAGCGGCAAGAAGGGTGTTATCGGCATATTGACGGGCGGGGGCGACGTTCCCGGCCTGAATCCGGCGATTCGTGCGGTCACCATACGGGCACTCAGCGAGGGATACAGCGTGATCGGCCTGCGGCGCGGCTGGGCAAGCCTCGTCGACACGGTTCGTGACCCGGAGCATGACAACAGCGACAACTACCAGGTCCTCACCGAGGAGTTGGTCAACCGCGCTGGACGCACCGGAGGTACTTTTCTTCACAGCTCACGAACAAATCCCAGCAGGGTGAGCAAGTCCAGCGTTCCCAAACATCTGCATGATGCTTATTCCGCCGACAAGAATGATTTGACCCCTGAAGTTCTAAAAAACCTGCAGTGGCTTGGCATCGAAAACCTGATCCCGATTGGCGGCGATGACACGTTGAGTTACGGCGTGCGCCTGCACAAGGAAGGCGTCAATGTCGTGGCCATCCCGAAAACCATGGACAACGATGTCCCTGGAACCGACTACTGCATCGGGTTCAGTACCTGTGTCACTCGAACCATCGAGATGACCAACCGCCTGCGAACTTCGGCCGGCTCGCATGAGCGCTTTATGGTGCTCGAAGTCTTCGGACGTTATGCCGGCTTCACCGCAATGCTGCCGACAATGGCCGGGGCTGCTAACCGCTGCGTGATTCCCGAGCACAAGTTCGATATCGAACGACTCACCGAGCTTCTGAGCATAGACCGTCGGCGTAACCCGAGCCGTTATTCGGTCGTCCTGGTTTCAGAAGGAGCGATGTTCGAGGGCGGCGAGATGGTATTTGAACACGGCGCCGAGGACGCCTTCGGTCACAAGAAGCTCGGCGGTATTGGCGATCTGGTTTCGGACAAGATCAAGGAACTGTCGCCCAAATACAACAACGGAAAGACTGTCGACGTAATCAATCAGAAGCTGGGCTATCTGGTACGTTGCGGAGACCCGGACGCGATCGACTCCATCGCTCCCATGGCCTACGGCAACCTAGCCCTGGACTTGCTCTTGAAGGGGACGCACGGTCGGCTGGTGGTACTAAAGAATGGCCGCTACGACGACATTCCGATCGACACGGTGACGGCGACCAAGAAGGTCGTCAACGTGGCGGAACACTACAACACGGACCGCCTCCGGCCTCACTACAAGAGCTTTGAGCAGAAGCCGCTCTTTATCATGACCAGCGATTAAGCTTGTTGGACTCCACTGAAGCAGCGGAGGCGGGTTTGGCACTCCGCTGCCTTCCCTACTCAGATACCGCCGGTCTTCTCATCACTCAACCTCGATCTGCAACGTTGTCACCGAAGCAGGTGGAAATGTCATCACCAACGTCCCACCGGCAACTTTCAACTCGCTGGTTCGCGGCGCGACAACATCGCGCTGCTGGAACGAGTTGCAGGCGTGAATATCCGGACTTGCCAGCACGATAACCGCTCCTGCCTTTGGCCGTGCCCCCGGCAAAGAGACCTCCGTTTCGCGGGATCCATTGACACTGGGATTGACGACAGTTAATACCACGTTCTTTTCGCGGACCGAGGCGGAGCCTTTCAGTCCCCAGAATTCAGCGGGTTTGCCGTCCCGGTCATATTGGATCGCCGGCGCCGAAAAGACTGCGCGAATGGCCTTACCGCCCTGGTGCGGAACATACATCTCGAAGACGTGGCCTACCGGTGTTACAACGAACTTGTCCTCATGCGCGAGATACAGGCTGTTCAGGCAATTGATGAGCTGTGCGCAGTTGGCCATCGCGACCTTATCCGGGTTGCGATTGAAGATGTCGAGAGTCATGCCGCTGAACACGGCGTCTCGCATCGTTGGGGTCTGCTCCAGTGCATTACCCGGAGTCTGTTCGCTGCCAGGCTTGTACCAGGGGCCCCACTCGTCCACCACCAGCTTCACGTGATGCTCGGTGTCGATCTCCCCCATTGCCTTCCAATGGTCGTTGATCAGGTCTTCGACTTTTTGCCCTTCCCGCAACAGCTCGTACCAATCCCTCGAGTCGAACTTCACGGCGTCTCCCTTGCCCTTATCCCAATCCTGCGTTTTGCCGCGCGAAAGGTTCCAGGCATAGTGGTGAAGACCAAATCCCCAGACGCTGTTGATCTGGTCTTTCCCTTTTTTCACCAGCGCTTCAAAGAATCCGCGCGTCCAACTCAATTCACCCGAGTTCGGCCCCGAGGCGATCAGCGACAATGGTTTGCCATAACCCGGAACCCAGGCGGCGTATCGCCGGAACTCCATGGCGTACTCCTGGGAAAGGAAATTACCCCCGCAGCCCCAGCTTTCGTTGCCCACACCCCAGTAGCGAACACCAAACGGCTCTGGATACCCAGCCGCTCCACGAAGGTCCGCAAGAGTGGTGCTTCCCGCGGGAGAGTTGCAGTACTCTACCCAGCGATAAAATTCCTCGGCCGGCAGACTCCGAACATTGGCCGCCAGGTAAGGGGACCCGCCCGTCAGCCTGCAGAAGTGCACAAACTCGTCGGTTCCGAACTGGTTGGAGTCGTAGCGATGGCTCGCGGGTGCGTTGGGAGCCTCCGCGCCATCCCAGAAATTGGTTCGCCGCGGACGCTTGTCGCTCGGCCCGACACCGTCGCGCCAGTCGTAGCTGTCGGCGAAACACCCTCCCGGGAAGCGAATGACCGAAGGCTTGATCTTGCGCATCTGTTCCACCAGTTCGCTTCGGATGCCATCAATGTTTGGTACCTTGGAGTTCTTCCCCACCCAGATGCCGTCGTACACGACGCCGCTGAGATTCTCGGCAAAGTGGCCATAGATATTGGGGGAGATGGTGCCAACTTCCTCGCCCAGCAGCACCTCGATGCGGCAAGGAGCGCTGCTAGCTGCGGCCACCGCCGACTTCCGGCCGTTGAACAGCAACAAGCCACAAGCCGCCATCGACGTCTGGCGGAGAAACTGACGGCGCTCAATCATGATTGCGGTATCCTCCTCGCCTGTCATTCGTAGCGGCCAATTGTAAACGTGTTACTCCCGGGCCTGTGCATGGCCATCGGGGGCTTCAGCAGAGCCGGGGCCTTCCAATATGGCATCCTGTAACTTTTCTACTGCCCGGGAGTCGTAACATTGATGGAATGTAACTGGGGCGAAGGCGACGAGCGGGGGCAAGTTCACTAACGTGATGCCGGAAATGCGCAGCGCGACCGCACCGACCGATCATCGACCCGATGAGCGGGACCGTTCGCTCATCGACCGGATCCTCGGAGGCGAACGGGAACTTTTTCACGAACTGGTTCGCCCCTATGAAAAGGGAGTGTATTTCGCGGCGTATTCGAT
>Ga0210406_10002419_pt1 | contig 21331 bp, 17 predicted proteins | sample IncBWC30MmetaG_FD_155454 | JGI IMG/M metagenome (GOLD analysis project Ga0210406, IMG submission 155454) | Forest soil microbial communities from Barre Woods Harvard Forest LTER site, Petersham, Massachusetts, United States - Inc-BW-C-30-M | ecosystem: Environmental > Terrestrial > Soil >... | reverse complement strand
TCTTCGGATTATGCTTCGACAAAACCTTCGTGATCGCCGCCGTCAACGTCGTCTTGCCATGGTCGATGTGACCAATCGTCCCCACGTTGCAGTGCGGCTTATTCCGATCAAATTTCTCTTTCGCCATTTCTCTATCTCCTCGGCTTCCGTACGCCGAAATTAAATCTTCCCGTCAGCTTCGTAATACGCGCCAACGAAATTCCTGTCTCTCGATCAGCCCATCCACAATCTGCCGATCGAACTGCGCAAAATCTTCCGAGTAGCGCTCGCGGAACCCTTCAAATCCACGGTGCCCATGCCAGAAATCCCGCACTCGATACCGGCCATCGTCCGCAGACTCGCCCTTCACATCGGTGACGATATATCCTGCGGACCGCGCCAGAAACTGTGCCCAGATTCCACCCCGCCCAAACACAATTTCAAACTCTTTCCGCTTTCCTTCTCTGACCCAGAACCTGCGGTCGACGACGAACCGCGGCGCTCGAAGTCACTTGGCCGTGCCTTGCACCTTGGCGATGATTTCCTCCGCCACCGACCGCGGAGCCTCCTCATAGCGGGCAAAGTGCATCGAGTATTCCGCGCGGCCCTGCGTCGACGAACGCATGTGCGTCGCATAACCAAACATCTCCGCCAATGGAACGATCGCCTTGATCACCTGCGATCCCGCCCGATGCTCCATACCCTCGATGCGTCCGCGGCGCGAACTCAGGTCGCCCATGATCACCCCGGCGTAGTCTTCCGGTGTCACCACTTCGACCGCCATTACCGGCTCCAGCAAAACCGGAGAAGCCTTACGCGCGGCTTCCTTGAACGCCATCGATCCGGCGATCTTGAATGCCATTTCGTTCGAATCGACATCGTGATAGCTGCCGTCGTACAGCGTGGCCTTCACATCGACCATCGGATAGCCCGCCAGCACGCCGCCCTCGAGCGCTTCCCGAATGCCCTGATCGATCGGCTTGATGAATTCCTTCGGCACCGAACCGCCCACGATGTCATTTACAAACTCATAGCCAGTCCCGGCGGGTTGCGGATCGAGGTAAATCTTTGCGTGACCGTACTGGCCGCGTCCGCCGGTCTGCCGGATGTACTTGCCTTCAGCCTCGGCGTGCCTGCGAATCGTCTCGCGATACGCCACCTGCGGCTTGCCGACGTTGGCCTCGACTTTATACTCGCGCATCATGCGGTCGACGATGATTTCCAGATGCAATTCGCCCATGCCGCTGATGATGGTCTGTCCACTGTCGGGATCGGTGTGAACTTTAAAGGTTGGATCTTCCTGGGCCAGGCGGCTGAGCGCCATACCCATTTTTTCCTGATCAGCCTTGGTCTTTGGTTCGACCGCAACTGAAATCACGGGGACCGCAAACGTAATCGATTCCAGCGCGATGGGATGATCTTCATCGCAAATCGTGTCGCCGGTGCCCACGTTCTTCATACCCACCGCCGCGCAAATGTCGCCCGCCAGAATTTCGCTGATTTCTTCGCGCTTGTTGGCGTGCATCTTGAGCAAACGCCCAATGCGCTCGGTCTTTGTGGTGCGAACGTTGCGCACCGAATCGCCCGTCTTGAGCTGACCGGAGTAGACGCGGATAAAGGTCAACTGGCCGACAAATGGGTCTGCCATGATCTTGAATGCCAGCGCCGCGAATGCCTCTTTGTCGTCCGCCTTCCGCGTGATTTTTTCCCCATTATCAGGATTGATGCCATGCGTTTCCGGCACATCCAGGGGCGAGGGTAGGTAATCCACAACCGCATCCAGCAACGGCTGCACGCCTTTGTTCTTGAAAGCCGTCCCCACCACCACCGGAAACACTTTCAACGCGATCGTCGACTTGCGCAGCGACGCGCGCAGCTCATCCGCGGTAATCTCTTCACCCTCGAGAAACTTGTGCAGGATTTCGTCGTCGTTCTCAGCAATGCTTTCGACCAGTTGCGCGTGAAACGCCTCCGCCTTCTTCTTCAGTTCGGCGGGAATTTCCTCGGTCACGTATTCCGCGCCCATGGTGTCGTCTTGCCAGACGATCGACTTCATATTGATCAGGTCAATGACGCCCCTGAATTTGTCTTCCTGGCCGATGGGAAATTGAATCGCGACGGGCTTGGCACTGAGGCGCTTGCGGATGGTATCGACGGCATGCTCGAAATCAGCACCCATCTTGTCAATCTTGTTGATAAAGCAAATTCGCGGGACGCCGTACTTGTCAGCCTGGCGCCAGACTTTTTCCGACTGCGGCTGCACGCCATGCACAGCGTCAAACACCGCAACCGCGCCGTCGAGCACGCGCAGCGATCGTTCCACTTCCGCCGTGAAATCCACGTGGCCGGGGGTATCAATAATGTTGATGCGAATGTCGCGCCAGGTGCAGGTCGTCGCCGCGGAGGTGATCGTGATGCCGCGTTCCTGCTCCTGCTCCATCCAGTCCATGGTGGCCGTGCCTTCGTGCACCTCTCCGATGCGGTGCGTCCTGCCCGTATAAAACAGGATGCGCTCCGTCGTAGTGGTCTTGCCGGCATCGATGTGGGCCATGATGCCGATATTTCTGCAGCGGTCTAATGGGACTGTTCTAGGCACGACAATTAACTCTTTCTGGGCTCCGACTTCAATTTCGGGGTAGAGACGTTGCTTCGAACCTCTCCCTTACCACCGGTAATGCGCGAACGCCTTATTCGCTTCCGCCATCCGGTGCACATCTTCCTTCTTCTTGATCGCGGCGCCTTTTCCGGTCGCGGCGTCCAGCAATTCATTGGTCAACTTGTCGACCATTCCCTTTTCGCCGCGGCCGCGGGCATAGCTAATCAGCCAGCGAATCGCGAGCGACGTTCGGCGATCAGCATTCACCTCGACCGGCACCTGATAGTTGGCACCGCCGACTCGGCGGGTCTTCACCTCGAGCAGTGGCTTTGCGTTCTCCACGGCCTTCTTGAACAGCTTTAGGGCCTCGTCGCCGCCCTTTTCCTGCACCTTCGCCAACGCTTCATAGAAAATGCCCTCGGCGGTTGAGCGCTTGCCCTGCCACATCATCGAGTTAATAAACTTCGTCACCAGATCCGATTGGTAAACGGCATCGGCCGGGACGGTCCGCTTTGCGATATGTCCTTTACGAGGCATTCAGCTTTAGCTCCTCAACGCGAGTTTTCAAGTTTCACGTTTCGAGCTTCAAAACCAACCACTCGAAACTGGAACCCGAAACTCGAAACCTTCTTAACCCTTCTTCGGCCGCTTGGCGCCGTACTTCGAACGTCCCTGCATGCGGCCCGCGACTCCCACCGCATCCAGTGTTCCCCGAATCACGTGATACCGAACTCCCGGCAGATCCTTCACACGCCCCCCGCGAATGAGCACAATCGAGTGCTCCTGCAGGTTGTGACCGACGCCGGGAATATAAGTCGTCACTTCAATCCCGTTTGTCAGGCGCACCCGCGCCACCTTCCGCAACGCCGAGTTGGGCTTCTTCGGGGTTTGCGTATACACACGGGTACACACACCGCGCTTTTGCGGGCATCCCTGCAATGCAGGACTGGCCGTCTTGTAACGGGGCCGCTTGCGACCCTGAGCCACCAATTGGTTAAACGTAGGCACTCTTTACCACTCCTTAGCCGCACAACAGCCCGCTTTCAACGCAAGCTGCGCACAGCTCAATTCCTGATCGAATCTTGTCTTTAGTCCTCAACAGACTAGACGCGCATCCGTGGGCATGACCGGCTTAATGCCGACCATTACTTCTCACCGCGCACCAACGCGAGAGATTCTGGATTCCCTATAGACTTGCGCTGCCGACGGTGGCGCCCGGCCAAACTGCGGGGGCACTCCGTTTCGTCAGCCTTGCCCTGCATATCCCTCCACAATGGGCGGAAGGCACCGCAGGAACGTTTCAGCGAGGAAAGCTTCCGACCAACACCGCATCGGAAACGCATTTTTCAAAAGCTTCGCCGGCGGTTCCCTGCCTACACGGCAGCAAAACCTACAGCACACAACAAGCCTGGATGTACTCGCGGAACCAAACTACTATAGCAAGTGCGTGCGAACATCGTCAACCCAGGTTTTTGCATCCCACTCACCGGACGATGGAACGAAGCTCTCGAGGGGCACGAATCGCGCTGAAATCGCGATTCGCTTGCTGATTCCGTTTCCAGCCTCTACACTACAAGTTTTCCAATTCATGCGATGAATCGTTCTCGGTGGTTCAGGGTGCAGCGCTAGAGCAATGTTCAAAGAGGAGTGCATGGGCCGGTCGCTTTCGAATGCTTTGCGGTTGACGGTTGCAATCCTTTCTATATGGAATATCAGCGGATGTGGCAAGAGCACCAAGGCTGGCCCACCGCTGTTTCCCGCAAAAGTGAACCTCCTTCCGTCCGCCAACAGCTCCGTCAACTTGGGCGACACCTTCGCTTTTACTGCCTCGGCGCAAACCGCCAGCGGTACCAACCTCACCACGACTTTCACCTTTGTGTCCAGTGACACTGCCATTTTGAACGTCGCCCCCAACGGCTTCGCGTGCGCCGGACACTGGGACACGGCTTTCACCACTTGCACCCCCGGGGGTACGGGTGTCGTTCAGGTCACCGCCTTGGCTCTCGGTCAATCCAGTGTCCCCACTTTTGTCTTCGTCCATCCCGTCATCGACCTCGTCACCGTAACCGGAATCTTACTCGACAATGTGCCGGTTCAGGAACCCTGCCTATCGCAGAGTCAGTCGATGGCACTCGAGGCCCACGCATTCAGTCAGGGTTCGGACATTACCTCCTCCGTCGGCCCCTTTAGCTGGACGGCGCAAAACCCAGCGGTGGTAAGTCTGGCGCCGATCGTCAACACTGCTTTCAACTTTGCCACGAACCAGGAGAGGGCGACGGCTCTCACTCCTGGAATGACCCAGATCTACGCATCCGCCAGCGGGGTTTCGAGTTCCTCGTTTCGACAGCCGCAATACCAGAATTCCGGAGCCACCTCTCCAGTCCTTGATTTCTTTGAGACCTGCCCGATCCAGACCATCAACCTCGAAGTTGGCGCTGCCGGAAGTCAGGTGACTTCCCAAACGACCTTCGTCGCCGCAAAAGGCAGCTCGCAAACCGCCACGGCGATCCTGACCGACGTGATGGGAAAAAGTTCTCTACCGAACAGCAATAATGATATCGTCCTCAGCAAAATCCCGTTGACTTGGACTTCATCCCAACCCGCGGTACTGAGCGCCGCTTCTTCTTGCCTGCAGTCTTGTACGATCACGACCCCCTTGCCGGGCGCCGGATCGGTAACCGCCTCCTGCTCGCCGCCGGGCTGCAACATCGGATACCCCCTCGTTCCCACAACGCTCTCGACGCCGGCCGCAATCGCGGCCTGCACGCAGTTTTTTCTGAAACAGAGCGGCATTCCCTCAACCTTCAGTTGTCAGCAACTGATACCGGTTCCGGTGTACACGTCTCCCCTCCAATTGGCCCCTGGATCTCTTGCGAGCAGCAATGGAGCAATCTCAGGCTTGGTGACGGGGGCGACGTCCTCGACCGGCTTTCTCGCAACCAGTACCGGTTGTGCACATACTGCGCCCGTAACCTGCACCACCTCCATCTATAGCGCCACCACTGCCACCGCCTCCACAGGCACCGAAAATCCTCTTACCAGTTCGCCAAACTCCTTGATGTTCGATCCTCTGGGCGCCAGAGCGTACCTGGGGAGTGACTTTGGAGCGGTGCAGATCAATCCGACAAATTTCGGCACCACCAACAGTCCTTTCACCAGCCTTGGTACGGTCACCGGGAAAGTGCTGGCGGTCTCGAACAATGGAAATGCCGCTGTCTTCTCCGATACAATCCACACCCCGAATCAGACATACGTCGTCAACGCGGGCAGTTCCGCTTCACTTTCGGCCAGCGCACTGAATATCTCAAACGCCGTGGCGGCCGCATTCTCGCCCGACCAATTGAAAACTCTGATCTTCGGAAACGGCGGAAGTTCGCTCTACGTCTTTTCCCCGTTGCAAGCCTTGCAACCACCGATCACTCTGTCGGGACCGGCAAACGCAAACACCGTCGCGTTCTCCCCGAGTGGCGCTTTCGCTTTCGTAGCGGAGGCCGCTGCGAACGGCAACCCCGCAAACCTAACCACGTTTGCCACATGCGACAATTCGATTGCAGGGACTGTGCCCTTGCCTGGCAATCCACTCTTCATGAAAGTATTGCCCGGCTTGCAACTGGAAGGCAGAGACTCCTTCGGCAACACCATCCCCGATGGAACGCATGTCTTCGTGCTGGACTCGACCGGGTTCGACATTCTCACTTCTACGATCTCCCCGCCCGCTCCCGGGGCATCTTGTCCTCAAATTCTGAAATTTGTAAGCAACGACCCGATGCGAATGGCGCAGCGCATCGAACTGGGCCAAGGCACAATTCAGCCCATCAATTTCTTTGTCTCCGCCGACGTTTCGCAGATCTATGTGGTCGCATCCGGCCACGCCAGCATCCTGGTTTACGATTTCGGCCTCGGCGCCGTGACCAGCGGCATTGAACTCGTGGGCAACGCGGCTCCCGTCGGCGCCGACATGAGCGCTGATGCCGGCACCATTTTGGTGGGGTCCAGCGATGGCATGTTGCACCAAGTCAGTACCGGCATCGGCGGCAACGACCGGGTCCAACTTCCATTCCCGGATCTGCCCAACTTCCTGAACCCCTTCTGCACCGCAACCCCCACTCCGGGCCCGTGCACGTTGAGCTTAGTAGTAGCCAAACCCTAGAACAAAAAGAAATGGATGAAGGGCAGTAACGGAGACGGTCGCCTGCGGGTGTTAGCGTAGCGCCGAGCCGGCTGTAACGAGCGCACCTTGCCCTTCTAAGTCATCCAGCAAGAAAGACGAAGCCCTGCCAGAAGAACTGAGAACGGCCGACTAACAGCTGTCCTTAACTTCAAGTTCTTTCCCCACGCTATCAAGGACGCCATTCACGAAATGCACCGATTCCGGACTGGAAAACTTTCGCGCAATCTCCAGCGCTTCATTGATCACCACCGCCCGCGGAGTTTCCGGATAAGCCATCAACTCCGCCACCGCCGCGCGAAGCAGATTTCGATCCACGGCCGCCATGCGTTCCATGCGCCAGTGCTCCGCATGGCGCTCAATCAGCCCGTCGATCTCGCTGTTTTTGTCCGTGGCTACGCGGAACAGATCGTCGGCAAACCCCCGCACCTCTGCGCTCGCAGTCCCATGCTCCGCCCAGAACGTCCGCCGGACCTGCTCGGCATCCTGCTTGCCCATGTCCGACTGAAACAACATCTGCAGCGCCAACTCCCGAGATTTGCGCCGTGTACCCATAAAAGCAGCTGCCAGCTGTCAGCCATCAGTCTACAGGAACGACGATTCAGACCGCTGGCGGCATGCAATTCTGTTACGGACTATCAGGATTTGCGCCGCGCGTGCTTGTTGGTCTGGTCATTCCGCTTCTCAGTTTCGTGATGCCGCCTCTCCGTTTTGGCATTCCGAGCGGAGCGAGGAACCTGCTTCTTGCGGACAGCCGAAGGCTGAGCGTGGATAGCCGACTTCAGCGACGCCATCTCCACTGCCGCCAGCGCCGCCTCGAATCCTTTATTCCCCATCTTCAGCCCCGCGCGGTCGATGGCCTGCTCCAGCGTCTCGCAAGTCAGCACACCAAACGCATGCGGCACCCCGGTATCCTGCGCCGACTGCCCAATCCCGCGCGTGACTTCATTGACGATCACGTCATAATGCGCCGTGTCTCCACGCAGCAAACAACCGAGACAAATGATGGCATCGTAGTTGCGCGTGAGGGCCAACGTCCGCGCCGCAATTGGAATCTCAAACGCCCCCGGCACGCGAACAATGTCGATATCTTTTTTTGCGACCCCGGTCTGCAATAACCCGTCGTAGGCGCTTCGCAAGAGCCGTTCGGTGATGAACGCATTGAACCGCGCCACCACAATAGCAAAGCTCCGCCCGGCGGCATCCAGTTTCCCTTCCAGCGAAGAAAACCCAGCCTCGGGCAGCGAATCCACTTTCAATTTGTTCTTCGTCTCCGTGGCTCAGTGACTCCTGGGTGAGTTGGTTCTTGATGCGTGCAAATCCGTGCCCAGCCGTGGCCAAAGTCTACTGGCCCTTGAACTGCGCCGTCCTCTTCTCCAAAAACGCCGTAGTCCCTTCCTTCTTATCCTCCGTAGCGCACGCGACGCCAAACAAGACCGCCTCCAGGTAAAGCCCTTCGGCCAGCGTCATTTCCATCCCACGATTCACGGCTTCCATCGCATACTGCACGGCGAGGGGTGCGTTCGCAATAATCTTGGCCGCAATCGCCTCCGCCCGCCGAATCAGCTCCGACGGCGGGGTAACTTCATTCACCAGCCCGATGCGATGCGCTTCCTGCGCCGTGATCATCTCGCCCGCCAGCACCATCTGCATCGCCAGCCCCTTGCCCACGAGCCGCGGCAGCCGCTGCGATCCGCCATACCCCGGAATAATCCCCAGCTTCACCTCCGGTTGTCCGAGCTTCGCGTTCTCGCTCGCCAGCCGCATCGTGCAAGCCATCGCGATCTCGCATCCGCCGCCGAGCGCGAATCCATTGATGCACGCGATCACCGGCTTCCCCAAATTTTCAATCAAATTAAGGACGTTCTGTCCGCGATGCGTGTATTCCTTGCCCGATACGGCATCGTGTTTCGCCAGTTCGCTGATGTCCGCGCCAGCGATAAAGGCCTTCTCGCCTGAGCCCGTAAAAATTACAACGCGAATGCTCTTGTCGTTCTTGATGTCATGAAACGCCGCCCGTAACTCCTCCAGGGTGGCCATGTTTAGGGCATTGAGCACCTTCGGCCGGTTCACGGTGACATAAGCAATCGAGTTTTTCTTTTCGAGAAGTATGCTTTCGAAGTTCATAAATTCAATCCTGCTGAACCAATTTCACCACGGATGCACGGAGCCACGCAGAAAATCAAGATGATTTGCTTCCCTGTGCCTCCGTGTCTCGGGGTTGAAATCGCCCTTCCATAGAGAATCCGTTCCCCTCCGCGGTCAAGAAGCTAAAGCTTGTTCGCCCTCGGCTTCTCCGGATCCGCATAGTCATAAAACCCGCGCCCCGACTTCCGCCCGTACCATCCCGCCATCACCATCCGCTTCAGCAGCGGGGGCGACGCAAACCGCCGCTCCTTGAACTCGTCGTACATCACATGCGTAATGTAATACGTCGTATCGAGCCCCACAAAATCCAGCAGCGTAAACGGCCCCATCGGGTATCCGCAGCCAAGCTTCATGGCGTTATCAATATCCTCAATCGACCCCACGCCCTCTTCATACGCACGAATCGCGTCGAGCAAATAAGGCACCAGCAGCCGGTTCACGATGAATCCCGTCTTATCCGACGTCCGCACGGGCACCTTCCCCAGTTTCTTCGCGAACTCGTAAGCCGTCTCGTAAACCTCATCAGCCGTGGCAATGGTCCGCACGACCTCCACCAGCTTCATCAGTGGCACCGGATTAAAAAAGTGCAGCCCAATAAACCGGTCGGGACGCTTAACCGCAGTTAACAGCTCCGTCACCGAAATCGACGAAGTGTTCGAAGCAAAGATCGCGTCTTTCTTCACGATTCCGTCGAGCGATGCGTACATCTTCTTCTTCTCATCCACGTTCTCGATGATCGCCTCTATCACGATGTCCGAGTCCGCCAGGTCAGTTTTGTTCGTCGTCCCCTTGAGCCGTGCGCGGATCTGGTCCTTCTGCGGCGCCGTGATCCCGCCCTTCTCCACAGGCCGCTCGGCAAACTTCGCCAAAGATTTCTCGATCCCGACGAATCCTTTTTCCAAGAACTTTTGTTCCACCTCGAGCACGGTCACATCGAATCCAGCGGTCGCGCACACCTGCGCAATGCCAGATCCCATCAGTCCACACCCGAGCACGCCGACTTTTTTAATTTGCATATAAGGGCCTTTAAACCACGCAGAAAAGCTCTGTGCAACTCTGCGTCCTCTGTGCTTAAGAATCAGTGCGACCGCTCACGCGCCTGTGTTAGAAATTCAGCAACGTCTCCACAATCATCGCAATCCCCTGTCCGCCGCCGATGCATGCGGTGGCCAGCCCATACTTCTTCTTCCGCCGTCGAAGCTCGTACAACAGCGTCAGCACCAATCGCGTCCCGGTGGCGCCCAAGGGGTGTCCTAGCGCTATCGCTCCGCCATTCACGTTCACCTTCTCGCGATCCAGGCCCAATTCCTTCTCCACCGCCAGATATTGCGCCGCGAACGCCTCATTCACTTCAATCAGATCGATGTAGTCCAGCGACAACCCCGCCTTCTGCAGGGCGATTTTCGTCGCCGGCACCGGACCGCGCCCCATCAGTTTCGGTTCAACTCCGGCAATTCCCCAGCTCACAATGCGCCCCAGCGGCTCGCGACCCCGCTTACGCGCTTCGTCCATCGACATCAACACCACCGCGGCCGCTCCATCCACAATGCCGCTCGCGTTGCCCGCCGTCACCGTTCCATTCTTCCCAAACGCCGGACGCAGTTTCGCCAGTCCCTCCATCGTGGTCTGCGGACGCCGGTGATCATCCTCGGCCAGCGACTCTCCGGTCGGCTCTCCCTTGTGACTCCGCAGCGGCACCGGCACCAGTTCTTCCTGCATGCGTCCTTCCTTATAAGCAGCCTCTGCCTTCTGTTGCGACCGCAGCGCAAATTCGTCCTGCGCCTGCCGCGTGATCCCCTGCTCCTCGCCGTAGTTCTCGGCGGTATTTGCCATGTACAACCCGCAATAGGTATCGAGCAACGCCACCATCAGCGAATCTTCCAGCTTCCCGCCTGGCGCTAGCGTAAAACCATCTCGCCCGCGAATCACAAAGGGCGCCTGCGACATGGCCTCCATTCCGCCGGCCAGCACAACCTTCGCCTCGTCGGTCTGAATCATCTGCGCCGCATTCACAATCGACTGCATGCCGGAACCGCACAGCCGGTTCACCGTTAATGCCGGAGTCTCAATGGGCATCCCCGCCCGCAATCCCACATGCCGCGCACCATACAACGCATCCCCCGAGGTCTGCTGCGCATTCCCAAAAACCACGTGATCGAAATCCTTCGCATCGATCCCCGCCCGCTCGATCGCACCTTTCGCCGCAATCGCGCCCAACTCCTGTGCAGTAAAGTCTTTCAATTTGCCGCAATAGCGGCCAAAGGGCGTACGCGCCCCGCTCACAATCGCAATGTCCCCTGGCTTCATCATGATTTTTCCCGCAGGATTCCTACGAAACCGATCAGAAACGATCAGCCAAACTGGTTAGTTTAGCAGTGTGTGAAGAGGTTTGACCAACGGCGGGATTTGATTCGGATCATTGGATGATTGAATGATTGAATGATTGACTCATTCAATCCCTAAACAACCGAAAGCCGGGGCACAGCTTCAACACGAAAGTGATTCAGTGATCGAACGACGGAATGCCTATGCGACCGCCCCTGCCGCCAGCGCCGGTCCCAGGGCAACGATCTTCCCCGGCCCCTGCGTGATCGCCTGCGATAAGGCGTGTTCCGCGCGGTTAATGACTTCCGTGACTACATCGACAGGATCGTACTCCGTGCGAATCACGGCCTGGGCTAGTCCGGCAGAGAATTGTGCCGTCGATCCCTGACCCGAATCGTCCTTCGACGGCAGCCGCACTTCGGCGATGATCTTGCGCAACTTCTCCACTGCCAGCATCGCTTCCTTTTCCGCGGTCTCGCCAAGAAGAATCGCAATCGTGGTCGTATCGTAACGAAACGCCAAATCGTTCGAACGGATATTCGCGGCGAACAACTGTCCCGCTTTCTCCATCATCGCCTGCACCCCCGCCTCGCCATATTCCTTGGTCATGGCCGTGCTCTTCCCGAACTGCAGCAACAGCACCGAGAGCGCCGACGCGTTCTGAATCGCCCGTTTGCTCTCCGCCAAAAGCAAATCAATGTAGGACGCCCGTTTCAACAGCCCCGACTTTTCGTCGGTCACCGATAGATTCTTGACCAGGCGGCGCAGCCCGGCATTATTCAGCGCAATCACCATCTGCTCGGCTAGAGTTTTAAGCACCACCATATCCGCATGCTGCCAAACCCGCGCCCGGTTGTGCGTGAGCACCAGCATGCCCACAATTTCTTCGCCATCGCTCAGCGGAATCGCCAGCACCGATGCCGCTCCCATGTCGGTGACGACTTTGCGAGCCGCCTCTAATTGGTTTGCTTTCGGCGCGTTCTCGATCGCCAGAGGTTCGTGTCCGTCCACTACTTGATGCAGACATGTGGTCAACTCAGCGATCGCCGGGGCGCCCGCCTTCTTGAATCCCTCAGCACAAAATTCTTCCAGCGCCGTCGGGAACGATCCTGCCTTGCCCATGGCCGCGATGCAGCGCGTCGCTTCCCAATGAGTGCCAATCTCTCGCACCGCGGTATTGAGGACCGCAGTTGCCGTACCCTGGTGATACAACTTGCGCGAAATTTCCGCGACGCGGGTAAAGCTGCGCACATCAGTAGCCGGATCTGGCGCCGGCGCCGCCGCAACCGGCGCGGCTACGATCGGCACCGCCGCGGGAGGCAGTGGCGCGGACCCCGCATAGCGGGGAGTTACGCCCGCTGAGAGATACAGCCTTTGCAGATCCTCGTTCTTTTCTTCCTCGCGGGGGAACAGTTCCTGAATTCTCTGCAACCGTTCGACCGCCTTATTCCTCATCCCGTACTGCACCAGAATTTCTGCCTGGAGCATCAGATCCTGCAGCGTCGAGGCGCCCAAGGTCGGCTCTTTCTCATGCGCCGGCTCTTCCACTGCATTGCTGACTGCAGAAAAGCGCGCAGCGATCGCCCGGAATTTCGCATCATCCACTTTCCCTTTGAGCATCTCCAGGCGTTTGAAGTGGCCGGGCTCGTACGGATCCACATCCGCCGCTCGGTCCAGGCACTCGGCCGACTTCTCGAACTCGCGGGTACTGCAATAGAGATCAAATAACTTCAGCAGAGTCTGGCAATAATCGTTCTCACGGTTGGCAGCGTTATACAGTTCGCTCAGGAATTCCAGCATTTGCGGCGAAGAATTGTGCGCCGCCGTGATGTCCTCCATGATGGCGATGAACTGCCGCCGCTCGCCGCGACGTCGCTGAAATTGTTCCAGCTTGCGAGCCAGGGCAACCGCCGCATCTGGCTGCTCGGCGTCCAGCAAACTTCCCACCAGCACAATCACTTGCTGCACGCGCGCAGGATTCGCCTCAAACAGCTGCCACACCAGCGGTTCGGCATCGGCGTAGCGCCCTGCCGCCACCAGCGCATCCGCATACGTCTCGCGCAAACCCGGAGCCACCTCTCCAGACTTCATTTGTGGTTCCAGGATAAAGATGGCTGCTCCCACCTGTCCTTGCGACAGCAAGCTCTTCCCGTAGGCTAGGGCGATGCCTTGATCCGAAGCATCTTCCTGATAGGCGCGCTCATACCATTGCGCCGTATCGGCGCCTTCCGACGCCGCCAACAGCGCCACCTTCTCGTATGCAGTCGCAGCTACTTTGCGATTCCCCAGCTCCGACGCCAGTTCTGCCACGCGTAGGAGATTGGGTTGAGTCGGTTCGAGCGCCACCAGGCGCTCCAATACTTCAGCCGTTTCCTTCTTCTTATCCAGTTTTGCTAAATCAGCCAGCGCCGCTTCGTAGGTGCCTGCAGCCAGCTTCTTGTTGGACCCCTCGAGCAGTTGTCCAAAGCGGAATTTCTGCTGCCAAGTCGGACTCCCATGGCGCGCCAGCTTCTTGTAAGTCAGGCTTGCGCGGGTCGCGTCTCCAACCCCCACTTGCCGCTCAAACAGTTCTCCCAAAAGTCGGACCGCGTCGGCGTTGCGATTCAACGAAAGACACAGATCGGCTGACAATTGCCGCACCACATCGTTGTCCGCATCGTCCCGCAGGACAAACAGATACTCCTCAAGAGCATCCGCGGTCTTGCCTTTTTGCAAGAGCTTTTCCGCGCGCTCGACGCGCTTCCCTAGTTCGGCTCGGTCCAGTCGTTTTGTAATCTCAGGCATGCGGAATTAAGCGGAGTAAACCCTGCTTCGATTCTAGGAGCGGCCTCTGGCAGCAGCAATGCGGTAACGCCCACTCGCGATTACGAAGGTCACCCCAGTCCCGCCCCCGGCTTTGGTCAATTCCGAACCAGAGCTCCCCGCGGCCGGATGAGGAACCGTGTTCGCCCAGCCGTCCTCACCACCCCTTTGTAGGGCCGCCAGAGGAGAGTGAACCAACACAACCATTGCAACTCATTGACAGGACGTTGGTGAGGTAATTCTGCGGCGGTCGGTCAAACTCCAGCTTTCACTGCCAGTTTGCCGAGTACGAGCAGATACCCTGCAATGGCCACGATACCGTGCACACGTATCGCTCGATGGCTTGCTGGCCACGGAAACATCAGCACCCCAAACAGTGGCATTAACCGGTCGGGCCAGATCAGTCCCGCGGCTCCGAATACCAGATTCAGCTGCACAATTGCCAAAAATACAAAGTTTTCCATGACGAATGATTGCGGCGCGAGGCGAGTCTTCATTTAAAAGCGTCACCGGGAGTCAACGGAAGATTACAAAAGTAACTTTCCGCAGAGTATTCCTCAACAACCGCCGCAGACTCACGATTCGGGTCTCGGCAAAGAGCCCATCCTCATCGCGCATCTCTTTAGCCTGGTCACGCAGTTCGTTTCGCTGTTAAACCGCCATCAATCCTCAGCCAACGTGCCGCACTATTTGGGCGAGGCCGGCTTTTTTGATATGGTGCTGCATGCCACAGGGCACCGCTTCGCCTCCCATTCACGAAGAAGGCCTCCGCCACCAACTCTCCGCCGGACAAATGGCAATGGTCGCGGTAGGAGGCTCCATCGGCACCGGTCTGCTTCTCGGTTCCGGCGCCGCCATGGAGATCGCGGGCCCCGCCGCCATTCTGAGTTTTCTCGTCGCCGCCTTCATCAACTGGACCGTTGCCATGGCCCTCGGCGAACTGGCCTGCGCTCATCCTGCCGCTGGCAGTTTCGGGGTCTACGGCGACCTCTACCTCAATTCCTTCGCGGGATTCATCGCTCGCGCCGGATACTGGCTCGGACTCGCCCTCGCCATCGGTGCCGAAATGATCGCCGCTGCCACCTACATGTCAGCATGGTTTCCTGCCGTACCTTCCTACGTTTGGATCGTGGTTTTCGCCGTTGTGCTTCTCGTGATCAATCTGCGCAGCGTCGGCTCGTATGGACGCGTGGAATTTTGGCTCTCCATGATCAAGGTCGCGACCATCCTCGCCTTCATCGCCATCGGCGCCGCCTTGTTGCTCGGCGGCCGCGTCACGCCACAATACAGCGCGCAGGGCGGATTCTTTCCCAAGGGCCTTCAGTCGCCTCTCGTCGCCATGACATTCGCCGTCTACAGTTTCGGCGGAGTCGAAATGGTGGCCGTCACCTCCGGCGAGTCGCGCTCCTCCAAAGAAACTCCGCGCGCCGTCTGGCTCACGTTTCTTAGTCTCACATTCCTGTATGTCGGCGCCATCGTCGTCCTCCTCGGGGTCATGCCCTGGAACCACGCCGGCGTCACCGAAAGCCCGTTCGTCACCACCTTCCAAACCGTCAAAATTCCCCACGCGGCCGCCGTCATGAACTTCGTCGTGCTCACGGCCGCACTCTCCGGAGCCAACGCCACGCTCTACGTCGCCTCGCGCATGATTTTCTCCCTCGCCCGCACCGGATGGGCCCCCACCCGTCTTGGCCGCCTCAATCACGAAGGCTCTCCACAGTATGCCGTCCTGCTCTCATGCTTCGGGATTCTCTTCGCCCTGGCGCTCGCTCTCTGGGCTCCGATGAACGCCTTCCGCTATATCGTCGGAGCCGCCTTCACCGGAATGATTCTCTCCTGGCTCGTCTCCCTCGCCGCACACATCAGTTTTCGCACACGCCGGTCTCCCGCAGAACTAGCCGCACTCGCGTTGCGTTCCCCGCTTGGCAGGTGGGGATCCATCCTAGGCCTCATCCTGGTCACGATCGCTCTCATCCAAACCTGGCTCTACCCACTCGTGAACCTGTATAGCGGCCTCATCTGCATGGCTGCGCTCGTTCTGGCCTACGGGTTTGCCAACCGGCATCGCAGGCCAGCCTAGATGCGCTGTGGAGATGGCCCGCCTCGGCCGTCCAACCGAGATTTCGATGCGGTGGTACGAAGCTGTCGGAACCAAGCTCAGGCTGCTTCAGCCTCAACGCCCGCCGCACCATGCCCGCCGCACCATGCCGCTTGTGTATATTGTTCTGGGCTGATTCCGTCGTACACAATGCTGGGTTGAAAAGGTGATCGCGTGGGTCGAGTTTTCGGGCGTTACCTGGGTCTTCTGTTCTTCGCAGCCTTTATTGTTCTTCTCGCAAGCTCCGCGCTATGGGCGCAAGGCGATGAGCGCGTTTTCTTTCACGCCAAAATCTTCACCGCCGTTCCCGAGCATCCGTATGCTGAAGCGGTCGCCATTCGCGGAGGCCGGATCGTCGCCGTCGGCAGCACGCCTGAAGTAACCAAATCCGTCTCCGCAACCGCCGAACGCATCGATCTGGACGGCAAGAGCCTTTTCCCCGGCTTCATCGATTCTCATAGCCACTCGATCGACGGCGGTCTGGGCCTCATCGCGGCCGACGCGACCGACAAGGTCTCCTCCCTTGACGCGCTCCCTTCGCCGACGATGCCAAAAATTCCGGGCGGGGCATGCGCGGCGACGTTCTCGAAATTCTCGGCCTGCCCCTAGAGTTCTGGTCGCACCCCGACATCCTCAACGCCGACTTCAGCAGCGGCGCTTACGAAAAACAAAGCGTCCTTCTTCGGGGCATGGACGGCCACACCGCCTGGGCAAATCGCGCTCTCCTGCAGCGCGCCGGAATCACTCCTGAGTATCTCAGGACGCTATCCCCTGCTCAGCGCAGCTATTACGGCGTCGACAAAGACATGCAGCCCAACGGCTTCCTGGTTGACGCCGGCACCGCGAAAGTGGAGGCTCTGCTGCCCAAGCCCACGGCGGACCAGTTGCTCGCCGCCGGTCGAGCCGCACTCCAATACAACTACAGCCTCGGCATCACCGCGTGGCTCGATCCGCTCGCCTCCGACTACGTCTTGCGGGCGTACAAAATGTTAGCCGACCATGGCGAGCTGACATCGCAGGTAGTGGCGTTTCCACAGGTATTGGCCAAAGATCCCGCTGCCGAGCTTGCCGCCATTCAGAAAACGCGGGCGGCGTACAGCAATGTGCCGAACCTGCACGTGACCGGGATCAAAATCTTCGCCGACGGAGTCGCCGAATTCCCTTCTCAAACCGCACACTTCACCAAACCCTACAAAAACAGCGGCCACAACGGCGATCTGCTCTTTGATCCAGCCAAGTTCGCCGAACTCTGCATCGCCGCCGACAAGCAAGGACTGATCATTCACGTGCACGCCATCGGGGACGGCGCTGTGAAAGCTGCCCTCGACGGCATTGCCGCCGCCCGCTCCGCCAACCGCGAGTCCCGTCTGCCTCATACTCTTACCCATGAACAATTCGTGAGGCCGGAAGACTTTCCCCGATTCCGCGAACTGGGGGTGATCAGCGCGTTGCAACTTTTCTGGGCCGATGCCGGAAACGACACCATCGAGATTCTGAAGCCCTATCTCGACGCTGCGATTTACAAGTGGCAGTATCCCGCGCGCTCCATACTCGACAACGGCGGCATTATTTCGGGCGCCAGTGACTGGCCAGTTTCTACGGCCAACGTTTTTCGCGCCATCTATCAGGCTGAAACTCGGAAAGGCACCGAAGGTGTCCTCGACTTTTCCCAAGCCATGCCCCGCGAAGCCATGTTCTATGCCTACACGCGGAATTCTGCTCGCGCCATGAATCTTGATTCCATTGGCGCCATTGTTCCCGGCAATCGCGCCGATCTCGTCTTGCTCGACCGCGACGTATTGACCGTTTCTCCCGAGGAAATGCGCGACACCAAAATCGTGTGGACGATGGTGGCGGGAAAAATCGTCTATGGCGCAGAGTGAAACTCGGCGGGCAAACTGGCTAGCGTCAAGCAATTGAATCAGCGTCAGAATTCGGATCTGCCACTATCGTCTTTCACGGTCTGCACCGCACAGGTTCTTCCCCCAGATGCGCCAGCAGTTGTTTCCCCTTCAAGTAATCTGGATTGAACTCCAGCACCCGTTCCAGATATTTCCGCGCACCTTCGCTCTGCCCAGCCACGCAGAACGTCACCGCCAGATTCAGCCCAATCCCGCTTCGATACGGCACTCTGCTGAACACTCCCTGCCATAGTTCCACCGCCCTCTTCAGATTTCCCGAGCGTGCCTCCAGGATCCCCAGATTGGCGGCCGCGTCGTTGGACAGTGGATCGAGCTGCAACGTTCGTTCATACAGCTCTCGAGCCTCTTTTTCATGCCCATATTTCAGTTCGACAAAGCCCAACGCCGATAGCAGCCCAGGATCATCCGCCCTCTCCTTCACCGCCTTGCGCAGATACTCCTCCGCTCGCTGCTGGCCCCCTTCGACATTTCGCTGTGCCAGTGTTTCCCAAGCCAGCGCGAAGTCCCGAGTCGTCGCCTGTGTCGGATCTCTATCCGGGAACGATACCAACGGAGCGCCCTCCCTGCCTCGCACTTGCAGACGCGGCAGCGGCGCGGCGGTGGGATAACGCCGGATGCGGTGGTCTGTGCTCTCAGTATGCGCCACGTCCTTGCTCGGCAACGCCGGCATGTGACACTTCGTACAATCCCGCTTGTCCGGATGGTGCTTGGCCGCAAACTCCTCGCCGTGGCAGTTCACGCACTTGCTTCTGTAGTACGCAGCCTTCTCCGCCGGCGCGGGTTCGGTATGCGGATCATGACAACTCCCGCACCACATCTTGTCTCCCGACTTCCGCTGGCACGCACTGAGCGACAGGGCCTCGACCTGACTCAGGGCCTGCGGCGTCTCCGGGTGATTTCCGCTGAGCAGAAAATAGTGGATGTAGTCCGAAAGTCGGTCCCCCGGCTGAAACTGGTAAAGATGCTTCCCGGGTTGCTCCACGGCGACCGTTCCTTCGAAGTGACACGCCATGCAAATCGCGTCGCGCCGATCCGCCGGCAACTTTGCCGGATTCACGATCGACGAAACAACGCTCGCCCCTTCGCCTGACGAATACGATCCCGGGGCAGGAAGGCCCGCTCCTTTCGCGTCGAGGTGTCCTTCGCCAGCACCATGGCATCGTTCGCACGTAATCCCGGCGTGCAAAAACGGCTTGCCCGCGAACTTGCTGTCGGTACCCGGAACCGGTGGCTGCAAACCGCTGCTGTGACAATTCAAGCAGTCCACAAACGCCGGCAGATTCATCGGGATCTCGCGCGCTTCCGCGTAAGCCGGAGTCATTCCCCACCTGCCTTCTTGCGAGTACCAGTTGATCGGAGTTTCAAACAAAAATCCTTGCACCGAAAACAAATAGCTTCGTCCTTTTCTGCCTGATCCGATGAAATACAGAAGGTCGCGCTGCCCGCGAAATTTCTCAGTCTCGCGGTCGTAGCTCATCGATACCTTCTCGTCCTTCTTGTAAACGCGGTAGCGCACACCCGATGTCTTGTGGTTGAACTCGCCCGTAATCACCCCATCGCTGGCCAAGCCGCTGGCATTCGCCATCACCGTCTTGCCATAAGCTTTGTAAATTTCGGAATGACAATTGGCGCAAGCCTCGTTCCCCGCGATCTCGCTTGAAGCCGCGGTCGCTTTCGCCTGCGTATTCTGGGCAGATGCTTGCGAAGAAACCTGCGAAGCGATCTGTGACGAAATGTGTATAGAAGTCCCCATGACCATTACGGCAGTCCGTACCAGACCTGGGACTCGCCCTCTCATGCGCATGTTCGATGTGATTTTATTCGATGCGCGGTGATAGTTTTGGTAAACCGGGTTTCAGTCGTGCCCAGGGCCATGGAGAAAGGCATTCTTGGGATTGCGCAGCGCCGATTTGATGGCTTCGCGTGGATTTGGACGCATAGGATTTGGGCGGGCCCGTGCGGGTGGGGCCCACAGGACTTCTCGCTGGAATGAATCGCAAAATTATTGCACGAGTCGAATTGGCTGAAGGCTGTGATATGCCAGTTTGGCCTGCACCACTGCTATCGTCTGAGCCTGAGCGCCGAAATTCCGGAAACAGACGTGTGCCTTTGCAGTTGGTGTCCGAGGGTGAAGACGCAGGGGAGGACCTAGCGGGAGAAGTCTCAAAAGGCGGGCTCACTGGCCGTTACAGAACCGTTCAATTGGGGTTCTTGTCAACCTCGGGCAACGGCGGTCTCCGGGCACGATCCTTGTCAGCGGGCTCGCCGCGCAAACGCGGCGGTTCGGCGCCTCTCATGAAGCGGCTCGGATTCGGCGGTCCCGTGGACACGGGTCCGTCGTCATCATGCAGAACCACGTTCAGCAGTGAACTGTGGACGTGCATGTTGTCCCCAACGTCATAATCGATAAATCCCAGTTTCCTGAATCGGTTCATGAAGAAACTGACCCGCGAGCGTGTCGTGCCCACCATCTCTGCTAGGGTTTCCTGACTCAGCCTCGGGACCGACATTTCCGAGACACCTTCTTTGCCGAACTGCGCCATCAGCAGTAGAACTCGCGCCAGCCGCTTTTCGCTGGAATTGAAAAGCTGATCGACCAGATCATCCTGATATCGAATGTTCCGCTTGAGCAGATATTTAACAAACGTCGCTGACAATTTGGGCTCGCGACCCATGGCCAGCATCATAGCTTTCTTCTCAACATGCAGAACCACGCAGCCCGTCAATGCAACAGCAGAGGACATGCGTATCTGTTGACCGGCGAGGCCGCCTTCTCCAAAGATATCGCCTTCGCTCAAAATGGCTAGCGTTGCTTCTTTCCCAGACTCCGATACGACGCTGAGCTGCACCCTCCCCGACTGTACAAAATACAAGCCATCCGTCGCGTCGCCCTGGGCAAAGATCGTGTTCTTCTTTTCAAAACACAATATTTCCCTGCCCTTCCCAATCGTTGAGAGAAAGGAGTGGGGATTGAATTCGCTTTTTTTCCTCGCGCTGGTGGTGTTTTTAGTCAAAGCCCGTCCTGACTGGGGTGCCCCGATTTCAATCATGGAGGAAGGAGGGAAAGAGCGCTGATCAATTGTGCTCACTATCACTTGCGGCCATGTTCCCCCTTCCGGGGAGCCGCCTTCTCCCGCGTGTCCCGGGATGCGTTCAGTCGACTTCAGGGCAAAAAAGGGGGCCGGACCCTGGCGAGTCCGACCCGGAGACGAACTTTCAAATGCAGTGATCCATGCGGCCGAAGAGGTCGAAGCCGGTTTCCCGACACTAACCCCAGACCGCGTTCCCGTCGG
>Ga0210406_10002418_pt1 | contig 21347 bp, 16 predicted proteins | sample IncBWC30MmetaG_FD_155454 | JGI IMG/M metagenome (GOLD analysis project Ga0210406, IMG submission 155454) | Forest soil microbial communities from Barre Woods Harvard Forest LTER site, Petersham, Massachusetts, United States - Inc-BW-C-30-M | ecosystem: Environmental > Terrestrial > Soil >... | reverse complement strand
CTCCGAATCGCTGCCCTCGGCTAAATTCGACCAGTATTCTTTCGGGGAGTACAATCTATCCTCGCCTCAAAGCTTCACACACTGATTCTATCGTCGCCCGAACCTTGAAAGCACCGAGAAATTATCTATTTTTGGAAGTATTGCCCGGGCCACCAATCCGAAAGAGCCTTCACTGGTCGTGTGAGCCCCAACTCGGCCTTGAGTATTCTATTTATGGATTTTCAGAGAGTCACTACTCGAAGTGGGAGGAATTTCATCCTATCCTTTTTGCAGGAAGCCAACGCCGCGGAGAATCTTCGCGCGAAGCGCGGCTATTTCCAGGGCGAATTCGGGAAAGGCAGAGTTCCACATGGCGTCATCCGAAAGCAGCAGACCGCCGGAGGGAAGATGTGGATAAGCTCGGCGGAACTCCCAGAGCATATGCTCATAGGTGTGGAGACTGTCGTGAATAAAGATATCCGTAGAACCAATCTCGTCAAGAAGTCCTGGTAAAATAGTTCGCGAATCACCGACTGCTAGCTTCCATGAGGATTGGAGCTCTTGGGGCACAACCCAACCGAGCGGCTTGCCAGCGGGCAGATATTGTGGATCGTTAAGCCCTATGGAGTATAGAGTTCCTCGGCCATTAGCTTTGAGTGCAAGGAGAATGTAAGCGGATGAGACGCCATTCGCTACACCGGTCTCGACTATGATTCCTGGTTGAAATGCCCGAACTACTGCATATTGGAGGAGGATCTTCTTTGCGTATAGATCCGCACTGTATATTTTCAGCTTTTGTAATTCAGCTCTGACCGATTGTAAGTGCGCAAGAAAGAGTCCGTTCTGAAAAGGCTCTTTGATGAAGCCACGAATCCGGCGAACCGGGACGTTAGTGATTGAGCTTAAGAATCTCTCATCGGCCAAAGCTATCTCGCGTAAGAGCGATTTCAATACATAAAGCGGATTCCCGAGGGCAAAACGTGCACGATTGCTAAAATTCTGAAGGAGCCAGTTCATGAAGTGAGGAATATTTATATCACACTCATGGACCGTGAAGGTGGGTTTGCTACCCTGGACACCCAAGGAAATAGGGCCCAGGGCGCAGATACGGCGTGATGTTCACCTGCAGTTTACTAAGACCCTCTCGACGCTGCCTCGGCTTCACCGTTACGGCATGGCCGAGCCTTCCAGTACGTCTGTTATGTACAACTCTGTCGCGCTGCGGCACTCCTCAAATCGTTCCAGAGTCAGACTTCTCAACACTGTGGAACTCCGGAGTTTTCGCGACGGCCTGCAAACGGAATAGGATGCCCAGAAGTAACCAGAAATATGCATTCAAAACGAAATCTTCATAAGCGGTAAACCCATAATAACTGAGGGGGATTGCAAGCAGGAACGCATACCAGGAAATCGCGAAAGCAATCGGAAACCAGGGAGACCCTCTGAGACTCTTGGCTGCGCTCCAGGCCGAAAGAGATATTGCAATCGCCAACACAATCCATAGAATCAATCCTAAGATGCCAAGTTCGAGTATCAGGTTACCATATCCGCTTTCTACGCCAATGCCCATAGGTGCAGCGTGCGTGATTCGGGTGACATATTGCCCTCCAAGCGACGCCGTGCCAATTCCATACCCGTAAGGCCAGTTTGGATACTCAAAGGCCAACAGGAAATTCTGTAGAGGATAGTTGCCCGAGCGAGAAAAGAGTTCACTCGTAGGGCTTGAAGGGTCGAGTGTTTCTGAATAGATCGAAAGACGACTTGATAGCTGTTCTGGGAAGACCACCATGAGCACAACGATTGCTATGCCAACAAACACCGCCACACGCTGGATTATCCGGAGTACTCGGACGCCCTCACGATTGCGCCACGGCGCACCCCACAAAAATCCCGCAGCAATGAAGAGTGCGCCCGCAGAATTCCAAAGTAGGACACCCCTGGAAGCTGTCAATAGAGTGCCCGCTGCGAGGACACCGATGCAAGTGAATGCAATGAGCCGGCCTTTGCGACTCCGTAAAAGAAGAAATCCCCCGTAACCCAAGGTGAGAATCCAAGAAACAATTTGAAAGTTCTGGAAACGCCCTGCACTAACAAATACGGAAGTTGGACGATATGCAACCAAACCGGTGATTGAAGACGCTCTGTAGTTTGTACTCAAATCGCGTATATCTTCTTGGATAACCGTCGGATTTAGAAAGGTATGACCAATTATAGCTTGGGCGATGCCCAGGCACACGACGACTAGAATTAGAATCGAGTTAAATGCGAAAAAGCTACGTAATCTTCTCTCTGAATCGATAAAGTAGTAGCCAACATACAATAAAGGGACATAAAAAAAGTATAGCTTCATTCCCATCAATCCATAGAAAACACTGGTGGAATTGGGGTTAAACACTTGAATTACGCCGAAAAAGAGGAAACAAAGCAGCGGAACGATGAATGAAGGTCGGAATCGCTCGACCAGATTGACACGTTGTGCCCTAAAGAAGGATAGATAGAGCAGAAGCACGAGCACATCTTTGGCGAAGTAAAGGGCCATGTTGTTGCCGAGATATTTGCGAAACAAGTCCTCGAACAAGATCCAAGCGACAAAGAGATAGACCCCCTTTCGCCAATCGTTCAGGACGTTGACAGCTGCAATAGCACCGGCGATCAGAATCCCGAGGTACATGAGAAGAGTAATGTCTTCTATGAGAATGAACTGTGCGACCTCATATGCTGCCAGTGCCGCTAGGGCGTAAAACACAAGGGTGAATACGGGGCTGCGCAGGTTCCGAATTGATACTAGTGCTTTATGCATGTTCACGACCGAAGAGAGGAACTGGACAGCAAAACGACGGCGAATGGAGGGTCATTTTGGGTATGAATAGCGTTTAACATCTAACTTGTAGCACCTTTTGAGTCGAGGTTGGAGACCCAAATCCTGCGCGCACGATCAAGTTCTCTGCCGCTGTGCGAACCAGTGTATAGCCGTTACAGTATACGCCGCTTTGCGACGGATCCCTGTTCTCAGTATCAAGCGAATGATCAGTTCTGAAGAGTAGTGATTCCGTGTCGTTCCATCGTTTGATAAAACGGGAACAGGGCCAATCTCCCTGAACGAAGAATTAGGCTGGCTCGCACACGCCAAGGTCATCCAAGGCCCGAATAATCATGGCAATTACACAATGACTTCGATGAATCTTGACCTACGCACAGGAAACTCCTACCCCATGGCCAGACCTCGTCTAAGTTGAAATTCCCCTCTTATTGCTTCCGCCCCGCCCCAGGCGCGCAACGGCGCGGCGGACCGCTTCTACCGTTCCTGAGATATTTTCTCGAATTGACCAGGTTTCCATTCGTTGACGCGCAGCGTGGCCATACTCCGTCAATGCGACGGGATTGACAAAGACAGCTTTCAATATCTGCGCGAGGGCGTCAACGTTCCCGCACGGAAAAATGAAAGAGGAATTCACAGGGGCAATTAAGTCTTGCGCGGCACCCACTCGGTCACTTGCTATGACTGGGCAGCCGCAGCAGTACGCCTCGTTGACAACCACTGCAAATGGCTCGTATTCAGACGGAAGAACCAAAAGGTCCGATGCGGTGTAGATCGAAGGCAGCTGCGATTGATTGACAAATCCAAGAAAGTGAACACGGTCGGTAATCCCCAGAGAGGCAGCCTCAGTTTCTAGTGACGAACGCAGTGGGCCTTCACCGGCGAACACTAGGGCCGAATTAGGAATTGTGGCAAGAGCGAACGCTCGAAGCAGGTCGAGGGGACGCTTCCAGGGTTGAAGCTTGGCGCAGAAGAGAATTACCGACGTTTCAGAAGCTATACCCCAGGAACGACGTATGGCGGTCCGGTCGACCAGCGAAGATTGTTCTTTCCACCAGTCGTTGTCGACGGAATAAGGCGTTAAAGTAATCCGACCTTCAGTGATCCCGAGAGAGCGCATGAGATTGTAGGAAGCTGTTGAAGGAACGACAACCTGGTCCGCTAGGGAATACAGGCGGGGCCAGAGAAACTTCTTAACAAAGAGTTTCCATGAATGTGAATCACGGGAAACAAGACTGTTGGCGTCTGTTCCGAAGAGAAATGCAGAGCCGGCCCTTCGCGCGGCGAAGAAGGCGATCCAAAATGAGGCTCGAATATAACCAGTGAGGCAAATGATGGCGTCAAACTGTCCATGTCGGATCAAATCCCAAACGCCAAAATTGCAGAGACCGAAGAAAGATTCTGACCCTGACCCCTGATTAGGTATCTCAGTCCATTCGTAACCCTCGAGAAGTGGAACGTCCCATTTTACGGTTGATGTGAACTCCGGATCGTATGTAGCTTCCGCGCCCCGGAGTGAGCAATAGCCAACACGTAAATCCACTTGAGGATGTTGGGCCATGCGACGCAAAACCGGAGACATGTACTGGACAGGGTGCGAGCAAAGAATCATGACGCGAAAACGGGTGTCAGACACAAACTGTTCTCGCCCAAGAAGAAGCTTCGTATGATGAGAATGGAACGCTCAAATCGAAGAGGAACATGTTCGCGAGAAAGCATACACGGTTTTGGCGATTGACTAAAGTCGACGGGACATGTCGCCTAACGGGCTGGGTGGCTTACTCCGGCTGATTTCTAATCGTGTAAGCCACAGCTGCAAGGTAAAATCTCTCCAATTGCGGCATTTGTTCAACAAGAACGGTTGCGACCGAAGCCCCGTTTGAAGGGCTTGAAAGAGACGCTTGCTAAATGAAGAGTGTATTTCATGAGTTGGCCTATCATATCGGTACATGGGAGACCCGTGTCCTTCCCTGCGCCCAATTGGTTCAGCGTGTTGCACCATGAAACTTCTGTTCTATTCCCATTTTTTTGCGCCGAGTGTCGGTGGCGTCGAGAGCATAGTTCTCTCGCTCGCACGAGGTCTCGGAGAGGTGCGCACACCGGAAGGTCTGAATGAATTCGACGTTACTCTTGTAACCCAGACACCTTTGGGGGATTTTGATGATCGCTTACTGCCATTTTGTGTTGTCCGCCAGCCAGGCCTTTACCAGTTACTGCGGATGATCTACTCCTCTGACATAATCCATGTTGCTGGACCGTCCCTGTTTCCTGTTCTGCTTGGGTGGTTGTCCCGCAAACCTGTTGTAGTAGAACACCATGGTTTTCAAACGATCTGCCCCACAGGGCAGCTTCTTATTGAGCCAATTGGTGCCCCCTGTCCGGGTCATTTCATGGCCGGGCGTCACCTTGAGTGCTTAAGCTGCCGTTCCGACAACAACTGGTTGGCCTCCTGGAAGCTTTGGTTACTAACCTTTGTTCGGCGATTCCTTTGCTCGCACGTTGCTGCTAACATCATGCCAACGGAATGGCTCAGCGGGTTAACGCATCTTTCGAAAGCCGTATCCATTCCGCACGGCATCGAAGTGGTGGCCCGCGATTCTGAGTTTTCGCGTTTGCCTGGACCTCCTCTTCTCGTCTTTCAAGGGAGATTGGTTACAACCAAGGGTTTACCCGTGCTGTTGGAAGCGGCGAGGATTCTTCACTCAGAGAATCGAGTATTTGAGATTCTGGTGATCGGTGACGGACCGGAACGAACTGCCATTCAAGAGTTCGCCGCGAAACTAGAGCTCGCTTCATGTGTGCGCTTTGCTGGGCGCGTTGCTGTAGACGAACTTGATTCCGTTCTCGCAAAGGCCAGCATCGTCGTGGTGCCGTCACTCGGAGGTGAAGTCTTCGGTTTGGTCCTCGCAGAAAATATGTCCCGAGGCCTCCCGGTCGTCGCATCAAATCTTGGTTCCTTTGCCGAAGTTTTGGGCGATGCTGGACTTACGTTTCATGTAGGAGATGCAAAGGACTTGGCCCGACAAATTGTGCGCCTCCTTGAAGATTCGGCGCTTGCGTCTGCGCTCGGTGATCGGGCTCGCAGACGTATTTTCGACAAGTTTTCTCGGTCCCACATGATCGAAGCACACGCGCATCTCTACCGACGACTGCGCTGCGCAGAACCAGCCCAATGATGTGTTGGCAGGCTATCTAGGGTTCACGAGTTCGCGACAGAATGCATCCCTAGCGCCGTTTCTGAGTCAAAAGAGACTGTCAACTCATCATGTTGCTGTTCCTTATTCTCGCAAGATTTTCACACTTGATTCCCTTCGAGTCGTCGGCTCATGTACCAACAGCATCACCAAATGATGCGGTAATCCCTCAATGGGTAATGGGTATTCAGATTTCGTTGGGACCGAATAAGCATGTTTTGGTAAAAAAGTCCGTTCGTCTATCATGATAAAATCGAATGCGATGATGAGAAGTTTCTTGCCTCGCGTGCTTGGTATAATTCCGCCCAATCTCAGGCGGATACTCATCGGTAGGCCCGACCGCCCGTCTCGAATTGCCACAGTTGTTCATAATCTAGTTAATTCCCTGGCGCCGCAAAGCTCAGAAACATTCCCGTGTCATGGTCCGCTCCAAGGTTTTAGAATGTCTACGGATTGGGCGCGCTATCGTGGCTATATCTACGGGAATTGGGAACCGATAGCCACGCAAGCCATACTTTCGTATGCCAAGCGTGGAATGTGCGTATTCGACATAGGAGCACATCTCGGCTATTACTCACTGCTTCTGGCGAAGTGTGTAGGCTCTGCCGGGCGAGTGGTAAGCTTTGAAGCTTCTCCGCAGAATTTTTCTACCCTGCAGAGAAACATATCGGCAAACAACCTAAATAACGTTGAGCTCGTTAACCTGGCCGTATTTTCAAACTGCGGAACGATCGGTATGTCTGTATCTCCCGAAGGCACCTTTTCCGGGGATTGGTCCATATGTCGAGAGGTCAAGGGGGACAGCATTCAGGTTCAGACAATTTCCCTTGATCAGTTCTGTGAAGTAAACCAAGTTTTGCCGGATTTTCTAAAAATCGATGTGGAAGGAGCTGAATACGATGTCCTCATCGGCGGCCGTGAGACGATAGGTCGAAGCCGGCCGACTATGCTAATTGAACTTCACCACTTCGACGGAGACCTGGGAGCCAATCGCGTTCCCGATTTGTTAAGCAAGTGGAACTACCGGATTCAATGGCTCGAGACATGGCCACAAACCAGTCATATTTTGGCTCAACCATCTTTGCTACAACCTCACGATTCCCATCAACACTGATACAACGATTGAGATCGCTAAATCCTCAAGCTGGTCAGCGTACTTTCCAGGATTTGCCTGGTCTTTTCCGCATTGTCGTCCCAGCTACAGTTTGTCAGCACATAACGAGAGGCAGCGGCTCCCACCGACCGCCGCAGCGTACCGTCGCCTTGAATCCTGTGAATGAGGGAAGCGAGTTCTGAGTGGTCCTGAGGATCACGGAGGATGAATCCGGTTTCTCCATCTCGTATCAATTCGCTGGCGCCAGCATTGGCGCTTGCGATGACTGGAAGGCCGCAGGCCATGGCTTCCAGAATTGGGAGACCAAAGGAGTCCTCCAAGGAAGGGCCGACATAGAGATCGGCAGCAGCATAGAAGAACAGGACATCCATGGAAGGCTTTTCAAATCGGACCCGATCATGCAACGCAAACTGATCGACCAACTGGTGATAGAGGCCTGGCGCATCGCTGCCGACAACAAGTAAGCGCAAGGGAATATCTTTGCGCAAACCAATAGCTTTGAGAAGAGTGTCGAGCCCTTTCTTTTTCCAATCATTTCCGATCAGAAGCAACACGAAATCGCCTTCGTCATACGAGAATGATTGTCTGGACGCATTTCTTTTTGCCATGCGCTCTTCCCGTGTAAATCGAAGGGTATCCACAGCATTGGGAATGACCGTGACGTCCTCACGCTGAAAGTGAGATTTCAACTGTGCCGCAACGAGGGAAGAGACAGCTACCAAACGCACACCGGGGTCGCTGTAGATTTCTCGTTCGAGAAACATAGCAAGCTTGTAGTAGAGCTTGCGGTGAACCGCGCGCGGCCAGATCGGCAGGGGAAGACGATGCAGGGCCAACTCTGACCGAACCCGTTCATAAAACTCGTGAAAAACAATGTGGACCACGATAACGTCGGCATCCGGGCAATTGATTCCCGGAGAATAGACAAGATCGGGCCGGACTCTCCCTGAACGCCTGTCACGCCACCGTTGCCAGTAATTGGCAAAGAACCACCAAAGATATTTGAGCAGATGAGGCCCGGGAATATCGGAAACCTGGTGCCACCGGATGGTCCCGGGTTCGTTCGCGAAAACTGCGGATGCGGGACGAACCCCGTTAAGCTGTGAGACCTTTTGGGAATACAGTTCGATGCTCCAATGATCTTTCCCGGCCAACCGCTCGATCTGCTCGATGATGCAGAGTTCGGTCCCGTGCTGCCGGTCCAGGAACGGAGAAATGACAGTGAGGCGCAATTCAGCTCTGCCTTGGAGCCGTTTCAGCCAGTGCGGGCTCGATGACCGTCGGGAACATTTGCAGGCGATAGAGAATGTCAGTCCAGGGCCTAGCGTAAGCCCTGATAACAAAGTCCCGGCGGGCATAGGAGTTCAGGGAAGTCACCTGGAGAAAGAGCATAAACGGAGATAGGATCGTCACAGAAGACAAGGGGAACCACGGTGTGGCCTTCACTTTCTTGACGACCTTCGACGGAGAAATGGTGGAGGATAGGCCCGTCTCGGCCCAAAGAATCAAGCCTACGATTCCAAGTTCCACAACCACGTTATCAAAGCCCTGTTCGACGCTGATATATATGATCGGTGCGTGGAGGAAGAGGGTCACGTATTAAATACCGAGGGTGATTCTACTAATCCCGCAACTAGAAGGCCAGCGACGATACTCTGGTGCGCATCTCAGCCGTTTGAGGGATATTCGTTGAATGCAAACAGGCGGCGATGAATGAATTGATGACTCGGGAAATTTTCACGACTGAGCTTTTGTTTTTCCATGGCCTCTTTTGGTTACGCCGGTGCAATGCTTCGTGACACATCGCGCACAAGGTAATCAGATTCCGCAACGCGTCGTCTCCAAGCTTGCTGCGTGATTTCATGTGGTGGATGTGCAAATTGTTTGACGCTCCGCAAAGTTGGCAGCGCCATCCGTCTCTTTTGAGCACTTGACTACGAAGCATTCGGTAGTCCGCTAAGGGGAGTTTCATCTCGAGGCAATATCCTCGCGATTTGTCCGTCCCCAACAGCAAAGCGGCTGTTTCAAGTGCCTTTTCAACCACACAAGTTTGACAACACGGTACTTTCCGCTGGCCAACATCTCTACAGCGTAATTAGGCCGGTTTTCGGGAGGCGGCCGGCGTATGTGATAAACTTTTCTGGTCCTCACCGGCCAACTGCATTTTCCAATTGGGGAGGAAATATGAAGGGTGTCGTACTAGCTGGCGGAACGGGCAGCCGGCTTAATCCGCTCACTCGGGTCACGAATAAGCACCTGCTTCCGGTTTACGACAAGCCGATGGTGTACTACCCGATTCAGACGCTCGTAAATGCTGGCATTGAGGAAATCCTTTTGGTGACGGGCGGAAAGAACGCCGGGGATTTTCTGCGACTTCTTGGGAATGGGCGTGCCTTTGGCCTGAAGCATCTGAATTACACCTACCAGGAGGGCGAAGGAGGTATCGCGGAAGCGCTCGGCTTGGCAGAGGATTTTGCAGACGGCAATCCTATTTGTGTCGTCCTTGGCGACAACATCATCGAAATGAATATATGCATAGCCGTAGAAGCATTCAAACGGCAAGCGCGCGGTGCAAAAATCCTCCTGAAGGAAGTCACCGATGCAGAGAGGTTTGGCGTCGCAGAAATTCGAGGGAACTACGTTGTCGGTATCGAAGAAAAGCCCAAGACTCCGAAGTCAAATTATGCCGTCATCGGAGTCTATCTGTACGACAATACTGTGTTCGAAAAAATCAAGCGCTTGAAACCCTCGGGCCGTGGAGAGTTGGAGATCACCGACGTCAATAACTTCTATGTTCAGGAGGGAACTTTGACGTACGAGGCTCTCGATGGGTGGTGGACCGACGCGGGGACATTTGAATCACTCCTGCGAGCCAATAACTTGGTGGCCCAGAGTGGCGCCAACAAAGTCGGCGCTGAAACAGGCGTAGCCACTGCCGCTAGGAAGGTTAACTCGTGAAGATTCTAGTGACCGGCGGTGCGGGATTCATCGGTTCAAATTTCATTCGCTACGTTCTTGCGCTAGGGAAGCGATACGCCGTCGTCAACTATGACAAGTTGACATACGCCGGGAACCTCGCGAATCTCGAAGCGGTCGCGAATCATCCGGACTACACGTTTGTGCGAGGTGACATCTGTGATGCGCCTGCGCTGGAAGCTGCTATGTGCGGCTGCGACGCCGTGGTTCATTTCGCGGCCGAGTCCCATGTGGACCGCAGCATTTATGAGCCCTCGCCCGTAATTCAGACGAATATAACCGGCACGTTCGTACTTCTGGAAGTTTCACGTAAACTCTCCGTACCCCGCCTCGTGCACGTTTCTACCGACGAAGTTTATGGCGATATTCCCTCAAATACCTTTGCCGACGAACAGTTTCCCCTGCGCTCGAGCAGTCCTTACTCTGCCTCAAAGGCTGCCGCGGACCTCCTGGTCCTCTCTTATGTTCGGACTTATGGTCTTCCGGCCATGATCACACGGTCGTCGAACAACTACGGTCCCTATCAGTTCCCTGAAAAGCTTTTACCGCTGATGATCACAAATGCATTCCAGGACAAACCTTTACCCATTTATGGAGACGGCAGGCAGCAGCGCGATTGGCTGCACGTGGAAGACAATTGTCGTGGCATTCTAACCGTGCTCGAAAGTGGAAAGCTCGGAGAGATCTACAATATTGGTGGACCGGACGTTACGGAAAATCTTTCCCTTGTGAGAGAACTGCTTCGATTAACTCAAAAACCCGAAGCGTTGATTACTTACGTTAAGGATCGTCCGGGACATGATCGCCGGTATGCATTGACTTGCAATAAAATTGAGACGGAGCTGGGCTGGAAGCCCAAGATCTCCCTGGACGACGGCCTGCGCCAGACGATTGAGTGGTACGGCAGTAACCAGAAGTGGCTGGACGATGTCAGGGCGGGAGAATATCGCACCTATTATGAAAAATATTACGAGAACCGCGATCATTCTCTGCACGCGATTGCCCGGCCGGGATCACAGGTATCTCAATAAGCTTTCGGGAGCATGTTATTCCTCAGAATACCAGTTCATGACACTGCAAACGCACGCACGACGTCCGAGAACAGGAAATTAGCAGGTGATGGAGCAACGAGAGACTTCACTCCCTGGCGTTCTTGAGCTACGGCCCAGGGTGTTTCGCGATAAACGCGGTTTTTTCCTTGAAACTTACCACCAGGCAAAACTCGAGGAGATTGGCGTCGCAGATCGCTTCGTTCAAGACAATCATTCGTGTTCCTCTCGCGGAACACTGCGCGGACTCCATTACCAGTTACGACATCCACAGGCGAAGTTGTGCCGGGTCGTGGAAGGAGAAGCTCTGGACGTTGCAGTCGACATCCGGGTCGGTTCTCCTCAATTCGGAAAGTGGACCAGCGTTCGACTCTCCGCAAAGGAACAGAATCAAATCTATATTGCAGCGGGGTTTGCACATGGATTCCTGGCTCTGACAGATACCGTCCAGTTTCTCTACAAATGTAGTGATTTCTATGACCCCAGCGATGAACACGGGATTCTCTGGAACGATCCTGATCTCAACATTTCTTGGGGCATCACCGACGCCGTTGTTTCTGAAAAGGACGCGAAGTGTCTGAGGTTGTCGCAAGTGCCCCGGGTGCTTTTGCCGGAGTATGTCGGCAAATGAAACGAAACATTCTTCTCACGGGAAGAACAGGCCAGGTCGGTTCGGAACTTCTGCGCCTGCTGCCGGAAATTGGTGAGGTCGTTGCACCCGATCGACATGAACTAGACCTGCTCAATCCCGATAGTATACGGCGCGCGGTGCGCGAGATCCGTCCGGAATTCATCGTCAATGCTGCAGCATTCACAGCCGTAGACGTCGCGGAGACGCAAGAACCCGACGCCTATGCAATCAATGCCAACGCTCCCGGGGTGCTCGCCGAGGAGGCAAAGAAGATTGGTGCAGCAGTCATTCATTACTCTACCGACTATGTTTTCGACGGCGCGAAAAGAACGCCCTACGACGAGGCCGATTCAGCTGCTCCGACCAATGTATATGGAAGAACAAAACTCGCCGGCGAGCAGGCGGTTTGTGCTGCGGGTGTTCCTCACCTGATTTTTCGTACGGCGTGGGTCTACTCGAGCCGAGGCCGGAATTTTCTTCGGACGATCTTACGCTTGGCGACCGAAAAGGAAGAGTTAAGAGTGGTACGCGACCAATTCGGGACACCGACCTGGAGCCGGGATATTGCGGAGGCGACGGTGAAGATTCTGGCTCAACTCACGAGCCAGGGCAGTTCAGTAGCAAATTCATTCTCGCGCATCAGCGGAATTTACCACCTGACTGCGGCTGGCGAGACGACCTGGTTCGACTTCGCCCGTGCCATCCTCGAAGAAGCCGCTCATCCGTCGCCAGCGATCGAGTGGTTTGACGAAGCCACACGCAGGCGGTCACTCATAACCAGGCAAATCATCCCGATTACGACGTCTGAGTATCCCACCCGCGCTTCACGCCCGCTTTACTCCGTTCTTTCGAACTCCCGCCTTCGCCAGACGTTTGGAATCGAATTGCCTCACTGGCGGACGCAAGTGCACCTCGTTTTTGAACTCGAGCGCAGTTCGTAGGGATCTTGCTCAACGCGTCCGGGTCCTTCGTATCGATTACTTCAGTCGGCGAAAATGCGAATAGCGCAGTGGCCAGGCCAGTGCCACATCCACCGAGCCATATCGTGAGAAAACCGCCCCATATTTGAAGGCCCACTCGAATCGCTGCCTTTTGTCATTTATGTATTGACGCACTCGTCGTCTCCGATGGAATGATGGGGAGGATGATCTGAGATGGGTGCTTCGCGTCCAGATAGATAGTGTTCTCCGCAACCTGCACACGGCGGTTATTGTTGAGTGGCTCACCCGTGTTTGGGTTGATGTCGAACCGCGGGAAGTTGCTGCTCGAGATGTGGAGGCACATCCGGTGGCCCCGCTTGAACACGATTGACGTCGGATACATCTCGATCGTGAACTCGTAGGACTGTCCGGGGTTCAGGAGCTCGGCCTTGCCGAAACCGTTGCGGTATCGGGCGCGCACGATGCTGTCGGCGACATTGAGATCCACACCGGCAGGAAAGTCGGCGTTTGGAGGATACGCGTCGACAAGCTTGGCTGTGAAATCGGTATCGAGAGCGTTCGAAGACGCCCAGAGTTTCACGATGAGGCGGCCCGTAACCTCTATGTCGTTTGTGAGCGGAGGTGTTTGGAATACCAGTACATCATTCCGGGCTGCGAGGGGCTTCGTATCAGAGCACAGCCAGAAGTCGAGCCGACACCGCTGGTCGGCCGCTCCTTGGAACATCAGCGTTCCTTGAGAAGAAACATTGCCGCCCAACGTCGGTACCGGGTTCCGAGGGTCGAACTGATAAGTGATGGGCTGATCTTCCGCTGGCTTGTCCGGCGAGAGGACACCGTTGGCGTGCAAATAGTAGGGCGTCGGCACCGTCCGTGCCAGCGGCCACTCCTGTTCGTCGCGCCAGTGTCCCCCCACGAAAATGCGGCCCTCGGGTGTCTTGTGCGCATCGCCTCCGGCCATCACGTAGATCCGCACAGGAGGTTCATGATTCACCCCGTTGTCAATGCCCTTCAACCAGTGATCGAACCATCGCAGGTGAAACGCTGCGAGATCGAGCGCCGCGTCCTCGGTGAACTGCGCTTCACCGGCGTAACTGAGATTCTCACTGCTGTGGATCCATGGTCCAATGATCAGGCGCTGGAGGCTTTTCTTGGTCCTGCGCAGCTCAACGTAATTCAAGTTGGCGACCTGAGTTCCCCAGGAATCGTACCAACCCGTGGTGTGGTATTCCGGAATATCCTTGTATTCAGCCAGATGGTCGACCACGCTGGCGCCTGCATCCTTCCAGAATGCGTCGTAATCGCCATGGCTCATCGCTTCAATCAGCCAGCCTTCGTAATCGGGAGCAAACTTGAGCGGAGTTGTGCCCGGTCGCAACGGAAGGCTTCGCACATATTCGCGGACCTGCGTACCCATGTCCACGAGAGCTTTCGCAGCGGCTGGATCGGAAGCGGCGCGTCGGGCCGCCGCGAGAGCATTGGGAGTTCCGCTGGCGTTGCCCAGGGTGAAGACCCAGTTGAAAAATCGCAGTTCGAAGGCGCCGTTATGGCGGACACCATAACGACCGAAGTCCGACATCGCATTACGGGGAACCATCGCCTTTACATATGGAGCGTTGCCAATGGCGAGGGCATGTTGCGTCGCACCGGCATAGGACGACCCCATCGTACCGATGCCACCGTCGCACCACGGCTGCGACCCAATCCACTTGGCTGTATCAAATCCGTCATGCGGATCATCGATGAGCGGATACCAGTGCCCCTCCGACTTGTAGCGGCCACGTACGTCCTGAAGCACGACCACGTATCCGTGTGGCACGAAGGAGTTCGCAATCGCCGCGGCGTCGTCCTTGCTGTACGGCGTCCGCACCAAAATCACGGGAAACTTGTTGTCAATTGCCTGGCCGTTTTGTGTGGGGCGGTAGATGTCAGTCGCAAGCTTTACTCCGTCCCGCATCGCGACCATAACGTTCCTCGCCTCACCGATTCCGAAGCTCGCATTGCTCTGAGCGTGGAGCGGAGTGCCAACGGCGAGCACAACCAGCAGGCACACACAGGAGAAAAAACCGACGACAAACTTGTCTTTAACGTTCCGCATCACGGTGAGCCTCCTGATACGCACGCATAGCTTCCCGTTCCCGAGTTGCTTCTGAATTCTACTTCCGCATTAGCGAGATAACCGTCCGGAATCTTCCTTCTGGAGCCGAAGGTATTTGTTCGGTCACCCGTCCTATCAGGACTTATTCTTGAAGCCACGTCAAACTGCGGAGGCATATGCGTTGCCTATACCGAGCCAAAGAAGAACAGTGAGTCCTAAGCAATCGCTCTGACCAATGCCCGGAAGCACAATCGACTTCGACACCGAACGGAATATCGGAATTGCTTTGCCCGGCGTCGAGAGCGCACAGCGTCCCGGGTTCCCGGCACGCAAGGTCCATGGAAGACTCCTGGCGTGTGTCCCGGCTAATCGCTCCGCCGAACCCGGTTCGCTTGTCCTTCGCGTGGATTTCGATGATCGCGCCGAGCTGCTCGCTGCGCACCCCGATGTTTACTACGTGACGGACCATTACGCCGGCTATAACGCGGTGCTAGTTCGCCTCTCGCGCGTCAATTCCAATGTGTTGCAGGATTTGCTCGGCATGGCCCACAAGTTTGTGACGCGCAACGCCGCGCCCCGTTCGCCAGCGCGGAAGAAGGTCGGCTCAAGGAAATGAAACAAAGTATGATTCCGCGTGATTGTCCGCCTGTTCCTTCCAGACGGTCAGATCCTTTCCTCTGTCGGAGATGGTTTTCCCCGATGCGTCCTTGAAACTCACTGCGTATGCACCGCTCTTTGCGCTACTGTACGCTCAGAGAGAAGCGACGATTTTGCGGTATTCTGTTTCGGTAAACGCTTTCAGGGTTTGTGTGGTGACGTTGCCCATTGATCCCGTGGACAGCATGAATTTCGCGCCCGCCTCGTCGTTGGGAAACTCAGAGATAATTACGGCATCGTACTTTCCCATGGTCAAGTACCAGGCGTGAATCTTTCCGCCGGCTGCCTCGGCGGCTTTCCTGGCCGCGTCTAGCCGCTTCGGGCTTTCCTTGATTTTCGCTGCGCCCTGCTGCGTGTATCGGATCAGCGTAACGTAATGTCCCATGGTTATTTCCTCCCCATTGAGATTGGGCTAGAGTTTAGATTCCAGGTCGGATTTGCATGCTCGCTGCGAAATGGTAGCTACTACGGTACTTTCGTGACCGACGACCTTACCGCCTGTCAGTTCCCCTTCTTTGGAACACGTTCATCCACCACGGAACTACAATTTTGGCTTCCCGGCCCGATCGATAACCTACACCCAACCCCATTCGCATGCAACTGCCACCAGGTTCTCAGGGAACTCCCAATTTACGAACGTTCAACGGTGCGGGCAACGATCCACGGCAATTTCTCTATACTGCATGCAGGCTGCTCGAGTGCGATTAACACTAGAAATTTGTTCGAAATGTTTGTCGAATCCTCCGTTACATAGCGCGGAAACTAACCAAAGAATAATTCCGATTGAGGCGGCGACGATCAAGAACTGGAGAGCATCAAGGCGACCGAACAGCTCGATCAGTTTTGCCACCAAGCTAGTCCAGCCTGTCTGATGGCTGGCTCCTGGGCCAAGCGGGCTTGATGCATAGGTGAGCAGACACTATAGAGGGGCCAGGGGTTCGTCACATCCCAACTCGCCCTCTGAGGTGCCACCGCTGCGAATGAGCAGCATTGCACCTCGGCTAAGCGCTCCGGGATTGCGCGACTCGCGCCACTGCATGTAAGCCAAGCCGACGAGGAGTGAAATGAGAAACAGGAAAGGCGTTATGTTATAGGGCCAGGCGGGTTGCGGATAGACGGTGACGACGAGGACGGGCAGCAGAGCCAGGGTTGCGATCCATGGGACCACTACGTGTTGCCAGACAGTGAATTTGGCACGCTGTTCCCTGCGCATATAGCGCGTCAAGGCCAGGTTCGCCATACCATAAAGAAGGATGACCGCGAGTGTGGCAATTGTTTCAAGGAAACCGAAGATGTAATCAGGTTTCAGCAGCACGCCTACCAGCAGGATTGCGGCGATGCCAGATAACTGCACAAAAGCGATCGCGAACGTAGGTGTCCGGTGCCCTGGATGGATGCGCCCAAAACCAGCAGGGAGCGTGCCGGCTTTGCCCATCGTGTACATCACACGCGACGCAGAGTTAGTGCAAGCAAGACCGACACCAACGGCGCTATTGATGATAGCGAGGACAACGAACCACCATCCTGCGCCCCACAAAGCATGGCCAAGAACGTAGTACGGGTTCGGATTGGAGGCGAAGGCAGCCATATCATCCGTTCCCCAGCCGATCGAGCTCGCGTATGACATGAAAATGTAGAAGATGCCAATAGCAGCCAGCGAGAGCGTGATGGCCTGGCCGATGAACTTTGCGGGACGGCGGGCTTCCTGGGCGAGCGGTGCCGGCGCCTCGAAGCCGCTCAGGGCGAGAATAGAGAAAACCATCCCTGCCAAGATGCCGCCGAAGTGGTGGGGTGAGGCGGAGGGATTTAGCGGCGCAATGTAAGTGGAACCCGGTCGTGGATGAATCAGAAAGGTGATTCCGAGCGCTAACATAATTAGCACTTCGAGGCCGCCCAAAAGCGCAGTGATACGAGCCGATAGCTGGATGCCATGGTGAGTGAGCGACCAGACCAGAGCAGATGTGGCCAAGGCGAACGACCACCATGGGATGTTCACACGGAATTGCATTTGCAACATGTCCGAGACAAGGTAACCAAGAAAACCTGTGCATCCGGCCGTTCCGAGAATCTCATAAATCAGGTAGCTCCAGGTGGCCATGAAGCCGCTGCGATTCCCCAGTCCACGAGTAGCGAAGGAGTAGTAGCCGCCACTCGATGGTATGTACCGGGAGAACTGGGACACTGTGTTCCCTATAAAGAAGCAGACGATCGTGGCCAACAGGAACGAGAGCGGCATGACTGGTCCGGCCTTGAGTGCGATGATCGGGAACGTAAACACCACGTTGGTTGCCGGTGCGATGTGCGTGACACCCTGGAACACCAACTCCGAAAGACCGAGCGAATTGCGTCGAAGCTGAGGATCCGCATGGGGATCGGTGGTCTCAGCGCTCACGTGACAACCTCTTTCAGTAAACGATCGCTAGGAAAACCATGCCCTTGGCCTACTTAGCTTTATCATAGATCCAAGCCTTGCTCTTTCGAAAATTGGTGCTTGATAAAATGGCGTTAGGGCGTCGCGAAGCAGCTGGGCATACGAGAGCTTTGTTACGGTTCCAGTGCCAGCACGATATTAGGTTTAAGAAAAAATGGCGGCACAATACCAGCGGTATTCGAGAGCGGCAAGACTTCTTCGGGTAACTCAATGCCGAGTACGTTGCTCATGAACCAGCGTCTCTTTTGGCATCGTTCATAACAGTCGGGAGCAAATTCTTTCAGCTTCCCGCGCAATTCCCTGTCTGCGACTATCAGACCGTCCTCCATACGAGTTGAGAAGTAACGGCTGGATTGCGGGATGACGTCGGCCTGGATGTACATGCCTGAAGCCACCGGAATCTGAGAGCCCGCATAGAACGGGGAGCTAAGCCACTCGTCCATGTGAATCAGGTGTCCGGGATTGAGGTAGATTCCGAATTGCGCAAACGGCAGGTACTTCTGAATCAGATCGTAAAACTTTTCTCCCGGAGTGCCTAATTTCATTAGGGCGAACCATTCGCCCATGGCCGCGAAGTAAGGACCAGCGAAAGACGAAACATAGTCTGCTGCTTCGAGGGGGAGGTCTGCGGCATTATGCGCAATCCATCCAGCGCGGCAAACATTGCTGCCCCAGTACGCAACATTGAAGGAAAGGGTCTGGCCTCGACGAATAAGTTGACCGCTCGGTCCGCAAAGACCGAGTTCTGAGTTACTGCCGGTGGCAAACGTTACGTGACAACTCAACGGGTCTCCGTTGAGGCCGCCACGCTCGACCACGGAATGGTCCGTCACTCCCTCTTGCAGTGCAAAAATCATGCGCTTAGCAGATTCCGCGGCTTGTACATTGGCGTACTCGAAGTAAGCAATTTCAATCGGAGTGCACCGTGCGCGAAGGCCACGACCGGGATGCATCAATAGGTCGGTTACGTTGACCACGTTTTCTGATCCAGCTAGTTGCCGAAGAGTGTCCGCCAGATATGCCGGAATATCCAACGCATGAACAGCATCGGGATGTTCGCCTTCGGAGAAGTACTTCCATCCCACACAGCCTACGCGTGCCATAGGGCCGATACTTTCGCCAGCGAGAATCTCCCGAAGAGTTCGGCTCTGGTCTCGAGGTTGACCGAGCAGAGAGAACGACTGGAAACGCTCATGACGCATTCGCCCCGACGTATGCAGGGAACTTACACCTAGATATGACACGCACTCGTTCCCGACAAGGATGAGCGGAGTGCCCGCACGCCTGATGATCAGAAGTGCCTCCTCGAACCGGGGATCGAACCCAGTGAGGTAAGTCAGATTGGCGAAGTGCTCGCGGTCACCATATACGACGATATGTGTGAGCTTAAGCTCCTCCATGGTAGTTCTTAGGCTGTCGATCCTTGCTTCAAGTTCGTGAGTCGATGGCCGGGGCGGACAAACACCGCTGCCGAACTCCGGCCAGTCGACTTCGATCAATCGATGTGCTCGCGGTTTAGCAGCCATGGAGTCTCGTTTTCCTTTCTGTCGCCAACGACGGAAGGATGAGGCGTGCGACGGAGTCCTCAGGACGGTCGCGGAGTCGACGACCAGAATCAAGGCCTGGCTGCGCTTCGTTGACGTACGCCGGAAAGGCTGGGTTCACCACTTCTGCGCCAGCACTTCCACAATTTTGCTCAACGCGTCCAGGTCCTTCGTATCGATCACTTCCCCCGGCGAATGCGAATATCGCAACGGCCAGCCCAGCGCCACGTCCACCGACCCATATCGCAAAAACACCGCGCCGTCGTTTCCGCCGCCCGTCACTCCATACTGCGCGGGAATGCCATTTTCCTTGGCCAGCGCCACCACGCGATCCACATATTGCCGCGGCACCACGTTCGAATTGTCCACCGCGCGCACCACGAAGCCTTTTCCAATCTCCGCATCGCCAAAGCGCTTCGACTCCAGCGGCGAATCCGAGCTCACAAACGTATCAATCGCAAACACAAAGTCCGGCACGCGTCCTTCCTTGGCAGCCTGTTCCGCGAACGCCGCCGCTCCTTTTAATCCCACTTCCTCTTCCGTCGACCACACAAACGTCACGTCGCGCCCTTTCAATTCCGGCCCAATCGCGTTGACCGCTGCAATCAGCGCGGCGCATCCCACGCGATCGTCAAAACTGCGCGCGTTCGCACGCGTTCCCAGCAGCGGCCGGTATTTCTTGGGAATCGTCACGTAGTCGCCCGCCGCAATCCCCAGCTTCTCCGACTCTTCCTTCGAATGCGTTTCCACGTACACATGCGCCGGCTCATCCATCGATCGCGGCCCGCTCGGCCACTCAAACCCCGGCTTGTCCCAACCGCTCGGCAGTTCCAACACTCCACCCACAGGTCCTTTCGCGCTGTGCACCAGAACAACATGTCCCAGAAAGTATTGCAGGTACCCGCCTCCCAACACTTCTACCGCCAGGCGGCCATCATCCTCGATCTTTTTTACCTCGTACCCAATCTCATCCATGTGCGCCACAAACGCGATCCGCGGCGCCTTCGCATCTCTGTTGCCTACACGCAGCACCAAATTCCCCGCCGCATCCGTCCTCGCCTTCTCCTGCGCCCACTTCGGCAGCAGTTTCTTCACCTCTTCGCGCACCGCCGTCTCGTGCCCGCTCGCTCCGTGCGCCTCCGTGAGCGCGCGAATCACAGAAACACCTCCTCCCATGCTGCCGCCTTCCCCTCCACCGATCGGCGAACTCACGACTTCAAGGTACACGCTCAGCAATCGTTCCAATCGTTCCGCGTCGCCTCGCGCCACCGTCTCCGCGGGTGTCACTGGCCAGAGCTCAGGAACTCCCAGTTCCACAAAGTTTTCTGGCAGCGTGGCGCTCTTCGCATAACCCGCAATTCGTGGTGCCGCCGCATTTACCACCTGCAGCGGGATCTGCTCTTTTTCGGCAACCGCTTTCAGTCGCTCTGCCAGGCTCTCCGCGCCGTTCTTGGAATCTGCCGTGACACCCAGTAACACTCCGCTACCCGGTTTTCGTTCTTCCACTTGCACATCCTTATTCGCCGGCGGTGCGGCCATCACTCGGCCAACAAACACCATTTCGTCCGGATGAATCTCCGTCAACAGTCGATTTAGCCCGCGTCCGCCGGTCCACTGTTGGGTAACAAATGCAATGGTCGTCGTTCCTTTCGCTTTGATCTCCCGACCCTGCCCCAGTAATCCAAGAAGAGTATTGACTCCAGTCTCTTCCCCTGTCGCAGGTCCTGCCACACCGGAATCGCCTACCGTGAAACTGTTTCGCTGCAATGCAATCGGGTCCAGCAGATCCACGCCCGCCGCTCGAACTTCGGCTGCACTCCCGGCGCCGATGTCCACGTACAACTCCTCCACGTGATTCATTTTCGGCGCATTCATGCGCCCCGGCTGCAAGTGCACGCTCAAGCCCGCGAACACTCCG
>Ga0210406_10002417_pt1 | contig 21348 bp, 15 predicted proteins | sample IncBWC30MmetaG_FD_155454 | JGI IMG/M metagenome (GOLD analysis project Ga0210406, IMG submission 155454) | Forest soil microbial communities from Barre Woods Harvard Forest LTER site, Petersham, Massachusetts, United States - Inc-BW-C-30-M | ecosystem: Environmental > Terrestrial > Soil >... | reverse complement strand
CCAGGGTTCGCAAATGCTGCGGCAGTTCAACCCGGATCATGGCAACGTCTGCACTTCGACCGAGAGCACCGCCGGAAGATCGCGCACGATGGGCGCCCAGTTGTCCCCCGCATCGGACGACGCGTACACCTGCCCGCCGGTCGTGCCGAAGTACACGCCGCAGGAATCGAGCGAGTCCACCGCCATGGCGTCACGCAGCACATTCACGTAGCAGTTATTCTGCGGCAAGCCGTTGGTGAGCGCCTCCCACTCGTTTCCACCGGAGCGGCTGCGATACACACGCAGCTTGCCGTCGGGCGGATAGTGCTCGCCATCGCTCTTGATCGGGACGACATAAATGGTCTCGGGTTCGTGGGAATGAACGTCGATCACAAATCCAAAGTCGGTAGGTAGGTTCCCGCTGATTTCGTGCCATGAGTCGCCGGCATCGTCGCTGCGCATAACGTCCCAGTGCTTCTGCATGAACAGCACACCCGGACGCGAGGGATTCATCGCAACGTGATGCACACAGTGCCCGACTTCTGCGGTTGGCTCAGGGATGTACTGCGAGTACAAACCTTTGTTGATCGGCTTCCACGTTGCCCCGCCGTCGTCCGTGCGGAACGCGCCCGCCGCCGAGATGGCGATGTAAATCCGCTGGGGATCGCTGGGATCGAGAATCACGGTGTGAAGGCACATGCCGCCGGCCCCTGGTTGCCAGTGCGGGCCGGTGCCGTGGCCGCGCAATCCCGCGAGTTCGTGCCAGCTCGTTCCGCCATCGGTTGAGCGGAACAGCGCAGCATCCTCAATGCCTGCGTAAACCGTGTCCGGATCGGTGAGGGACGGTTCGAGGTGCCACACCCGCTTGAACTCCCAGGGATGAGGTTTGCCATCGTAAAACTGGTGGGTGGTGAGTGGCTTCCCGGTTTCCGGAGAAACGTCGTAGACGAACTTGTTGCTCGCGCCCTGCATGGCCTCGGGGCCCGGCTTGATGTCGCCTCCGGGCGCTTCCCACGTGTTGCCACCGTCGTTGGAGCGCTGAATGACCTGCCCGAACCAGCCGCTGCACTGGGACGCATAAATTCGATTGGGGTCGGCGGGCGAGCCCTTGAGGTGATAGAGCTCCCAGCCCGCAAAGTGCGGTCCGCTGACCTCCCAATCTTGGCGCTTGCCATCGGATGTCAAGATGAATGCGCCTTTGCGCGTGCCAACCAATACCCGTACCTTGCTCATCTCTGTTACTCCTCAGTTGTTCATTACCCGCGAAACATTCTGAACGAAGGGTCGGCCCTGTTGCAAATCGGCGCGCAGGTTTCTCGGCGAGTTCGCTTGTGCCCGATGGTACCAACGCAGGAAGGGGGCTAGAATTTGGGCCGGTACACGAATTGGAGAAAGCCGATGACGAAGACCGCCGCCGAAAAAGCGCACATGAAGCAGAAAGCCAAGCACGAACTGAAAGAGTTGCTTGTGATCTTTTCCTACCTCGCTTTTTTCTTTTGCGCACTCGTGACTTACAGCATGCTTTTGCTGAATGAATATCACGTTAAATATTGGAACTATGCCTTCGCGCTGATCAATGCTTTGGTGATCACCAAAGTCATCATGATTGGAGAGTACGCAAAAGTCGGAAAGAGATACGAAGCGGGCGCGCTGGTTGTCTCGGCAATCTGGAAGGCCTTCGTGTTTGGATTGCTGGTCTTTGCATTTCATGTTGTAGAAGAAGTCATCAAACGGCTTATTCATGGAGATGACATGGCGATCGCTGCGCGAAACATACGCTTCGATGAGTTAGGAGGACGCTGCATCGTTGTATTTTGCACGTTCATCCCCCTCTTCGCGTTCCGGGAGTTCCGCCGCGTGATGGGAGAGGACGAGTTCCAAGCGTTGGTTTTCGGGAAAGGCAAAAAAACCGGACCTTAAGGTCATGTGGTGTGTATTTCGCTACCACAAGCTTCTCTTTACTGATCCTCCGGCGGAGTCGGAATGTCCGGCGTCTGGTCCGGCGGTTTCGCTCCGAAGTGATCAGCAAGCTCTTTGCCATCGAAGCTGTGGGTAAAGCTTTCTTTGATCTCCGGCAACATTGTCGCGTTCCAGTCGTACCACTCTCGAACCAGCCGCCGATAGACATCTTTTTGGCGCTCCTTTAAGTTCGCACGCTCCAACGGGTCGTCGACGACGTTAAAAAGGAACGTGTTGTCTAGGATCTTCAGGTACTTGTAGTCGCCCTCGCGGACAGCCCGCTGCGCGTTGGCCTTGTAACGCCAGAACAGCTTACGGGGGAAGGGAGGGGCATTCCTCGTTAGCACCGGCAGAAGATTGATCCCATCGAGCGGATAAGCAGGATCGGCTTCCGCTCCCGAGGCGGCTAGCAGGGTGGCAACCCAATCCATGCTGATCGATACCTGTTCCGTTGTCCGGTTCTTAGGAATGCGCGCGGGCCAGGAGATCACTGAGGGAATGCGCAGTCCGCCTTCCAGTAACTCCGTCTTCTTGCCGGTGAAGGGCCACGTGTCGGCAAAGCGCTCTCCTCCGTTATCGCTGGTGAAAATTACAATGGTGTTCTCTGTCAGTCCGTTCGCGCCCAGGGCCTGAAGCACGCGACCGATCTGCCGATCCATGGCTTCGATCATCTGCTGATAGGTCTTCTGCGATCCACCGTCGATATCGAAGATTCCGACGCTTCCCGGTTGTGACAGCCGGACGGACTCAGCTTTATCCCCAGGACCCTCCCAGGGCCAGTGTGGCGCGTTAAAGTGCAGGCTTAACAGGAATGGCGGCTTGCGCTTTGCATACGCATCAATGACCTTCACCGCCCGGCTTCCCAGCAACTCAGTCAGATAGCCTGTCTGCTCGATTGAGACATCATCGTCCCACAGATCACTTTTATGACTTGCCGCGGCGTGGGAAAAATAGTCGACGGCACCGCCGCGAAATCCGTAAAAATGATCGTAGCCGCTCTGGAGAGGACCAAATTTTGGAAGCACGCCCAGGTGCCACTTGCCGATCAAGGTCGTGCTGTAGCCAGCCTTCTTTAACGTCGACGGCAGGGTCGGCTGTTCCGGTGGCAGACCGATGTCGGGATTTCCGGCCAGAGGCTCTTCCAGACCTACGCGCAAGCGATACTGGTATCGGCCCGTGATGAGGGCCGTGCGGGTCGCGGTACAGACGGCGGAGTTCGCGTAGGCCTGCAGAAAACGTACTCCGGTCGCAGCGATGTGGTCGATATTCGGCGTACTGAGATCAGGACGGCCATAGCAGGAAACGTCGGCGAACCCAAGATCGTCAGCCAGTATAAAGAGGATGTTTGGAGGCTTTGGGAGTGGTGTTGCGCCAATAATGCGTGGTCCCATTGCCAGAGCGATTGTGCCGGCAGTTGCACCTCGAAGCAGGTCGCGGCGTGTGATGCAGTGTTTCTCTATGACCGACATCGACCGTCCTCAATCTTCGCTTTTCGTCTGAAAGTCCCCGAGCAGCGGTTCGCCTCGTTATTCGAAAGCAAATTCGTGGCCGAGCTTTAGTCGCGACTCAGATTTTCTCTTCGGCTGGTACAAAGGTCGCCGGTCACTCAAGTCATAGAACTCTATTTCTCCCGGCAGAGCAACCCAGATGCCTGCGGGCTACGGCACCCGAAGCCCCTGCTAGAACTCAAGGCTGCGATATAGGGCGTGGGCGCGACGCGACACTACTGCGAGTCTGATTCAACCACAGCGTGACCCTTATGCGAACATTCGCTCCGTTCCTCAGGCGTGAGCGGAGTTGGCTTTTCGTCGGCCGGCACCGAGTTGCATCGCATCGTTTCCTCAAACCCTGGCGCCGAAAAAACGAAGACGAGACTCACTGGCTCCGCGCCCGTATTCTTTAGCCTGATCCATGTATCTGATGGTATGAAGACCAACCCACCCGCGTGTACGTCACCTTCCTTATCACCCAGCCATACATGAGCGGTTCCACTCTGGATTAGCAGAATCTCGTCCTGTATGAGGTGTTTGTGCTTTGCTATTCGAGCTCCGGGCAAAAGGTCTTCGGTACCCAAGACAAGGTGCTGCGAGCCGTTATTCTTAGGACTCACCTTCAGCAGGAATTGGGGAGCGGCGACTGTGCTCTTATCTGTATGGATACGGCGCGTGCGAAGTTCGCCCCCGTCCTTTTCCAGTATCAGGGGCTGTGCGCGCTCTTCCGCACCGGCGACGGCTGGGTTCGAGGTCGCTTGCGACTGAGCCGAATCGACTAATCCTATGAGCACAGCCACGGTTGTAATGCAGTGTAGCCCCATTCGCCAATTCATTGATTACCTCGCGAAGTTCACTCGCAATGTGCCATTAGGACTGGCCGCCCGTCAGAGATTGGATTGAGCATACGCCGGTATTCCTGCTGGCAACAGGGCCAGCATGACGGCGCCCTTCACAATTAAGCATGACAAAGTGGACCGTGGCTGGCCTTTTCTGTTGCAACAACTTGCGCGCTCCTTTTCAAGGGATCCGCGCACGACCTGTAGCGGTCACAACAATGCATGAGAATGGGCGCGAGCGCGAGTACTGTGTTGATCATTGCCTTTCACATCTTGAAGAGCGGTCAGGGCTACCACGAACTTGGAGGAAACTACCTAGAGCAGATCAATAAGGTCCAGCTTCCGCGGTACTTCGTGAACCGCTTACAAAGACTCGGCTTGAAGGTGACTCTCGAACCAGCCACCGCCGTGGCCTGACGAATAATTTTCGAAGGAGGCCATGTCGCAACCTATCTGAATCGGACAAAGTTGAACGGACAGTGATTTGCAGCCGCAGGATGCAGGAGCGGCCGCGGGACGTCGGTCTCGAAGCGGGTAAACTCGCTCACGCGATGAAAGCGCGTCTTCATTGTCAATGCAGAACTCAGTCTTCGCTAATGAGATGTTGAGTGAAGCCGAGTTCCACGAGTCGGTGAAATGCCTGCTTCACATTGTCCGGAATTTGCTGGGGAGCCGAGAAACCCCGCGCGGCGTAGACCCAGATCCGCTGTAGGTCGCCCATCATGATATTCGTGATCTTGTCAGGCGGCAGCATATCGTTGCAATAGTCGTCGAATGTGCCCGTCCAGGATGCGGTCGAGGCAGGCATCTCCGGCCAAACTACGGCGTGGGTGGCCATTACCCGCCGTTGCATGAACGGCTTCACTGCGATCAGGATGTTCCGCGGCGTGAGGCCGGCCGCTTCGACGACACGCCTGGACAATGCCAGGTTCTCGGCCGTGTTCAGCGCCTGCGTCTCCAGCATCATCTTGTCCCTTGGCACGCCCCGAGACGCCAGGATGTCGGCGAACACTTCCGCCTCCGGCCGGTCCCAGTCCGTGGCCAGTAGATCGTTTTGATGAGCGAGGCCGCCCGTCACCACCAGTTTCTCCGAGATTCCTGCGTGATACAGCTCAGCGGCAAATTCAGCCACCCGCGTGTCGTTGGTGCCGAGCACCACCATGACATCGGCTGCTAAAGCGCGATGGTTCAGCTGATGATAGTCGAAGATTCGGCGTGCGTGTTCGATAGCTTCGGGCGACATTGTTGCCATACTATCTTGGCAGCAATATGTTCCACACGGCAATCTCCCTCATTGTTGCCTGTTCGCTGCACTGCACTTCGCCCCGCCGGCCGAAACGCGGTTGTGACAGGCCCGGCAAACCCACAGATACCAGCCCGGAATCTTGCCGCGAAAGAGACTCAAATCCCGCAGTGCCACCTCTGGCCGCAAGATTAGGGTTTCCGCGGGCTTCGTGCTATGACATGGCATACTTCGCCACAGGACATGCCCGATATCGATGTAATGCCGTTGCGAGGTGGCGATTCGTAAACCCAACTGGTGGGATCGCGGCCGTCTGGCCGGACGGCAGCAGTTAGCTGACGCTAGTCTGCCCGATGACGCCGCGCTGAAAGTACAGCGGCTCTGCATTCGCTCTAATACGCCTGAAATAGCTGTTTTGTGGCCCGCTGGATTGAAGATGAACCTTGGAACCAACGCCAGACGCGCCCTGAACGCAGGTTTTCCGCGCTCAACAGCGTGATGCCGATATCAATGCCGACGACGTCCGGGTCGACCCAAAGTGTTTGCGGATTGAAAGCGTCGGCAAACCCGTAGCGGCCATAGACGTGTTGGGCAAACTTCTCGTGCATGTAGCGAAGCGCGGGCAGACAGATTTCGGGAGCGAACATCAGCGAGCCACCGGGGGCGCAGGGGACAACCGTACCATCGAGGTCACGTCTCGAGAGAGGATCGCCCCAAATCACGTAGCCGATGTCGCTGTCAGAAGCGGTAGTGCCCCAGAGATACTCCGAATAGCCGGGATAGATTCCACGAAGACTCAGACAGTAGGCCCGATGGGCGTAAGTGGCGGTCACGGAATTTCGGAAGTAATCGATCTCATATGGTGGTCCATCACGAAGACCAGCCAGATAAAACCACGCTTGCGAGTATTGATGCGTAAACAGTGGCCCGTATCCCACGAACCTGTAGCCGTAGGCATCAATGACTGGACGGTCAAACTTATACCAGCATTCGGCGGGTATAGGATGCGTAGGCGAGCCAATGCCTAGGAGATAGAGGATGGCTTGCTCGTCATAGGCTGCCCACTCAGCCCGTAAGAGACCTTTCTCCGGGGTCCAACCCATGTGCAGCAGCCCGGTTCGCTGGTCCAGCATCCAACTAAAATCGACCCGCTCATAAACGCTTGAAGCAAGCGCGACGATCTCCGCGTCGTCGTTGTAATACTGTTGGACCGTCAACACACCGGCAATCAAAAGGGCTGTGTCAATGGTGGAGAGTTCCGAGTTCCACGCCCGTTCGCCGCTTTTTCGGTTTACGAAGTGGTAATACCACCCGCGTACATGGTTCTGGTCGTATGCAAAATAGCGAAGCGTGGCGCGAACCCTCTCCCGTAGCTGGTTGGGATCTATCCAGCGACGGTCTGAGGCGATACACACCGCGGTGAGAGCAAAACCGGTCAGCGCGATGCTGGCGACTTCCAGATTTCGCCCCGGAATCGCCGTTCCATCTGTCCGAACACGATCCAGCACCAGCCCGCTGTGAGGATCGCCATGCTCCCAGAAAAAAAGAAATGCGCGGTGGGACAAGTCTTCCAGGAAGGCGTCATCCGAAACAGAAATGTCGCTCCGAAAACTGCGTAAGACCGGGAGTGCTGCTGCCAGCGACAGGAAACGGCGGCGTGAGAGGGTTGTCATCGCATTTCATTTGAGGCCTGCCCACTCTGCTTACGGCCCCATTCTGGCTTATATTACCCACATGTGGGCCGCCGACTCTAATTCAGGACCGAACTTTGATGCGCTAAAGCTAATAAGTGGCGAACGTATCAGGTCGCGCGCACTGCTGCACGCCGAACTGAGCGACGGAGATTCGGCATTCCCTGGTGGGTTACGCCACATCCGACGAAGTCCCATTCTGCGATTCGCAGCCATTCTCATGGCCTGCGCGACGATGATGCAGGCACAAGAATCACCTCATGCCAGCGGGGCTGCGTCAGTCCGGGTTCACGGTCAGGCGACCATCTCGGTAGAACCGAACCAGGCGCAATTTGATATCGGAGTTGTGAGCCAGGCAACCACTGCCAAAGCGGCTGCTGATCAAAATGCGCGTCAATCCGACGCTTTAATTCACGAACTCAATACTGCCTTTCCGTCGGCGACCATAAACGGCGTCAACTTTTCCGTGAACCCCAATTATCAGTACCCCAAAGAAGGAGCGCCGACGATTGCCGGCTACACAGCCAGTAAGACTGTCCGCCTGCTTTTGGAAGATATTTCCAGGTTGCAGACCGTCGTTGATATCGCCGTAAAATCAGGGGCGACCAGTATCAACCGGCTCACGTTCACCGTGCGAAACGAAGATTCGGCCCGGGCCCAGGCTTTAGCAGCAGCTGCCCGCCAAGCGCAAGCGGGAGCTCAGGCGCTCGCCACCGCGCTGCAGTTAAGAATCGTGAGGCTGTTGACTGTCGAGGAAGGCCAACCCGTTATCGTTTCCCCTCCGCGGGAAATCAGCTTCGAGAAGCTCCAGTCAACCAACCTCGCACCGATCTCGCTTGGCACCATCGACGTGCATGCCGACGTGGACTTGACTTACGAGGCGGCGCCGGCGGCTGAGCGGCCTCCGGAGAACGCTCCCGCAACTCCGCGATCTCCGGTGAAGAAGTAACGGCCTCGGAGCGCAGCGGCGCGCATGACGGAATACCGCCTTAAGCAAGTAGCTGTCCGACTCCATGGTTGATAAGTGCCGAAGCGCTACTTAGACGCGGACGGTGGGACACCACGCTGAAGTCCCCCAACTCTTATTCAACCTGGGAATTATCCTGCCGATTTCCTTCTGCAGCGCAGCCCAGCCGATCAGGTTTTTACTAATCTGCGCCCGTCGGCGTGGAACGACTAGTCTGAATCACGAGAAATATTGGCAACCCACACTCCGACGGCAGCATCTATCATGCCGGAACACGGCCTGACACCGTTGGCCACTAGACGGCACGAGGGCGTGTTTGGCGTTAACAAGCGCGATTTAGTATTATTTAGTCGCTGTCGGGAAGCCCTTCGTCGGAACTGCTTCAGATGAGTTGGTTGCATCTCTCGCCATTTGCGCGTCAGGTGCAGAAAAAACCTCTTAAACACTGAACGTGGGGGACGAAGATGATTTGCATAGATCGCCGTCTTGGGTCATTCAGCAGCCAGCGTCTGACCTCAGTTTCCTATAGCAAAATTCCAAACGCCTCTGCTCGCCGAAAACTGATTCTCTCCTGCTTGCTGGTCGCGTGCACATTTCTTTGGCTGACCGAAGTTGGCCAAGCTCAGTACCGAACCAGCATCCAGGGAACGGTCACTGATTCTTCCGGGGCCGTGGTCTCCGGTGCGACGGTGACTCTTACCAACAACGAAACTAACCAAACCTTGCAGGCCACGACCACGGATGCTGGAGTCTATGTGTTTAACGCGCTGCTTCCCAGCACCTACACCATTACGGTCGAGAAACCTGGATTTCAAAAGAAAGTGCTCGATCATGTCCAGGTCATCGCCGAGCAGGCGAATGCGGTCAACGTCGAACTCGCAGTAGGCGAAGCTTCTCAGACCGTCACGGTGAGCGGCACCACACTTCCGGCAATCGATACCGAAACCGGAATGATCAGCGGTACCGTCACCACTCAGCAGGTACAGAACATGCCTTCCTTTGGCCGCGATGTCTTCCAGTTGGCCCAATTAGCTCCCGGCGCATTCGGCGATGGCTCGCAAGGTGCCGGAGGCGGCACCAACAACCTGCCCGGAAATACTGGGCCCGGCGGCTCAGGATCGAATTCCGGGATATTCCAGACGGAAAACAAAGTCCAGGTTATCGCCAACGGTTCGCCTCTGGAAGCCAACAACATCACCCTCGATGGCGTCAGCATCAACAGCATCACTTGGGCCGGCGCGGCGGTGATAACCCCCAACGAAGAGTCCGTCAAGGAAATGAAGATCGTTACCAACGACTATGACGCCGAGAACGGACGCTTCGGCGGCGCCCAGATGCAAGTCATCTCAAAAAATGGCACCAACAATTGGCACGGCAGCGCCTTCTTCCGCCTCAACCGCCCGGGCTTGAATGCTTATCAGACCTGGAACGGACCTTTCTCCTACTTCACGCCAACCAACACAACCGCTTCCGAGCGTGGTCTGCAGCGCGACACCGGACGATTCAACACCTGGGGAGGCAGCGTCGGTGGCCCGATCATCAAGAACAAGCTCTTCGGCTTTTTCTCCATTGAGAGGCTAACCAACGGTTCGACAGCTACTGCCACCGGTTGGTACACCACCCCCCAATTCAATAGCTCTTCCCGGCCCGGGAGTGTTGCCAACCAGTTCCTTACCTATCCTGGCGAAGGTGCCAGCTTTAGTTCTATTTTGCCGGCGACTTGCGCTGGCATCGGACTCTCCGAAGGTGTCAACTGCCGCACGATTCCCGGTCAGGGTCTTGATGTAGGTTCACCCCTTACCTCGCCGCTGGGAACCCTGGACCCTAGCTTTGGCGGCTTTGGAAGCCCCGGTATCGGTGGCGGTTTGGATGGCGTTGCCGACATTTTCGAAGTCAACACCGTTAATCCCACCAACAACGTCAATACCCAATACAACGGACGAGTTGACTGGAATGTCACCAGCAGAGACCTGATCGCCGGGTCGATCTACTGGGTCCCCTTAAGTACCACGAACTATAACGGCCCAGTCCGGGCCGCAAACCTCTGGAATCACACCCAGACCAACAACGCTTTTACCGCGCTTTGGAACCACACGTTTTCTCCATCTTTGCTGAACGAGTTACGGTTTAATGCGGCAGGTTGGCGCTGGAATGAGATCTGATCCAACCCGCAGGAGCCTTGGGGTTTGCCTACTGACAATCTCACCCCGCTGAACCAGGCCAGCGCCTACGGCGGCAACACCATTCAATACTTCGGAGCCCCAGGCCCCAGCGTCTTCGATCAGTGGACCTATAACCTCTCCGACAAGGTTTCCAAAGTCCATAACACTCACAGCTTCAAATTCGGTGGCGACGTCACGCGCCTCTACTTCCTTGACGAAGCGCCATGGTCGGCGAGACCGCAGTACTTCTTCAACAACATTTGGGATTTTCTAAACGACGCTCCCTCGGGCGAAAATGGCGCATTCAACCCGCTTACTGGTAATCCCACTTCGGTGAGAAAAGACATTCGTTCCACCGTCTGGGGTCTCTTCTTCCAGGATGATTGGCGCATTCGCCCGACTTTGACGATAAACCTTGGTTTGCGTTGGGAATATTTCGGCTCCCCCTACTCTACGGAAAACAATATCAGTCGTTTAGCCCTGGGCTCAGGCATAGCGAATTCCCTGTCGGGAATGCATTTGATCGAGGGTGGCAACTTGTGGAATGTGCCTTTGACTAATTTCGGACCCCAGATTGGCTTCGCCTGGTCGCCCGCGAAGTTTGGCGGCAACACTGTAATCCGTGGCGGTTTCGGGATCGGATATTCAGGATTGGAGGAAGCGATTTCTCTGAACGGCCGCGACAATCCTCCGATCGTTGTTAATCCCCAGCTGTTCGCGACGGGTCCCACGACTACCGCCCCAATTCTCTATTCGACCGCTGACAACCTTCACAACTTCAACGGGTTCCCCTCGAACCCCTCTACTATTTCAGCCTTTGGTCCGAACAACCTGCCCCTGAATGGAACAACTACGGTAGCGGGTTTCCCATCCTCGCTGCCCACCTCTTATAACTATCGGTACTCCCTGGAGATTGAGCACGAGTTCAACTACCAATGGGTATTCACCCTAGGCTATCAAGGCAACACCGGCCACCATTTCACCCGCCAGTATGACGAGAACATTGTCTATGGCGTCGCTGGTGCCCCCTTAAATCCAACTGTGACGCAGACTCAGTGGTGGGCGAACGACGCCAACTCCAACTACAACGCACTGCTAGTCGGCATGCGGCATGGATTCAGCCGGTGGTTCCAGTTTCAAGCCGACTACCGCTGGAGCAAACTGATGGACAATGCTTCCCAGCCGTATTATCTCGATCCCTACATGTGGGACCCTGCTGCATCGCGGGGACCTGCGGATTATAACGTGGCTAATGCCTTTAAGGCCTATGGCGTCTGGCAGTCTCCCTGGTTTCAGGGCAAGCGCAACTGGGAGGGGCAGGTCCTAGGAGGATGGACACTCTCCGGCATTCTCAATTGGCATTCCGGCTTCCCCTGGACGCCGGTTTATAATCCGTCGGGATGTATCGTCGTTTCCACCGGCTCGGATTGCAGCTTGCGTCCGGGGAACCAGATCGCCGGGTTCAACGTCGATACCGGCAATTCGGCCTTCAGGTCCGGCCCCGGCAACGGACCAAACTCGAGCGTTAACAACTCGAACTTCCCCGGCGGAGGTCTGGCTTTTTTCACCAATCCCGCGGTGCCGACTCCTCCCTTCCCGGCTGTGGGAGTCGCGCCTCCGGTCTCACCCATTATCCGCAACACCTTGGCCGGTCCTCACTACTTCGACGTGGACGCAACACTAACCAAGGTATTCGGAGCACCGCGCATACCAGGCTTGGGAGAAGGCGCGCAGTTTCAGATTCGCGCCAGCTTCTTCAACTTATTCAACAACCTGAACCTGAAGGGAAGCGGCCAGAGCACCGGTGGTGGTATCAGCAACTTCATCGCTAACGCAAACTTTGGCCAGGCTCAGTCGGCGCTTGGTTCTCGCACCGTCACAGTTGAATTCCGGTTCCAGTTCTAAACCATGCAGACGTTTGTTTCACGTGGGTACCCCATCCTTTCGCCGGCCTTTGGCGAAAGGGTGGGGTCGGATCTCTTCCAGGTTCGAATCCTGCCCTGATCCCGCTTAGCTGGACGCAGGGGGCCTCCATTGTGAATATGAGTTTTTGCCAATTCGGGAATTCGCCATCAGATTTATCCCAAAACATCTTGCAATCCCACTTCGCCTTCGCCACGCTATCAACGTGGGGTTTTTGTCCCCACAAGGACTAGTGTAGGTGCCCCGTCCGTCGGGGGTCCCCGATGAGCCCCTAATTTGCGCTCGTTTGGGGTGGATTTCGCCGGCCTTTGGCGAAAGGGTGGGATCGTCATCTCTGGCTGTTTGCAGCTCCCGTGTTCGAGCAGCTTGTACGAACTGATTGTTAGCTGACGCTGATAACTGAAGCTGACAGCTATCGGCCCGTTCTCTGGAGGCTATATGTCCCATCCCGGTCCGCGCTCTTGTCGCCACGCTTTTCATCCCGCATCTTCGAATCGCCGGACTAACCACAGGGCTCAACGCAACTCCTTGTTTTTCTATATTTTGGCTATAACTCCTTTGCCGTCTATGTTTTGTGCAGCATCTCGTGCGTATAACTATGATTCTAAATATTTTAGGGGGAGGGGGGAGGGGGCACCCCCTGCATCCCGTTTTGGGAGATTTCTGCTGGCGATTTGCCTCGCAGTGCTCGTATTCCACGCCGACCTCCGGGCGCAAACTGCTCCCCACGTCGTCACCATCGACGCAAACGCACCCGGAACCGCATTTCCCCACTTCTGGGAGCAGATGTTCGGCTCCGGCCGCGCCGTTCTTGCGCTTCGCGCCGCCTACCAAAGCGACATGCGCGAGGTGAAACAGGCGACCGATTTCCGTTACGTTCGCGGCCATGCCATCCTGCACGACGAAGTCGGTGTCTACAGCGAAGACAAGCAAGGCAATCCGAAGTACAACTTCACATACGTCGACCAGATCTACGATGGCATGCTCGCCAACCGCGTGCGCCCGATGGTCGAGATCAGCTTTATGCCCAAGCAGCTTGCCTCTGATCCCAATGCGATTCATCCCTTCTGGTACAAGCAGAACGTTTCGCCGCCAAAGGATTACGCCAAATGGGACAACCTAATCCGCCACTTTGCCCAGCACCTGGTCGACCGGTACGGTATCGCGGAAGTCTCGCAATGGTACTTCGAAGTCTGGAACGAACCCAACATCGACTTCTGGGCGGGCAATCCCAAGCAGCCAACCTACTTCGAGCTCTATGCCCACACTGCTCGCGCGCTCAAGTCTGTCTCGCCGCTGTTACGCGTCGGAGGGCCCGCGACCGCCGCAGCCGACTGGATCGAGCCATTCCTTGCCCACGTATCGCAACAGAACGTGCCGATCGATTTCGTCTCCAGCCACGGGTACGGCGATGACACGGTTGAAAATCTGTTCCACACCAACGAACAGATTCCGATGAATCAGCGCGTGTGCCGCGCCATTAAGAAGGTGCGCGATCAGATCAAAGCTTCGCAGCGTCCGCAGCTCCCGCTGTACTGGACGGAGTGGAATGTCCCGTCTTATGGCGATCTGGGCGCCCGCGACAGCATCTATGTCGGACCGGCGCTCGCCTACGACATCGTCCAATGCGACGGGTTGGTGGAAATGATGTCGTATTGGACCTTCGACGATGTGTTCGAAGAAGGGGGTGTCCCCGAAGATCCGTTTCATAACGGCTTCGGCCTTATTGCAGTGGGCGGCATCAAGAAGCCCGCATTTTACGGCTACGCTCTACTGCACCTCCTCGGATCCGAACGCCTCGCCAATACCGCAAATAGCGTGTTGGTGACGCGACGCTCGGATGGCACCCTGGTTATCGCAGTTTGGAACCAGGTTGAACCGGATCAGAAAGGTGCGCCGCAATATTTTCGTCTCGAGTTCCGCAATGTCAATACTACCGAACCCGTTCTCGTCCATCGGGTCGACGAGAACCACAGCAATAGCCCGGCCGCGTATCGTGCGATGGGCAGTCCGCGGTATCCGACGCAAGCGCAAATTGAACAGCTCAATCGCGAAAGCGCGTTGGCAGCTCCGGAAGTGGTGGCAATGAAAAACGGCGCCATCGAGCTCGAGGTGCCGGTGAACGGGCTGTCGGTACTGGAAGTCTCGCGGTGGTAGGCTTACGGCAATTGCTAGTAGAAATGCTCCATTGCCGCGTGTGCGCGTGCCTTTTGCGGAAGCTCCTTCGAATTGGAACTTGTTTTCTTCTGACTGCGTTACTACTCGACTCACTCCAACTCGGTGCACAAACCAGGTCTTCTCAGGATTTTGCGACGCTCTCTGCGAAGGCCAACGCCGCTCGCGATGCCGACCGACTCAACGAGGCTGGCACACTCTATCAGCAGGCTCTTGCATTACGGCCAAAATGGGCTGAAGGCTGGTGGTCGCTGGGAACTACTCAGTACGACACCAACAGCTACGCTGCAGCGGCGAAAAGCTTCGAGAAGCTCCTCGCGCTCCAGCCCAAGAACGGCATGGCGCATGCGATGCTCGGACTCTGCCAGTTCGAGATCGGCCTCGACAGCAGTGCCCTGCAGCATCTGGAAGCCGCCACCAACCTCGGCATCTCTCCGGATCCCGAGCTTCGCCGCGTTCTGCTCTATCACGAGGCCGCGCTGCTGCAGCGCGGAAACAAGTTTGAGCGCGCGCAGAGCCTTCTCCAGCAGTTATGTCTGGAAGGAACAACCGATCCAGGGATCGACGGCACGTTGGGAATGACCCTTCTCCGGATGACGGCAAACACACCACCAGCCGCCGGAACCTCCGATGGCAGCGTCGTATCGGGAATCGGTCACGCAGGCTGCCTTGTCGGCCAGAAGAAATACGAAGACGCAACGGCGATTCTCAATACCCTCAACACTCAGTACCCGCAGTTTCCGAACATTCACTACGCTTCTGGTTTGCTGCTCCTCGACACTGGCGACACTGGCTCGGCCATCCAGCAGTTTCAAGCCGAGATTCAAAATCAGCCTCAGGACGTTCTGGCCCGCCTCAAGATCGCCGCGGCGAATTATAAGGTGAATTCGCAAGCAGGCATTCCTTATGCCGAAGAAGCTGTAAAGCTCAACCCTAAAATCCCGCTGGGACATTATTTGCTGGGGCTGTTGCTGCTCGATACTGGCGATTATCAGCGCGCCATCCCGGAGTTGGAAATGGCACGAGATTCTTATCCAAACGAAGCGAAGCTCTATTTTGCATTGGGCAGTGCATATACTCTCGCAGGGAGGAAGGAGGACGCCGCGCACGCGCGGGCGACTTTCGAGCGATTGAACCGGGAACAGCAGAGGAGTCAGAAATCAGCTGGCCAAAATTAACTAAAGGCGGCTACTGGCAGCCAAGTGCTGTTGCGCGGAAAATGACACCTTGATCCGTGCTGAACATAGCGACACCGCAACCCTGCGCCGGAGTCAGTGACGTCGAATAATGCCTGCCATCGAAAGGAACCAATACTTTGAGCTCGTAACCTCCGACGCTGGCCGAGTCGATCCCCGTGCTGTTCAATATCTCTTCGCACTCGCTCAGTAACTTATCCTGTTCGAGATCACTGAGATTTGCAAATGTTTGGTGCCTCGAGAACCAACCCATCTGCGCTGTATTAATTGTTCGCATGAGGCCGACCGCCTGGTCCTCTGATAGCTGAGACGACATCTGTTGCGCAGATAAAATCGGCGCGACCGCAATGCCAATAAGTAGCGGCATGATGACAAACCAGTTCTTCTGCATACGGCCTCCTTCAGCCGCCGGAAAGATACGAACATAGGTTTGACGCGAGAATAGCGTGTTTCGTTAATGCTACCTCGTACCAGTTCGTGGTTCTTCGATCGTGAGAATCTGGTCCGCTGCCACATCATGCAGCGCCTGGCGAATTCCGCTTGGCCAGCGGATTTCGATTTCTTTGATGCGCGCGTTCAAAACCAACCCAAAATGCACACGGCTATCACTCGATGACGCATATCCCGTTGCCGTCGTCACCTCGTTCCATTGCGAGCGATTGTCTGGAGTGACGATGTGAATCTGCGCGCCGATTCCCATGCGATTGCTTTTCGTTCCAACCAGCTTCAGCAGTATCCAATGGTTCGTCCCAGGCGAGACATTGTGGAACAATTCCACTGGACCGCCCAGCACGGAAACGACAGCGTCGATGCGGCCGTCGTTGTCGAGATCACCAAAAGCCACGCCGCGATGCACGGCTTTAAGTTGGAATTCCGGTCCAGCCGTTGCACTGACATCCTCGAACTTGCCGTTGCCCAGATTGCGAAAGACCGTGTTCGGCTCTTCGTAGGTGCGGCTGGGATTCAGCAGGCTGATATTGTCCATGACGTTCGACCGCGCGACGAAGAGGTCCTTCCAGCCATCATTGTCGAAGTCAAATATTCCATTTCCCCATCCCGACATATCGACCGTGGCACGAAGCCCATTGGTTGCGGACTGGTCGACAAAGGAACCACCGCCCTGATTGATCAAGAGGGGAAATGTCTCGTGCTCGACGGCCGTGTACCAGATATCGGGCAGGCCATCGTTGTTCACGTCGCGGAAGTCGGAACCCATCCCGGACAGCGCGCCCCCGTCAGGCGCATAAGCCACGCCCGCGTTCACGCCGACTTCCTCGAACTTCTTGCCCTTGAGATTGTGAAACAGGAATGCCGGCGTGGTGTCGTTGGCGACGAAAGCGTCGAGAAAACCATCCTGGTCGTAGTCGGCAAAGCTAACGCTCATGCCCTTGCCGGGGTGTTGAGCGATCCCGGTCTCCTGCGAAACATCGGTGAATGTGCCGTCACCATTGTTGCGATACAGGGTATTGTGCAGCGGAGCATATTGCTTAGGGTGACAATATGCGCGGACACCACTCTTCACGGCACAATACGGGTCCTTATTTACCTCCCACTGGCAGTAATTTACGACGAAGAGGTCAAGGAGTCCGTCATTGTTGTAGTCGAACCATCCTGCTCCGACTGACCACATCTTTTTTCCGTCAAGTTTCGCCCCCGACAGTCCAGCTTTTTCGGTGACATCCGTAAACGTGCCGTCGCCGTTGTTGTGGAAGAGCTGGTTGCCGGTCACGTTGGCGACGAACAAGTCGGGACGCCCATCATTGTCGTAATCGCCCACTGCAACGCCCATCCCATAGCCCGCGCCCGCCAGGCCGGCTTTCTCGGTGACATCGGTAAACGTGCCGTCGTGATTGTTATGGAACAGCCGGTTCCAGTACTGCGGAGACTCTTTCTGTAGCGATGGTATTGAAGCGCCGTTGACCAGATAGATGTCCAGGTACCCGTCACCGTCATAGTCGAACAAGGCCACCCCGGCCACCATGGTCTCGATCTGATTCTTGTTCGCTGTTGGAGAATTGTTGGTCGTGAAGCGCAACCCAGACTTTGCTGCTATTTCTTCGAAGCGAATGCCTGAGGGGACGGACTGAGCCGATGCCGCCGACAAGGTCTGAGCAACCGCGAAGCCGCCCAGCAACCAAAAACTACATAGCATTGCTTGTGCAACAAGCAGCAATACAGTAGCGACAGGCAAAAGTCCAGATGCCAGGAACTCTCTACGGGAAGCCAATGTCGACCCTCCTTCGGCGCAACGGTTTTGGCGCCGCCAAGATCGGACGCGGCAAATCCTTCTATCGTCTACATTATCAAGTGTGTTGGCCGCCTGCCGATCGCCATCTTGGTACCGATAGGCCGGCTTCGAGGAGATCGCAGCGCCCGTAGTGCCAGGTACCAACGTATCTCCTCCAAGCCGACGCAGGCCTGGGCTGCTGGTTTGCCGGCACGGGATGGGATCCGGTCACTGGCTTAGGGACGCACAACTTTATGCAACTGGCCTGGACCATCAACTGGTATCACATACCGGGCTACACTTTTCCCGTCGTTTCATTCTCCGGCCCAGCCGCCAACCATTGGTACAGCAGTGACCAGATCGTGAGCTGGACTGTAAGCTCGCCGTCTGCAAATGGTTTTCCGTCGGAAGGAACGGCAGGATTCAGCCAGGCCTGGGACTCCGATCCGGGTGACCCCTGCAGCCAGGCAACACCGGGTCTCAGCGGTTTTCCAGGCAGTCCCTATAACGCGTTCTACGATGGTCCGCAATATCCTAATGCCACGGCCGGATGCCTGGATTTCAGGTATGTCGTGCGCGGGATCGGTTGGCCAGGGTTGGCACACCGTCAATGTTCGAGCTTGGGGCAATGAGGGCGAGAACGGCGGAGACTATACCTACGGGCCTATCGGCCACGACACGACCGCGCCCGTCACGACAGCCAGCTTGAGCGGCACCGTAGTGAGCGGGTCGAACTATAAGAGTGCGGTCCAAGTGACGTTTACCGCGACCGACCCCGGGGCCCCCACGACTGGCAGCGGCGTCGCGAACACGGTCTATCAGGTAAGCACCGAAGGTCTACGTACCTACTCCGGACCGTTTACCGTGTCGTACCCCGGGACCTATACGGTGACGTTCCACAGCACCGATGTCGCCGGCAACATCGAGACAACGAAGCCTGTGGGCTTCACGATCAGCTCGGTTATCCGCTTGTCTCCGGGCAGCCTCGCCTTCGGGAATCAACCGTTCCGAACAACCAGCGCAACGAAAGCCACCACGCTAACCAATATCAGCGCAGCGGCGGTGAGCCTCACTTCGATCGCTCCCAGCGGGCTAGCCTAAGCTGGGGCGCAGACGCTAACCTTTACCAACAATCTGGCGTCGACTCTATCGCTCACTCGCTCAACCAGCGGAGACTTTTCCTTCGCTGGCGGAACTTGTGGCGCGACACTCGCTGCCCATGCAAGCTGCAGGCTGTTGTGGTGAACTTCACACCGACGGCAACCGGGGCAATCTCCGGTGTGGTGACGGTGGCATATGGGAACACCTTCAGTCCGGAAGAGGTAACGCTTACCGGAACTGGGAGGTAGTCCTCGAGGTAGCCTGGTTGCGGAGCGCGGCGGCGACGTCGTGCTCCGCTCCATTCGATACTGCTGGGGACAGGCTCCCTTGAAAAGGGGCGCGCAAGTTGTTGCAACAGAAAGGGCCAGCCACGGTCACTTTTCATGCTTGATTGTGACGGGAACCGTCATGCTGGCCCTATTACGACATCTGTCGCTGAAACGCTAATTTTCGTGTCGCTCGTACTCGGACAACAAACCGGGGATGCCTTACGAAGAGGCGTCCCCTGTTTGTTGAGCTGGCTTTTGGCCGGCGAGTTACTTGAGCGGGGTCGCCGGTAGCACCCCTGTTCCCTCGGCCTCGACGGCAGTAAGCGCCGTAGGCTCGATGCCCAAGGCTTGGAGGATGGTTGGTGCCACCTGGGCGGTGCCCACCTCGGCATGAACGGTCCGGGGTTGGAAGCTCGGTAGCGAGAGCAGCAGAATGACATTTGTGTCGTCGTGTGCGAACCCGCCGTGCTCGGCCAATTTCTTGGTGCTGCCGGTGTAGCTAATGCCAACGTTCGGGGTCACGATGATGTCCGGCGAACGCGGGTCTACGGTTGGGTCGTTGTAGTTAAGCGCGAGCGAAGGGCCGTAGTAAATCTGCCCCAGCGCGATGCCAGCCGCAGAGGCATTAGCTTCGAGGATTTGAACGGCGGCATCGGTATCGGAGGGGCTTTTCAGCCAGAGCACCGAGACGTCATCTTCCGTCGGTCCAATGCCGCCGCCGTTGGTAGATTCAGAGGCTGGAAGAAAGCCCGCATTGGAGAGCAGGGTGGCGGGCGATGTGCCGACGTTCATCTGGGGAACGTAGCTGCTGGGATCGATCGGCGACTGGCCATGCTTGGCCGTGATTACGATCAGTGTCGAATTATAGAGACCCTGCGCCTTCAGCTCTTTGACCCATGCCGCAATCGAGGCATCAACGAACTCGATTTCACCGAGCAGCGGCGCGCCGGGCGTTCCGGCAGCATCGAGATATCCGCCCGTCATGCCGTTGCTCTTCTCGACGAGTTTCTGGCCCACGCTAACGGCCTGGAAGTTCATGCCGAAGATAGTGGGAACCTGGGTCTTTTTGGTGCCGAGGTGGTTCTTCCCGTCGATCTCGTTGACGATCGCATCGACCTTCAATGTGTCGTAGCACTGGATGTTTTCGAAGCTGTTAGTCCAGGCCGACAGGTCCGAGTTTGGATCGCGGATGGTGTTGCAGGATATGCCGGTGGGGGTTGTAACTCCGGGAAGGCCAATTACGGTGGAGTTGATTTCGGGCGCATAGAAATCGTCGAGCGCAGCCGGGCCAAAACCGGAGGCTACCGAAGCGTAAGCGGGGTGCTTATCGGACCAAGCCGCGTACCCGCCGGCCCGGTGAATGACGGTGAAGATGCTGTTGGCCCGGACGAACTGCCACGGCCAAACCGGACTGCAGCCTGTAGCTGGGTCGCGGATCAGTCTCTGGCTATCGATCGAGGCGATGCCGCCGTCGGTCAGCGCCGCGTTCGGCGCGCCGCCATTGACCTTGGTCTGGTCGATGTCGATGCCTTCTTCATATTCGGTCGTCGTACCCGTCGGCGCGGCGTAGGGCTTACAAGGGCCCGCCAGGAGACCGTTGCCGGTGGTTTTCGCCGGAGCGTCGTAATTCCGGGAGTAGGCGACGTCGTAATAGACGCCGGTTACAGCCGGGCTTCCGCCGCTGACGATCGCGGTGAGGCCGGGGAAGGAATCCGAGGTTTTCGATGTGATGGCGTCGACGTAGTTAACGCCGGTCACGGCCAGGGCTGCAAGCGCCGGGCAATAAGGTTTGCCATCATTCACGGTGCTGATGCCGTTGGCGCAGTTCAAGAAATCAACTGCGTGCATTCCGTCGATGCTGACCAGCAGGACTCGGCGGATGCCGTTACGATTATTGATATGGCCTTGGTGGGAGTCGTTGTCCTGGGCGATTGCGGTGCCCATCGAACACGCAACCGCGAGGCAAAGTAAAGCAACTGTCTTTCTCATGGGAACCTCTAAGATTGGATTAGTTTCGACGAAGAGGCCGGGACTTGCTCCTGATCATAGCCACGTTCTGCAGTGGTGGAATGAAATTGCGATGAATTCTCGGTGAAGTGTCCGGCCGAGGTCTTGAAAAACGGCACC